>Ga0181539_1001250_pt1 | contig 28651 bp, 28 predicted proteins | sample PEATcosm2014_Bin_46_FD_119767 | JGI IMG/M metagenome (GOLD analysis project Ga0181539, IMG submission 119767) | Peatland microbial communities from MTU Mesocosm Facility, Houghton, MI, USA - PEATcosm2014_Bin23_60_metaG | ecosystem: Environmental > Terrestrial > Soil > Wetlands > Peat | place... | reverse complement strand
CTACGTGAACCAGCGCTGGCTGGGTGGCCTGCTGACCAACTGGGTCACCGTACAGAAATCCGTGAAGCGGCTCAAGGAACTCGACGAAATGGCCACCGATGGCCGTTACGATCTGCTTCCGAAGAAGGAAGTCATTAAGCTCGAACGCGAGCGCAAGCACTTGCAGGCGAATCTGGCCGGCATCAAGAACATGACACGGTTGCCGGATGCGATCTTCGTCATCGATTCGAATAAAGAGCAGATCGCGGTGCGCGAAGCGCGCAAGCTGGGCATCCCCGTGGTCGCCGTGGTCGATACGAACTGCGACCCGAGCGAAGTGGATTACGTGATTCCGGGCAACGACGACGCACTGCGGGCGATCCGGCTGTTTACCTCGAAGATCTCGGAGTCGATTGCCGAGGGTGTCCATGCCCGGGACGACAAGCAGGTGGCGGACATTCAAGCGGTGGCAGTACCCGAACCGGTTGTCGCAACTCCGATCACTGAAAGCGAATTTGCCGAGGTCGCAGCCGAAGACGCAATTGCAGCCCCCGCTGTGGGGCCCGAAGGTGAAGAGATTCGCATGGAAGACGTGCTGGGCAAGGGCACGCGCAAGCGTCCCTCAGCCGCCACTGAAGATGTCGACGAGCTACAGGCGGAAACGCGGCGGTTCTAACATTATTCATATTCATTAGTGGCGGGCTCGTGGCTACGGACTACTGACGAACACCGAAGAATCTGACCCGCGCGGTCGGTCGATGCGCGGGTCAAGTTTTGTAGAAGCAAAGGAACTCAAAAATCATGGTTAGCACAGTAAGTCCCGGACCTGACGACAACAAAGGCCCGAACATTTCCGCTGCAAAGGTCAAAGAACTCCGCGAAAAAACCGGTGCACCGATGATGGACTGCAAACAGGCGCTGACTCAATCGAACGGCGACTTGGAAGCGGCGATCGTCTGGCTGCGCAAACGAGGTGTATCCGTTGCTGCCAAGAAGGCAACCCGCGTGACCAGCGAAGGTTCAGTAGCGAGCTACATTCACGCTGGCGGCAAGATTGGCGTGCTGGTCGAGGTCAACTGCGAAAGCGACTTTGTCGCGCGCACGGAAGATTTCAAAGAGCTGGTCCACGACATCGCCATGCACATTGCGGCGAGCGATCCGAAGTTTGTCCGGAAAGAAGACGTCACGCCGGAAGCTTTTGAGCGCGAGAAGGACATTTATCGCGCCCAGGCCGCTGCCACCGGCAAGCCCGCTCCGGTGGTCGAAAAGAGCGTGGCCGGCAAGATGGAAAAGTTCTACGAAGAGGTTTGCCTGCTCGAGCAGCCCTTCATCAAGGACCAGACCATCAACATCGCGCAGCTTATCGCCGCCAAGGTGGGTAAACTCGGCGAGAACATCGCGGTGCGGCGTTTTGCGCGATTCAAAGTCGGCGACGTGACGGCTACCGTCGCCTTCGTCAGCACCAAGCCGGACGGTCATGCGGACGAGGGTGGCGACGCATCTGCGCCGGTTGCCAAATAGCAGCGAATAATTCAGGGGCGATGCGGCCAGGCGGGGACGCCCGGCGCTCCATTATTCCAGGTCCTGAACGGCACGATAGCGGTGCTACACTGAATCCGCATGCCCGCACCGATCTTCAAACGAATTCTTCTGAAAATCTCCGGCGAAGCCCTTGCCGCTACTCAAGGCTTCGGCGTCGACACCAAACGCATTCATGAAGTCGCAGCCGAACTTGCCGATGTACACAATCTTGGCATCCAGATGGCGATCGTCGTTGGCGGTGGCAATTTCTTCCGCGGGGTTGCCGACCAGGCCAAGGACATGGATCGCGTCTCCGCCGATCACATGGGCATGCTGGCCACGGTCATCAACTCGCTGGCGCTGCAGGACGCTCTCGAAAAACAGAACGTCTTCACCCGCGTGCAGACAGCCATTGAGATGAACCAGGTGGCCGAGCCCTTCATCCGGCGCCGCGCCATCCGGCATCTGGAAAAAGGACGCGTCGTCATCTTCGCCGGGGGCACCGGCAACCCATATTTCTCGACCGACACGGCCGCCTCGCTGCGCGCCATGGAAATCAAAGCTGACGCCATCCTCAAAGCCACCAAAGTGGACGGCATCTACGATGCCGACCCGATGACAGTGAAGGATGCCAAGAAGTTTTCGCAACTTACCTACATGGACGTTCTGAAGCTGGGCCTCAAGGTGATGGACTCGACCGCCATCTCGTTGTGCAAGGACAACAATCTGCCCATCATCGTTTTCAACCTGAACCAGCGCGGCAATATTCGCCGCGTCGTACTCGGCGAAAAGATCGGCTCGCTGGTCAGCGCTTGAACCCAGTTGCCGGTTGCCAGTTCCCAGTTGCCAGTAAGGTCAAAGCTAATTCCGGTTCACTGGCGGCTGGCGGCTGGCAACTGGCAACTGAGACTGGGGTTATAATGCACGGTTCTGCTATTGCCATGTTTGGGAGCTGAGAGAGATGGCTCATCCTGCCCTGAAAGAAGTCTACGCAACATTAAAGACGCGCATGGACAAAGCGGTGGAAGATTTCCGCCGTGAAATGGCGGCCACGCGCACCGGACGCGCGAACGTTCACATGCTCGACACGGTTTCGGTCGACTACTACGGGTCGCAGATGCCGCTCAACCAGATCGCCCAGATTCACGCGCCCGAGCCGCAAATGATTACGGTGCAGCCGTTCGATGCGTCGCAGCTTTCGGCGATCGAAAAGGCTATTCGCAGCGCCGACCTCGGCCTCAATCCGATGAACGACGGCAAAATTGTGCGCGTGCCCGTGCCCGCGCTCACCGAAGAGCGCCGCAAGGACATGGTCAAGCACCTGCACCGGATTCTCGAAGAGCATCGCACCGCGGTGCGCAACATCCGCCGCGATGGCAACGACGCCATCAAGAAGACGCTGAAAGACAAGAAGATTACCGAGGATGACGAGAAGCGCGCGCTCGACGAAATCCAGAAGCTCACCGACGACGAAATCAAGAAGATGGAAGAGATGAGCAAAGCCAAAGAAAAGGAAGTCTTGGAGTTCAAGTAGAGACGCGGCTTGCCGCGTCTCCCCACCGGCAAATTTCGCTCCGGCAGTAGTCCCGCCGGGCGGGGACGCACGGCTCTCCGACGTTTTTGCAAAGGAAGTTACGCGCTGGCTTTGTCGATCAGAGGCACCGGGTTGCCGCCGGACTCCAACTCCAACTGTTCCTGCCCGCTGAGCGCGGAAACTTTTCCCCGATAACTTTTCAGGTGCCGCTGCGCGGTCTCGAACGCTTCCTGCGCTTTGTTCAGATTCTTGCCGACGTTTTCAAACTGATTCTGGAAGAAGTCGAACGACTTCTGCGCCTTGGCCAGTTCGGCGCGGCTCTTCTCGAAGCGGCTGGCCACTTCGTACCACTTGTGCACCAGCGAAATCGTGTGCAGCGTCATCAGTAAAGTGTTGGGCGAGACGGGAAAGACGTGCTGCTCATTCATCCAGTCGCCCAGCTCGCGGTTACGGATCACTTCCATGTACAGCGTCTCGCTCGGCAGATACATGAGCGCGATTTCAGTGGTGCCATTCTCGGGCTGGATGTACTGCTGAATGCGCTTGGCTTCCGCCTTCATCACGCGCACGAGCGCGACGCGCGCCGCTTCAATCTCATCTTTGTCGTTGCTCTCAAAGAGCGCAATCACTTGCTCGCGCGGGAACTTCGCGTCGATGGGCAGCTTGCGATCGGGGAAGTAGATGACGGCGTCGGCGCGTCCCCCGCCGTCGCCCACCGATGCCTGCAGCGCGAACATGTGCGCGGGCAGGAAGTCCGCGAGCAGCCGCTCCAGGCTCGCTTCCCCGAACTGGCCGCGCAGGTGAGGAAGTTTAAGCAGGTTGTTCAGATCGTTAATCGAATGGCCGAGCGCGCCGACTTCACGGAGCTGCTCTTCCGCCGCCTTCAGGTGCTGCTGAACTTTCTCGAACTGCGCAAATCCTTCTTTAATGTTCTGATCGAGTTTCTGCTGCACCTGCTCGGTGATCGCCATCAGCTTCGAGTCCACGCGATCGCGAATCGAGTCGAGGCTCTGCGCTGTCTGCTGATTCAGGCTCTGAAATTCGCTCTTGAGTTGCTGCGTGGTGAGCAGAAGAGAACCGGTCAACTCGCTCCGGCCTTCGCTCAAGCTTCGGTTTTGTTCTTCTCTTCCCGCGGCAAGTTGCTGTTCGACCGAACTCCGAATCTCTGAAAACCCTTGCTGGATGCGGTCTGTGACCTGCTGGCGAAGGTCCCCTTTAGTCTGCTCCAGCCTACTGGCCATATCGGCAGTGCTGACACTGATCTTCTGGCCAAGAGTGGTATTGAACCTTTCGAGCTGACCTGCAACTTCCGCTTTTACATCCACTTGCGCGGCAGCCGAAACGCGGCGCAGCAGAACGGCCGAGAACCCAAGCAGGACAAGGGTTCCGACGAGCACGGTAACCAGCAGTAAGGTCTCCATCGTAAGTGGCTGATCTGAATTCTAGAGGCTAGCGTGAGAGATGGAAAGCGGAACTTTACCGGCGATCCCCGTGCCGAAACGCCAACCACAAAAATTATGCTCCGGGCCCTGGCTCTTTCATTCGCGATGCTGGTGGTAAATCCCGGAGCCTGCGCGGCAGAAAACACTTCGCCAGCAGTTGATGTACGCACTGACAGTAGCAGCAAGCTGCCCACCCCCCACTCGAACTCGGCGGCCGGATCATCCTCTGGTGAGGATTCCGCCGCCGAGAACGAACTGTTGGAAGCGGCAAACCAGAGCCGCAAACTAGCCGGCGTGCCGCCGTTGCGGATGGAAGAAAGTCTGCGCGAAGCGGCGCGAGCGCACGCCCGGCGGATGATTGCGAGCGAGCGTTTGGAGCATCAGTTATCCGGTGAGCCCTCCCTGCTGCAACGAATTGCCCAAGTCAGCCCGCTGAAAATGGATCGCGCGGGCGAGAACATCGCCTCCGCCACGTGCGCTCCGAGCGCGAATGAAGCGCTGATGCGCTCGGCCCCGCATCGGGAGAACCTGCTCGACCGCGGATTCAATGTCGCTGGCGTCGCGGCCATTTGGAGCAAAGGCCGGCTGTACGTGGTCCAGGATTTCGCGCACGAGGTTCCGTCGTATTCCGCGCAGCAGAGCGGAAAATTAGTGGGCCGGGCGGTCGATGAAATGCGGCAACAGGCAGGGCTTCCGGAGCTCGTCCAACTGAAGCCGTCGAATCTTGACGAGGCCGCCTGCTCGCTGGCAAGAGAGAACCGTCCGAACGCCCACCTGCTTGCAACCGCCTACGACAATCGAAAAATAATCACCTACACCGAGAGCCGTCCGGAAGTGCTGCCGCAGGGGGCGTTGCGTCTGCTGCGCGATCCGGGGGTTCGCCAGTTTGCGGTGGGCTCCTGCTACGCGCGCAATGCGGCGTATCCGACCGGGACTTACTGGGTCGCGATTCTTCTCTACTGAGATTATTCATTTACTGATAATGTGCGGCCCGAGGGGTTAAAGCCCGCGTTTTTGTGGCTCTGAGCGGCACGGCCGAAGCCGTGCCCTTCCCAAAACCTTTCCCGGAACCGTTTATGAAACCAGTTCTGGAAATTCTAGCTTAATTGCCAAACCCTGGGTTATACTCGACGACGTTCTGAAGGCAAACGCTGGAGGACAAAGTATGTTTCACTTAATCTGGTATGTTCTTATTGGGCTAATCTCGGGGGTTATCGCGAAATCGGTGATGCACGTGCATATAACGATTTTCTGGACGATCGTGCTCGGCATCATCGGATCGATCATCGGCGGCTGCGTTACCCACATGTTTTCGCGCCCGACAAACGAACGATATCATCCTGCCGGCCTCATTTTTTCCACACTGGGCGCGATCCTGGTTCTCTTCATTTGCTATAAGCTGAAGATTCATTTTCCCCAGGTCAACCCGTTCTAGCTCGTCGACGACTAACCTTGTGTTCCGACAGGACGGTCACGTCTCGGGCTCATGGAGCCACGGCCTGCCCTTTTCACGCCCTTTGTCCCCCCAGAAAACGATAAGGCATTCTTGATTGCCGTGAATCTTGTGGCGGTCCTTCGCGTGATTGACAGCGTGTGAAGCACCTAGCTTCCTTGGCGGCACTCTGGTCCGACACGATCCCCGATTCCAAGCTTTCAAGCCGCAAGAGCCGGAAATTTGAGCTGAACTGTGTGCTAACCTGCGAGCATCTGGTCTTTCAACCTCTGGCCCGCCCGTATGGAACATGCTCAGCGAATCCGCATCGGGACTGCCGGCTGGTCGTACAAGGACTGGGACGGGATTCTGTATCCGCCGGAAGTGACGCGGAAGAAGGTGCATCCAGTCGAATTTCTGGCGAGATTCTTCGACGTCATCGAAATCAACACCTCGTTTTATGGACACATACGGCCGGAACTGGGGCGTCTGTGGTCGCGGAAGGCAGCGGCGGTCAATCCAAATTTTCTTTTCACCGCGAAGCTGCACCGGTCGTTCACCCATTCTCCACTGGCGGTGATGGAACCAACTTCGGCGGCCAGCATCCGCCCGAATGACCGGGATGAGCGGCTTGCCCGGGAGGGTCTGGACTCGCTGGCCGCGGAAGGCAAGCTGGGCGCGCTGCTCATCCAGTTCCCGGTCTCGTTCAAGAACACCAGCCTGAACCGCGAATACCTGGAGCAGTTGTTGCGGCAGTTCATCGAGTATCCGCGAGTAGTCGAAGTGCGGCATGAGAGCTGGAACCAGCCGGAGACGCTCGCCGAATTCATGCGTAACAACGTCGGTTTCTGCAACATCGATCAGCCGCTGCTGGGGCGTTCGCTCGGGCCGACCGAGCATGTCACGTCGGGCGTCGGATACGTCCGCCTGCATGGCCGCAACTACGAGCATTGGTTTGAGAGCGGGTTCGACAGCGACAATCGCAACGACCGTTACAACTACCTCTACAAGCCCGCGGAACTAGAGAAGTGGAAAGAAAAAGTCGAGATCATTGCGAACCGAGCCGAGTCAACGTATGTGATTGCGAACAACCACTTCCAAGCAAAGGCCGCGGTCAATGCGCTGGAGTTGAGGCATCTGCTGGAGGGGAAAAAAGTTCGCGCCCCGGAGATGCTGGTGAAACACTATCCCGAACTGAAAGAGATGGTTGAGATCGAAGATGCCAGCGGGAATTATTCGCTGCTGGGGTAAGCCCGCCGTCCGGTAGTGAGCCATTCTGCGCAGTATCTCGAAAGGGACTGAGCGAATCTGTGGAGGGCGCAAGAGAGCAGTTTATCCGCCAACCAGACCGCCTATTTGTGGCGGCGGACGGGCTTGTAGCCGCTCCAGTACAATGCGACAATCGCGGTGCGCAGAGAAGTTGCACCACCGGTCGCGAACCGCGAAATGGCATTCGAAGACTTCTCGGGAGGTTCTGTGGGGAAACGTAAGTCGCGTAATCGTGAGTCGCGTAATAACGAAGCGCAGCTCGATGAACTAGGAAGCGATCCGGGACAGGTGGGCTCGGACAGCGCCGGGCAATCGGGGGATACTCAGGGCCTCTCGCAAGTCGCGGATGCCGCCGACGAAAGCGTCGAAGAACTCGCCGATACGGATCAAGCCTATGAGGCGGAGATTGTCGACGGCATCGAGGATGCTGCTGACCACCCGGAGAGGCCGGTATATACCCGTGAGGATCAAGCCCGGTCAGAGGAAATTCCGCCGAAGCGCGGAGAATAGGCGGCTGGCCCTCGTCCCGCTGATGATTGCGAATCTGGTGAGCCTTTTCATTTTCATTGCTTCACGATTGCAACGGGAGCCCATCTACCAAGCGCTGGCGATGCATAGGGGTTAGCGGCGCTTGAGCGTGGTAATTCTGTCGCAGAATCCAAGTTGCCTCTTGCTTCATCTATGCAGCATGCACTTGGACAGTCTTTTCGTTGAACGCCTCTCTTCGCACCGGCCTCTGGGCGCAAGCTTGCCAGAGGGAGGTTTGCCGGAGGAGCCGGTGCGCGCCGCGGCGGCCGGCTCTCGAGACGCGGCCCTGCTCGACTCCTACTCGCGAGCAGTGACCGCCGCGGTTGAAAGAGTCAGTCCGTCGGTGGTGAACGTTGAAGTGCACGCTCTGCACGAAACGGCGGGCCGAACTCGTTCGGGCGAGCCACGCGAGCGCCGTGGAGGCGGCTCCGGCTTCGTATTCACGCCCGATGGATTGATTCTCACCAATAGCCACGTGGTGCACGACGCGACGCGGATCGAGGTAACGCTGGCGGACGGACGCCGCGCTCGGGCTCACACCATCGGCGATGACCCTGCTACCGATCTTGCCGTCATTCGAATTGATGTTTCCGCATTGCAGGCCGTTCCGCTGGGAGATTCGCAGCAATTGCGGCCGGGCCAGCTGGCGATTGCGATTGGCAATCCGTACGGGTTTCAATCCACGGTCACGGCGGGCGTGATCAGCGCGCTGGGGCGGTCGCTGCGCTCGTACTCGGGGCGTCTGATCGAGGATGTCATTCAAACCGACGCCGCCTTGAATCCGGGAAATTCCGGAGGCCCGCTGGTCGACTCCCGAGGTCAGGTGATCGGAGTCAACACGGCGACGATTCTGCCGGCGCAGGGAATCTGTTTCGCGATCGGGATCAACACCGCAAAATTCGTGGCCAGCCGCTTGCTGCGCGATGGGCGGATCCGGCGCAGCTACATCGGAGTCTCGGCGCAGACGGTTCCCATTCATCGCCGGGTGGTGCGCTTTTATGGTCTAGCTCGGGAAACGGGCGTGGTGGTAGTCGGCATTGAAGACCGAAGTCCGGCGCGAACGGCGGGCTTGCGCGAGGGAGACGTGATCGTGGCGCTCGATGAGAAACTAGTGGCCGGCGTGGATGACTTGCATCGTTTGTTGACCGATGCTCAAGTGGGTGCGCGGTGCGCTCTGACGGTGATTCGCCACACCGAGAGGCTGATCCTGCCAATCTTTCCCGAAGAGGCACGCTAGCGACCTTGGTTCGTGGAGCGACGGGCGTCTCGCCCGTCCTTTGGTGCCTTGCGCAGCATCGTGGCCGGGCGGGGACGCCCGGCGCCCCAAAGACGCTCCTATCGCATTGCACACACTGGATTTCGTGTGGTAGCTTCGATTTCGAGAGGTCCGCTTGCGACACACGGTTCCGGCTGGGATGGAGCGCAAGGAAACTGACGTTTATCTGCGTCTCGATCCGGCGCGTCTTCCCCAGCATATCGCCATCATCATGGACGGAAACGGGCGCTGGGCCCGGCGACGGCACATGCCACGCGTCGCGGGACATCGCGCCGGCGTCGCCGCCGTGCGTTCGACGGTCGAAACCGCGGCGCGCATCGGAATTCCGGCGTTGACGCTCTATGCCTTCTCTGAGGAAAACTGGAAGAAGCGTCCGAAGACGGAAGTCGATTTCCTGATGCGCCTTTTGTGCCGGTATCTCAAAGCGGAAATCAAAACGCTCAACGAAAATAATATCCGTTTGCAATACATCGGGCGCAAGCATGAGTTGCCGGAATCGGTGCAGCGTGAGATGGCCGAAGCGAGCGACGCCACCTCGAAGAATACCGGGATGCTGCTGACGCTGGCGCTGAATTACAGCGCGCGCAGCGAGATTGTCGACGCATTTCGCTCGCTGGCGGAGGCTGCGGCTCGCAATGGCGGCCTCGATCACATGGCAGTCGATGAGCAGGCGATTAGCGATCATCTCTACACGCGCGGTCTGCCGGATCCGGACTTAGTAATTCGGACCAGCGGCGAGATGCGACTAAGTAACTTTCTGCTCTGGCAACTTGCTTACGCGGAGATCTATGTGACGCCGACGTTGTGGCCCGATTTCCGCGGCGCTCAACTGCTCGAGGGCATTGAAGAGTATCAGAAGCGCGACCGCCGCTATGGCGGGCTGGGGCCGGATCACGGATATGCTCCGCAGCATATGCCGCTCCGGACCCACGCTGAGGCGAAGCGTTGACACGGGGGAAAACTTTGTCATCCCCGAAACAACTTTGTCATCCTGAGCGAAGCGAAGGACCTCTTCATTACGGCGCTGCGAGCAAATGCATAGGTCCTTCGCTTCGCTCAGGATGACAGATGATAAAGGGTGCGGTTCGTGTGCTGCTTCACGACTTTTCACCGCAGGTTCTTAGGCGAGGTTTAATTCCCACGAAATGATCAAGCGCGTCGCGACCGCCGTCGTTTTAATTCCCCTGGTCCTGCTGCTGGTGCTGAAGGCGCCGCTTTATGTGCTTGCTATGGTGGCCGGAGCGGTCGCCCTTCTGGCCATCGCCGAGTTCCTGAAGCTGGTCACGCACTATGGAGTCCAGCCGCTGGGACCGGCGACGTATGCGTTCGTCGCGCTCTTCTTTGCATTTGTGATTGTCGCTTCCGCCAATCGGACGCCTCTGGTCGAAACTACGGCCATGCTCTATGGGCTGGCATTGGCAACGGCGCTCGCACCTTTTGTGTTTCTGACCGTGGCCATGCAGCGCGCGGATTTAAAGACGGGCTATCCGGCGGCCGGGGCTTCGGTGTTTGCCTTCGCGTATATTGCGATTCCGATGGCGCTGCTGATCGCGATCCGGCAGCAGCCGGCGGGGGCGATCTGGACGATTTACACGCTGCTCACCGTGTGGGCAGGAGACATCTTCGCTTACCTCGTCGGCAAGTCGCTGGGGCGGCACCGCATGTCGCCGGAGATCAGTCCGAAGAAAACCTGGGAAGGCGCAGTGGCGTCGATCCTGGCTAGCATGATCGTCGGCACGCTGTGGTTTCAACACGCGCCCGGAATCAGCGCCGCTCTGCTGCGCGTCGGCCTGATCGAACGCCGCGATGGAATGTTCGGCTTGCAACAGCCGCAACTGTGGCCGATCATTCTGCTGTCGGCGGTGGTCAACATCGCGGCGCAGTTAGGCGATCTGGTCGAGTCCCTCATAAAGCGCGGCGCCGGAGTGAAGGATTCCGGCACGATTCTGCCCGGCCACGGTGGCATGCTCGATCGCATCGACGCCATGCTGTTCGCGGTGCCGGTGGTGTGGGCGTATGGCGCCTGGCGGCTGATGCAGTAGGCAGAGCCCCAGCGTATCCTGCTCGCGGGTCGGTTTCCGATGCGATGCAAGATCCCAGCTCTGAGCTTGTCGTGTTGGAGTAAGGCGAAAGGGATCACTCCGTGGTCCTTAGCGCGCGGCTTCGAAGCTGATGAAGCTAGACTGGATTTAGAAGGGGATGGGAATGAACGAGCCATTACAGCAGACAGCAAGTAACAAGGCCTGTCAGGTTTCTCTTTCGGGATATGACCTGATCAATTCTCCGCGTCTCAATAAAGGAACCGCCTTCTCGGACCACGAACGCGATGTATTTGGCCTGCACGGTCTGTTGCCGCCGCATGTTGGGAGTCTTGATGAACAGATTGAGAGGCGGCTTCATGCATTCCGGGAGCAGCCGAACTCCTTCCATAAATACAGCTTTCTCCGCGACCTGCAGAATACGAACGAGACGCTGTTCTATGCGCTCTTGCTGCGCAATATCGAAGAGATGCTCCCCGTGGTGTATACGCCAACGGTGGGTGAGGGTTGCCAGCGCTTCAGTGAGATATGGAGAAAGCCACGAGGGTTGTTCCTCAGCTATCCGAATAAACATCGTATCGATCAGATCCTGAGTCATCGCCGTTACGACGGTGTGAAATGCATCGTGGTCAGCGATGGTGAACGAATCCTGGGGCTCGGCGATCAAGGTGCAGGAGGCATGGGCATCCCAATCGGGAAGATGGCCCTTTACACTGCGCTCGGCGGCATCCATCCGGAGCATTGTCTTCCGATTCTGCTCGATGTGGGAACAGACAACGAGGACAGGTTAAAGAGTCCAATTTACATTGGATGGACGCATCATCGGGTGCGCGGCGAAGAGTACGAGGCTTTCGTAGATGTTTTTGTAAACAGCGTGAAGAAGCGCTGGCCGCACGTTCTTTTGCAATGGGAGGACTTTGCCGGGTCGAATGCCGCTCGACTTCTGGCTCGCTACAAAAACCAACTATGCACTTTTAATGACGATATTCAAGGCACTGCGGCTATAGCGACCGCGACGCTACTCTCTGCGATCAACGTTACGGGCGTGCCACTGGAGCAACAGAAGATCGTTGTATTTGGCTTCGGAACCGCGGGCATCGGCATCACCAACCTGTTAATGCAGTTCATGCAGGAGAAGGGCGTTCCGGAACAGGAAGCTCGCAATCGCTTCTACGCTCTCGATCGCTACGGTCTGATTACAGAAAATGGCAAAGATGTGCGGCCCGAGCAGCTACCCTACGCGCGCAAAGAACAGGAAGTGCAGGGTTGGGGACAACCGAATCGAGAAATCACATTGCCGGATGTGATCCGCCATGCCAAGCCTTCGGTCCTTATCGGAGTGTCTGGTCAAGCCGGAGCCTTCACAGAAGAGGCAGTGCGCGAAATGGCCAGGAACACAGTTCGACCCGTCATCTTCCCGCTTTCAAACCCCACCGCAAGCTGCGAAGCGACTCCCCAGGACTTGGTGGATTGGACCGAAGGACGGGCGCTGATCGGTACCGGGAGTCCGTTCGAACCGGTGACTATTTGGGGGAAGAAGGTTCGCATCGACCAGACCAATAACTCGTACATATTTCCCGGGCTTGCTCTCGGGATCGTTGCCTCCAAAGCCAAACGCGTCACGGATGCGATGGTCATGGCCGCGGCTAAGGAATTGGCACGTCTCGTTCCCACACGAAAGGATAAGAAGGCAAGCCTCCTGCCGTCGCTTGCGGATTCGCGTCGGCTCAGTCGCTCAATTGCGCTGGCTGTAGGTCGCCAGGCGATTCAAGATGGGCAGGCGCAGGTTGCCGGCGAAGACGGCTTGGACCGCGAACTTCAAGCAAATATCTGGGAACCAGTGTACGTACCGTACGAACGCAAGACAGGGAGGTCCTGAGAAACCAGTTCCCTCCCTTACAATAAGAAGGTCACATGAAACGCATCGCCATCCTGGGTTCGACGGGCTCGATCGGCCGCAGCACTTTGAGTGTGGTCGAGAGCTATCCCGAGCGCTTTCAGGTGGTCGCGCTGGCGGCTGGCAACAATGCCGAACTCGCCTTTGAGCAAGTCATGCGATGGAAGCCGCGAGTTGTGTCGCTGGCGGACGAGGCTGCCGCGCATGCGCTCCAAGCCAGGCTGCGGCAGGCAGGCTTAGGCGAGACTGAGGTCGAAGTCGTGTGTGGCGCCGCCGGCACGGTTCGGGTGGCGACTCATCCCGAAGTGGATTTCGTGGTCAGCGCGATTGTGGGCGTCTCCGGCCTGGAGGCGACCTACGAAGCGGTACGCGCGGGGAAGACCGTCGGATTGGCCAATAAGGAATGCTTGGTGGTGGCGGGCGAGCTGATCACCGCCGAGGCGCGGAAGCAGGGCAAGCCGCTGCTGCCGATCGACAGCGAGCATAACGCCATCCACCAGTGCCTGCGCGGAGGCCGTATGGATGAGGTTGAGCGGATATGGCTCACTGCTTCCGGTGGGCCGTTTCTGCAGACGCCCAAGCCGGAATTTGCCTCAATTACGGTGCAACAGGCGCTCAATCATCCCACCTGGAAAATGGGGAAAAGGATCACCATCGACTCTGCAACGTTGATGAATAAGGGGTTCGAGGTGATTGAGGCGTGCCGGTTGTTCCAGGTCCCGCCCGACCGCGTGCAAGTCATTGTGCATCCACAGTCTACGATCCATTCCATGGTCGAATTCGTGGATGGCAGCATACTTGCTCAATTTTCGGTGACCGACATGCGTCTACCCATTTTGTATGCGCTGACGTATCCGGAGCGCATCCCTTCGGAGTTGCGCTTCTCGATCATGGACTTGCGGCATCTGGATTTTTGCCCTCCGGATATGGCTAAATTTCCTTGTCTGGGTTTAGCCTACGACAGTTTGGCTTACGAAGCGGCCGGGGGCGGAGGGGCAAAGACCATCGCCCTGAACGCCGCCGACGAGGTCGCGGTGGCTGCGTTTCTGGAGGAGCAGATCGGATTCGAGGAGATTCCGCGGATCATCGAAGCAGTAATGATTGCAACGCCAGCCGGACATTTGGAATCTATACAGAAGGTGCTTACGCTGGATACCGAGGCCCGCCTTTTGGCAAGAGAAACGGTGAGGCAGCGCCGCCGAAAGGCATCGCCCATCAGGGCCATTTCGTAAGAGGGATTTTGGAGTAATCTGAGGAACTATGCCGCAGCTTTTGTCCATCCTTCACACCATTTTCGTCATGGGGATCGTGCTCGGATTCATGATCTTGATTCACGAGTTCGGCCACTACGCCGCGGCCAAGTATTTCGGCGTTCGGGTGGAAGTGTTTTCCATCGGCTTTGGCAAGCGTCTGCTGGGCTTTAAAAAAGGCGACACCGACTATCGCATCAGCGCCATTCCGCTGGGCGGTTACGTGAAGATGTCGGGCGAGAACCCCATGGACGACCGCACCGGCGATCCGGGGGAGTTTCTGTCGCATCCGCGCTGGCAGCGCTTCATCGTGGCCCTGGCCGGACCGGCGATGAACATCATGCTGGCCGTCGCCCTGCTTACCGGCGTGTACATGGTGCATTACGAATACCCCGCCGTGCTCGACGAGCCGGCCGTGGTGGGATGGGTAAATCCCGATACTCCCGCAGAAAAGGCCGGCATTCAGAAGGGTGACAAGATTGTCCGGGTCGAGGACATTAAGAATCCGAATTGGGAGCAAGTGGACGTCAAGGATGCGCTCAGCCCGAATCAGCCTTTGAAGTTTGACATCGAGCGCGACGGCAAAATCACAGAAAAGGTTCTCGTTCCGGAGCCGTTCGGGCCCAATCAATATGGCGCCATGGGTTGGGTACCGAAAGAGCCCAGCGTGACTTTGACCACCATCGAAGCCGGGATGCCGGCGGAAAAGGCCGGTCTCAAAGTCGGAGACCAGATCCTCACCGCGAACGGGCAGGACATTCCCGCCCTGGAAGCGCTTGTTCAGATGTTGAACCACACCAAGGATCAGCCTCTGGAAATTGTGGTTCTCCGCAACGGCCAGAAACAGACCTTCACGGTGAAACCGATCCTCGCTCCCGGAGGGCCCTCGCAAGAAGTTCGCTACCGGATCGGCATCTCCAGCGTTCCGACCAAAGTTGTGAAGCTCGCTTTCCCGGACGCGCTGAAACGCTCTCTGTCGGACAACAAGAAGAGTTCTTTCCTGATCCTGGAGTTGCTGCAAAAGATGGTGGAGCGCAAAGTATCCATGCGTCAGGTGGATGGTCCGATCGGAATCGGCAGCGCCGTTGGCCAGGCCGCCCGCGAGGAAGGCTGGATGCCGCTGCTGTTAATCACCGCCGCCATCAGCTTGAACCTGGGCATCATGAACCTGCTGCCGATTCCCATCCTGGATGGCGGCGTGATCCTGCTCCTTTTCATCGAGGGCCTCATGCGGAAGGAGATCAGCCTCCCCATCAAAGAACGCATCTACCAGGCCGCTTTCGTCTTTCTGGTGCTCTTTGCCGTGATGGTGATCTACAACGACCTAGTCAAGACCCTGCCGGGGCTTACGCGGATGCCGTAGCAGGCTGTTTCTTCCACGTTACTCGTAGGGACAGCCCCGGCTGTCCAGCCGAGCGAAGCTCGGCAGCGTTTCTCGCACGGGAGACCCCTCGTCAGGCTTACCACACTTGCGTTTCCTTAACTCCCGCAGTAATTTCACGCGTGACGAAAAGATTAGAGGGCGGGAGAAGTGATCATTAACATCGGCACAATCATCTTCAGCGCGATTCTCTGTCTTATGCTCGGCGCCTTTCTCTTTGCGGCGGTTGAGAACGGTGTCTTTACGCTGAGGAATACCAAGGGCTGGCGGCGGTGGCTGGCCTTGCTTTCCAGTGTCTTGATAGCTGCCGGCGCCTGTGGCTTTTTTGGTCTGGGCCTCTCCTACGTGGGGGGTCTGAACTGGTTACCGCCCTCATTTGAATGGCCCGCCGGGTTTGTCGACGGCGTGCTCACGACCTCCAACCGAAGCCACATCGTTCTCATCAAGCCGGCCGGACGTGTGCAAATCTACGATTCGGTTTGGCACTTTGTCCGTGGCTGGCCGGCCGGGGCGGCACTAAAGCTGCACTTGCTAGCGGACGGAAACGTCGAGGTTCTGATGAAAGGCCAATGGAGCTTTGTTTTCGACCTTAATGGTAAGTTGATCTCACAGAGAAGGTACGGAGTGCACGAGTTTATTGATCTGGAGAATTCCCTACCGGCAGGTGAAAGCGTCTTCGTGCCAACCTCGCCGTGGTTATACATCTTTTCCAGTCCTCTCCTGAGTTGGCTCGTCGGCGCTGCAGGCTATTTCGTGGCCCGGAGGAGGTCCCTCGAATCGAATGCTGCCAAAGGACGAAACGCGGTGAGTTGATGAATGTAGCGTTGAACGAATCGAATGCCACATCTCGCGCTTTTCCCATACCTGGTTTAAAATAGCGGTTAAACATGGCCGAAATCCAGCGTAGAAAAACCTTTACCGCAAGCATAGGCGGCGTCCGCGTGGGCAGCAATGCACCGGTTATGGTGCAGTCCATGACCAACACCGACACGGCGGACATTCCCGGCACGGTAAAGCAAGTCGCCGCGCTGGCACGCGCCGGCAGCGAAGTCGTCCGCGTCACCGTCAACAATGACGATGCTGCCAAGGCCATCCCCCACATAGTCGAAGGGCTGGAGAAGCAGGGCTTGCGCGTGCCCATCGTCGGCGACTTCCATTACAACGGACACCTCCTCTTGACCAAATATCCCGGCTGCGCCGAGGGCCTGGCCAAATACCGCATCAATCCCGGCAATGCCAGCATCGGACGCAAGAATGACGACAACTTCCGCACCATGATTGAGGTTGCCGTGAAGTACCAGAAGCCGGTGCGCATCGGCGTGAACTGGGGATCGCTCGACCAGGCGCTGCTAACGAAGATGATGGACGAGAACTCGCTTCTGTCGGAACCGAAAGAGGCCCGCGAAGTGACGATGGAAGCAATTGTGGTAAGCGCGCTCAGTTCGGCGAAGCTGGCCGAGCAGCACGGACTGCGCTCCGACCAGATCATCCTCAGCGCGAAAGTCAGCGGCGTGCAGGATCTGATCGACGTGTATCGCATCCTCGCCGCCCGCTGCCAGTACCCACTTCATCTCGGACTGACCGAGGCTGGCATGGGCGCGAAAGGCATTGTGGCGTCAAGCGCGGCGATGGCCGTGCTGCTGCAGGAAGGCATCGGCGACACCATCCGCGTTTCGCTCACCCCCGCTCCCGGCGGCGATCGCACTGAAGAAGTCCGCGTGGCGCAGCAAATCCTGCAATCCCTGGGCATTCGCAGCTTCACACCTCAGGTCACAGCCTGCCCCGGCTGCGGCCGCACTACCAGCACTTTCTTTCAGGAAATGGCCGAGCAGATCCAAACTTACCTGCGCGAGCAGATGCCGGTCTGGAAGGACCGCTACACGGGCGTCGAAGAAATGAAAGTCGCCGTGATGGGCTGCATCGTCAATGGACCCGGCGAATCGAAGCACGCAAGTCTGGGAATTTCTCTGCCGGGAACAGCCGAAGAACCTAAAGCTCCCGTCTACGTGGACGGCCGCCTGTTCACCACCCTCAAGGGCGACAAGATCGTCGCCGAGTTCATCAAGATTCTCGACGACTACGTCGAGTCCCACTACGCGGCCCGAGAAAAAGAAGAAGTCGGCGCGCGGGGCTGAGCCGGGCCATAAGCTCGTCCGAACCATAAAGAACACGTCTCGCCTCCAACAGGCTATGGGAAAACTTAGGCTTCGTATCAGGGCATCGCTGACTAAGAAAATTGGACTGGAGAGCTGAAGGTTTTTGGGGTGGGAGACGGGAATTGAACCCGCAACCGTCGGAGCCACAGTCCGATGCTCTACCAGTTGAGCTACTCCCACCGCAGACAACGATTATAGCAATTGTGGTAGGATTGCGGCCTTCGCTGGCTCGTCCGCTAGGGTCTGCCCACGCCCATGTACTGGAACCCCATGGCGCGCAGACGTGACGAATCGAGCAGATTCTTGGTGTCGATGATGATCGGCCGTTTCACCAGGTGGCGGATCTTGGCGAAATCCAGCGTCCGGAACTCAGGCCAGCCCGTGGCCACGACCAGTGCATCCACTCCTTCAGCCACTCCGTAGGCGGATTCGCAGTACTTCACCATGCCGTTGAGGTGCAGCCGCGCATCGGGAATCGCCACCGGATCGTAAGCCCGTACGCGCGCTCCCCCGGCCAGCAGGTTCTGCGCCAGTTGAACGGAAGCCGATCCCGCAACGGAGTTGGTGTTCGGCTTGAAAGCCAGTCCCAGAATGCCGACGTCCTTGTTCTGCACGGTATCGATCGCGTTGGCCACTTTCTGCATGAGCCGGTTCGCCAGGTCCAGATTCACGGCGCGGGCGGCATTCAGCACTTTCAAGTCGACCTGGTTCTCTCGCGCCAGCCCGGTCAGCGACTCCATGTCGGTCTCGGCGAAAATTCCACCCATGCCGGCGCCCGGTTGCAGGCAGCGCGGCGCAATTTTCTTGTCCAGCCCCAGGGCGAGTGCCAGGCTGACCGCATCGGCGTTCACGTGTTCGCACAGGCTCGCGATTTCGTTGATGAATGAAATCTTGGTCGCCACAAATGCCGTGGTCGCTTCGCGCGCCAACTCCGCCGTTTCGTAATTCGTAACCAGCACGGGAACTCCGCGCATCACCAGCGAATGAAAAATCTGTTTCAGTGAAGAGACGGCTTCGCTCGAAGGTGTTCCAAGAATGATCCGGTCAGGCCAGTTGAAGTCTTCGACCGCGCATCCGTTGGTGAAGAACATCGGTTGGCACACCAGCAGGCTCTTCAGCCCCTTCTCCTTCAGCATTTTTTCAATTTTTGTGGTCGATCCCACCCGAACCGGCGTGACGATCGACAGCACCTGGAAGCGGCCAGCCGCGCCCGCCACGCGGACTGCAAGTTCCTCCAGTCCCTGCGGGGAATCTTCGGCGAGAAAGATTACCTGTGCCCTGCGAGCCAAATCTTCCGGGTTCGCCGAATACACCAGGCGTCCCGCACGCACGTTGCGCCGAATCACTTCCTGAAGATTCTTTTCGAAAAAAGGTATGTTGCCCTTGGCAGCTTCTATGATGCTCGTGCCGTCGGCATGACAGCAGCAAACCGGCGTGCCGAAGTCGGCGAGACAGGCGGAAATGACAGTGGCGAGGTAGCCGGATCCATACACCCCAATTTGCATATGCTCTTCTTCCGATCAACCCGCAGCCTGGGATCCGGCGCTCGGTCTGCAGCCCGTTGAATCTATGGTAATCCGGCCCATGGACTTGGCAACGGGTGGAAAGTACATGTACCGGCGGTCGGCGAAACTGGCCGCTAGTTGCGGGTTTTGCGGGGTTATTGCAGGCTTTTTGTTGCGGATAATATTGCGGTCTTGTCCCGGACGTTTTCCCCGGATCTTGTCCCCGGATCTTGTCTCGGACTATGACTTTGAGGACAGTTGGCCGCGCCCCAGCGGCACCGGCGCCACGTCCTGCCAGCAATCGCCATTCTCGCGGACGAACATTAGCTTTCCCACATGGACTTGGCGCTTTCCCGGAAACTGTGCCCAGCGCTCCCGCGCCACCACGCACGCCGCGCGCGCCTGCTCATCCGTTTCCGTTTTCAAAATCGTGAGATGCGGAATGTAGGGCCAACTCTCCTCGCAGAACAGCTCCTTCCCGCTGAGTTGATCGTGCAGTTCAGCCATGCGATAAGCCGCCTGCTTGACCTCGATGAACACCGTCGGAGTCGTAGGCAGAAAGGTTTCCACGTCTCCCAGCTCGACGTTGAACGGGACGACGCGGCCACAAGCCTCTTCCAGAAATTCCAGCGCGGCCGCTTCCGTTCCCGTCAGCTCCCGCGGAGGAAGGATCGTGAGATGGGCTGGCATGTGCGCCAAAGTCGGGTGGAGTTCCCGGCGCAGTTCTTCCACGAACTCGCCAACCGGATTGCGGACGTACGTCACCAACGCGTAGCGTGAACTGGGCATGACTCCCGAGACAAAATTATAGTCCGAGCGCGGCCTGCGAGGGCAGTCCACCTTTTGGGAGTGTCGCGAAGGTCACCCGCATCCCATGATTTATAATCGAATCTCATAGAATCGAACCACGGTGAATCGAACGACAGTCGGGGCGTAGCGCAGCCTGGTAGCGCACCTGCCTTGGGCGCAGGGGGTCCGCGGTTCAAATCCGCGCGCCCCGACCAATTCAAAGCAGCTCAACGGTTTGTCTGGGTTTCCTTCAATTCTCTGCGGGTCAATTGACCCCATGTCTTGGAGGACCGATGGAACCGCGTTTTGAGCAGTTCATTCAAGAGAAAAAATATCTTGCCAACGTATCGCCCGCAACGTGCGAGTGGTACAAGCAAAGTCTCAATTGGCTTTCTAGTCCCTCACCTGATGAGCCCGCGCTAAAAGACTTCGTGATGCGGATGCGTGCGAAGGGCCTAACCTCATCATCGTGCAACTGTCACATTCGCGCGGTGAATTCCTACCTACATTGGGCCAGTGGTACAAGTACCAAATGCTGCGCGGCTTGCTTGCACTTGAAGGTGCCTAAGCTGAAGGAAGAGCAACGAATCTTGCCCACGTTCTCTCCGGCCGACATCCAGAAAATTGCAAAGTGGAAGCCCAAGGGGTTTTGCCCAACCCGGCTTCACATTCTGATGCTGTTGCTCGCTGATACCGGATGCCGAAGCGGCGAGGCGCTGACGTTGCGATGGTCTGATGTGGACTTTGACAACCTGCTTTTGAAGCTGCACGGTAAAGGCGCGAAGGATAGGCTTGTCCCCTTCTCGTTTGAGCTGAGGCGTCATCTGTGGCGATGGCAACACCTCTGCAAGTGGGATCTGGTCTTTCCTACCTTACACGGGCAGCATATGGGGCGACGCAACGAACTGCGCGGAGTGAAGCGGCTTTGCAAGCGGCTGGGCATCGTGGCACCGGCTAGAACCATCCACGCTTTCCGGCATACGTTCGCGGTGAACTATTTGCGGCGCGGCGGGTCCGTGTTCCATTTGCAGAAGGTGTTGGGTCACAGTTCGCTGGAGATGACGCGCCGGTACGCAAACCTTGTGACTGAGGATCTACAGGCGGTCCATGAGCGCGTTTCTCTGCTCCATGATGCCCGGTAATTGGGTCTGGGGGCCTCGTTGGGGATTCTGAGTGTAAACGCCCGATTGCGTCAACTACGAAGGCGCGCGGTCCTCTCCGACGCACCAGCCCTTGTGATGCGCATCATGGCACAGAAAACTTGCGAGTGGAACACTGTCTGGGAATAGGTGTAGGGCGAAGGAGAGAATTATGCGCGTAACGCACTGTTACGTTTGCAACCGACCGAGCGGCTTCGCCCGGCGCTTGGGCTGGGGCACGTTCTTCATGGTGATCCTAACCGCTGGCTTCTGGCTGCTGACTATTCCGTTCTACCCGAAGCGCTGTACGACATGCGGCTGTACGGAGGGTGGGGCGGCGCGTGCTTCGCTCGCCCTGGCTGCTGGGCCGCCCAGTCGGGAAAGACAGTTGCTGACAGCTTACGGAATAATCGGAGCGTTTGTGCTGGTAGTGCTGCTCATTTGGCTGGCTAACCTTGGGTCGCCCGACAAGCCCGCCTCGACACCAGCGACGCAGACGGCGATAGAAACCGTTAGTTCGCCGGTCGTGATCACCAATGACAATGCCCCTGAGAGTGCTACCGACGCGCCGACTAGCGACGGTCGTACGTACAGCGTTGCCTTGGTCGCAAAGGCGACAGAATTTTCGAAATTGTTTGTGCAGGGCAGAATAGTGAGATTTGGCTACGCGGGAATGAGTTCTAGGCCGTTCGCCGTTCTCGAAGACGAGCACCAACCTGACAAACTGCTGTTGTGCGCGATGATGGCGGATGAGGGTGCGGAGGCCGTGTCTCTCTATCGTGTGGGCGAAGTTGTACAGGCATTTGGCGAATACATGGGCGCGCTTAGTATCCCTGATAGTCCAGGTACGCCGGTTCTAAGTGATTGCAAGATAGCCAGCCCAACGGATAACGTCGTGCGGCCTACGAAACCACGCCCCACGCCTCTTATACAGGCCCAAGCGCCTCCCTACATACCGCCGGTCCAATACGCGCCTCCGGCAGACCCGAGCAGCACTATAAGCAGCAAAGCAACGCCTGAGCCTCTCACAGTGGAAACGCAATCTGCGGCCCATCCCTCTCAACTCCAATTCGAGTCCGGCGTTCGCCTATTGATTCGCCTGAACTCCATCACCCGTCAACCCGATGGGAGCTTTGCTTTCCGGGGAACTCTATTGCTACCGGTCACCCTTACAGGCGCGCTTTCACTTGATCAGAGTACGAAACTGGTCGGGTCTGGCGCAGCAAACGGACGTACGGCTTTAGTGACGGGACTCACCGTCAGCGGAGAGAACTACGCATTGCAGGCTGCGAATGGATCAAACAAGGGACCCGGAGCCGGACCTGCGGTTGAACTTGATCCCGGCAAAGTACTGGAGATGTGGTTTGCATCGGCGTCAGTTTATGAGAAAACGACCGGCGCGGGCTCCCAGCCGTAACCGGCGAAGTGAAAACAACCGGAGTCAGGGCCAGGCCAATTCTCAATGAGTGATTACGCCAACTACGCCCGGTGCGTCGGAATAATGTCACTAAACGGCCCGCCGAAGGGCAACTTCCCCTCGACTCCGACAAACGCATTCCGGTAGGTTAGAAAAGTAACGGGGCAGTTGAACCACTCTTTGGAGAAGGATGAGCACCGAGAAGCAAAAAGCGAAGTGGCGAAAGGCTTCCGTAGACTACCGGAAAACTCATCCCGACACTGTTACGCTCTATAACAGGCGTACGTGCCATGTTCGGAAGGCGATTTTGAAGTGGATGCGCAACAATAGACCGGACCTCATGAAGAAATTTGAACGCGAAGCGATAAAGGCATTTCCCCTGAATCAAACGCCCCCGGAAAACGGCAGGTAAGGCAAAGACCAGTTAGACGCTGCAAACCAACAGATCTGGCGATTGCTGGAGGGGCGTTGAGGGGTTCTGAGTGTAATCGCCTGTTTTCGTCAACTGTTCTGGTTTAGGATGGGCCACAACCGTGACCACTCAGAATGAGTTCGCACTTACGGCAATCGTTGCTGTTTTCGCTTACTACCCGCTTGCATGGTTCGTCTTCGGATGGGGTCGCAAGATCGGGACGGTCGTCCCTCTTTATGAGCCTCCCCGACAACTTTCTCCCGCGATGCTCCGCTACATTTGGAAAGAGAACTTTGACGACCGAACATTCTGGGCGGGGGTACTTAGCCTAGTCGCAAAAGGCTTGGCGACTCTGCACTCCGGGAATGGCGCAGCGCTCATCCGAGCTACACCGTTGGCGAACAGACAGGACAAGTTGCCAAATGAGGAAGAGATCCTGCTACAGGAGCTTGTTCGCGGTCACACGCGAAAAGACGTTCCCATCAATATGCTCAGTTCCAAGACGACACTGGCGGTGCGCGACATGGCGGAAGCGCTGCGTCGAGATGCGGTCGGGCGGTGGTTCACAGAAAATCGCCCATTCGTGACTGGCGGCGTCCTCTTATCGGCAGCCGCGTTGTGTGTTGTGGCTAGTCCGCGTTACAAAGAGCAATGGGGTGCATTGATTTATGGGCTGGTGATAATGGGCCCCGGCGTGTTCTATTTGTTTTTTATCTCGCAACGTGTTTGGGATGTGATTTGTGCCGCAAGACAACACTGTGATTTTGCCGTGCTACGGCGCGAGGCGCTGCTCCTTACGATGTTATTACCTTGTCTCGCAGGGATCATCGCCGGTGGAATCATAGTTGGAGGCACCTTCGGCTGGCCCGTTGTTGCTGCTGCGCTCTTCCTCGCCGCCCTGAATGCTTTTTCCTTGCTATGGATCAAGATCCCAACGCAAGAGGGAAAGCAGGTTCTCACCGAAATCGAAGGCTTTCGGCTTTTTCTTAAGTCAGTCGAGCGACTTCCGATGCAACGGACCGACGAACCAGGTGACCACAGGGGCGTCTACGAGAAATATCTGCCTTACGCCGTTGCGCTAGAGGTCGAGCAGGCATGGGGAGATCGCTTGCTGGCTCTTACCTCGACGTACCATGAAAATGCGGGGGTGCAGGGAGTCGAAGCTTTCTACCTTGGCATGTGGAACGGGAAGCCGCTTGAGATTATCTACAACCCAGCGCCTGGGGGCCGATCAACCTAAGCGAAAGGCGATTCGCGGAAACGTCCGTAGGATAGTTGGCAATAAATCCCGATTACACTCACAAGCCCAGGGCTCGAAGAAATGTTGAGCGCTGATTTTTCTTGCTCTACAATGCCGCGCAATGGCGTTTAGAAGCCCGTAGGCGCGTCCTCACTCCAGGCTGGCCCTCCAGCATGGGGTTAAATTGAACTTTCGCCTTCCTTTCTCATTTTCGGAAATAACTTGCGTGTGTAAATTTAGGATCGGCGGAGGGCTAAAGGCAAACAATGCTCAAGATTTTTCGACCGGCCCATGTCCTTTCACCGCGAGGCCCGGCCCATTGACCCTATCGCGTCTCATTGACCCGGTTCTGAGAGGGCGCGCCTGGGGGACCCACGCTTCAAGTCCCTTTCATTCTCAACACCGATGTTTTGACAGAATCCGAAGTTTGCCACAACATGGGCAATATTCCTTCTGCCAAAACAGGACACGCTTCCGGCTGTGACGTATGCCCAGGCCACGCAACGCCACCGACAGCGCGGCGCCCGACATTCGCCCATTTTGTTCAACGAAGGTGCGGGCAATGAATTCCTGATCTATGCGTTTACGTTCTTGCTGCTCCCCCGTTCCCCATTGAGGCGATGACGGCGCGTGAGCGGACAGTCTGCTTGCCTGTAGCCGGAAAGTGTCCTCTATAATGCCGGGCTTGATATGACGGATCAGCGCGAAAACCAGCATAGAGACAACAGTGCCCGTGAAGATGGACAACTCGCAGCAATATCGGGAGAGGCGCATATATTGCGTCGCGTTCATTTCGACCTGCAAGCCAGTACCACCATCGGTCTTGTCTTCGTGTCGGTGGGCGAACTGCACAAAGGCCTTTCCGTCCACCAAGTAGTCCGCACACAGGAAGTTGAATACCAGCGTTCGCACGACCTGGGCGCGGTTGAGCCCCGTCCGTTTGCAAAAAGCCGTCAGTGTCCGGTGGTAGGAGGCGGGTAGCCAGACCGTTAGGCGGTTAGGTGCTGCGATCACTGTCCTCCACACTGTCCTTTCGTCTCAAAAGAAGGTTGTCCAAATACATGAAAACAAGCCGATCACTCTGACTGGTGGTCCTCAAAAGAGGATCGCGGCGGCACAGCGGGCAAGGTGGGCGAAGCTGAAGGCGAAGCAGAAGAAGGCGGCTTAAGAGTAAGCGGAGCCAATCACTCGCATCGTACTGTATAGCTGCTCTCCAGAAGATCATCGGCAGCTTTGTTGCCTTTCATCGATGCAGCGTGTAGAAGCATGTGTGCCTGTTCACAGTTCTGGGGGACGGCTACTCCCTCCAAGTAAAGGTTGGCTAGTGCGACTTCCGCGCTTATGCTTCCTCGCTTGACCGCCTTCCACAACTCGACAGGATCAGCTTCCTTCGCTGCGTTGGTTGTCTGGGCGGTTCCCAGCTTTGCCGTAACGAGGTGCTGAACTCCTCTGATGACTGGATTGTGTACGACGTGTCGTTCAGCAGCGTTTTCTAGCTTGATCTGCTCTGATGTGGCGGTAAGTGTGGTTCCCAGCTTTCCTGCGACCACCAGCTGAACTCCTCCGACTGGATTGTGGACGATAGGTCGTCCACCAGTGTTTTCTAGCTTGATCTGCTCTGATGTGGCGGTAGGTTCGGTGGCTGCGCCGGATTCTTTAGCCAGTTGGTCTTTGCGGCTCTTGTAAAAAAACGATGTAACCGCCATCAGCGCTATCAAGACAACGACGACGGGGATCAATCTCCTGAGCCCCGGTCCGAGAGTTCCCTGTTGACCATCGGAACTCGACGGTCGGACTTCGTGACGGGCTCGGCTGAATTTGTTGAGAACATCCAAAAGCGGCTGGAGGGGTTCAGTCCCGCACCTCGGGCAAATTCTTTCACTCGGGGGATAGCGATATTCACACGAAGCGCAAGTGATGGGTTCGTCGCTTACAGTCTTGGACACGGTCATCCTCCTCGGGCAGGAGTTTTGTCGTCGTGGCAGTTAGATCATATCTAGACGTGTGAAAGAGTACCGAGTAACGGAGGTAATGTCCACTGAACGCACCGCGACCAAGGACTCCGTTCGAGGGCTTGGCTTCGAATCGAACAGGTCATCGGCGATATTCAGGTGAGGTAGTCGCTATGGTGGTCACAAAGGCTGCCAGCGCCTCTGAAACGCCCCAGCCACGCTGAACCCCTCTGGGCAGCCGAATCGCCCGAAGAAGGGGTTTCCTGAAAGGCAGTCGAACCCAGCCGCCTAGTCGCACAATGGCGGGCCAATTCTTGACTGTCTTCTTCAGGACGTAGTCAAAGAAACGCTCCGTCCTGTCGCCCGAACTCCACTCCGCACGGAGGGTCGTCCTCTTCTCCACCTTTCTCAAGGCGGAAAGCAGAGAGCGGTTCAGTTCCTTCGCACTGGCTCCTTCCATCTCAGCTTCGACGACGAACTCGTCGCCCGCCTTCCTCACGGAGCCGTTCGCAGACAGTTGCTCAAGGGCGTGCCGGATCGTCCGGGCATCCGAGCGGTTGACGCGTGCCTTGAGCTTGAAGTTCATGTGGCGTACCCCGACAGTTTTCGCTCAGATTTGAAGCGATATTAGCTCCAGACGGGGTTGCCTTTCTCGTCCCGCAGAACGAGGGTATCGTTACCCCGGACCACTTCACGGGCGAGAATGAGTTCAGCTTCGCCCTGCTTAATTCGTGATCCCGTGAGAACGATTTCTTCCCCTTGGCTGAAATTCACGCCCATATCGTCCAGAAATGCCTTCGGGCAAAGGTACACGTCGAATGTGTCTGTCCCGATTTTCACCAGCAAATGGGCAATCTCTTTTTCACTGCCCTTTGCGGGCAGCTTCACTTCTTGCACCGTAGCTTTCATTTTGCTCTCGGTGCTGAGGTCGTATTTTGGGCGATTGGTTCCCTGCGGTTTCTCTGCAATCAGCGGTAAAGCACAGACAACGGCGATCACCAGAAGGATCGACTTGCGGCTACTCTCAGATGAGTGGGGCATGGCTACTCCTGTTTCAGCTAACTAGGAATGAAGCCATATAGCGGATTGCGATATAGTACTCCGTTTCTTGAAGCGACGGGTTCAGCCGTGGGTTGACAGAAGCCAGCTTTAGAATGGCTGCATGAGACGAATCTGCGTTTTCTGCGGTTCGAGTTCCGGGGACCGCCCGGAGTACCGCGCTGCCGCTGAGGAGATGGGTGCGGAATTGGTGCGAAGCAACATTGGATTGGTGTACGGCGGCGGCAATATCGGTCTGATGGGGGTGTGCTCGCGGATGCCGTGCTGAGGGCGGGCGGCGAGGCGGTAGGAGTCATCCCCAAACACCTTATGGAGCGCGAGGTCGGGCACAAGGGGCTGACGAAGCTTCACGTTGTGCACTCGATGCATGAACGCAAGGCGCTCATGGCCGACCTGTCGGACGCCTTCGTCGCGTTGCCGGGCGGGTTCGGGACTCTGGAGGAGTTCTGCGAGGTGGTGACGTGGGCGCAACTCGGTCTGCACGCGAAGCCCTGCGGCATCCTGAATGTCTTGGGGTATTACACTCCCTTGCTAGCGATGTTCGACCATGCGGTGGAGGAGCGATTTCTGAAACCAGAGAACCGAGGGCTAGTACTGGCGAGGGAGTCGCCTGCGGAATTGTTGCGGGCACTGGAACAGTGGCGTCCGGCGCGTGTAGAGAAATGGCTGGATCGGGAGACGCGGTGAATCGGCGCAATGCTCCCAAAGTCGTGGCGGAATGATCCGTGTCCGTGCGGCTCCGGGAAGAAATACAAGAAGTACTGCGGCGGGGCGAGCGTGAACTGACCCTCACCCCGACAACACATTATCAATCTTCCGCATGATCCGCTCCGCCCACTGAACCGCAGCCGCAACCAGCGACTCCCGTCCGCGCGTGTTGCCTTGCCGGAGGAAGACAGCCGGACACCGCCCGGTTGTAGAATCGGGAAGCGATGAAAAGCGAGACCCGCCGCCTCAACAAGCTCACCGGCGCAAGCAAGAACATAGCAAAACGCTACAAACTCACAACCGCTGCCGCCGCGATAATCGACCAGGCTGGGGAAGTTCACGGACAGAGATCCCGTGCCGTACAGATTGCGGTTGAGATTCTTTGGCGGACCCAAAGGCAACTGGATAAAATTCCCACCGACATTCTCCAATCCCCGTTGACAGCGAGAACCTACAAGTTGCCTCAGCGCACAGTCGCTTTGATTGAGGCTCTAGGGCGTGAGGGTTCTAGGACACGAGGCGAAGTCCTCGCGGCTTGCGCTGGGTTGCTTGCCTCGGACGTGGAAGAGGCAAAAAAGCATTGACGCGGGACAGTTCGGAACAGGGTCAATGCATTATGAAAGAGCGCCCTGCTTCAAAGGTTGAAGCAGATGATGTGGCGCGGCCTTCACTCCGCTGCGCCGTGCAGGGGCTGCGCTGAGAGGTAATTGCATAGAAAAACCCGCT
>Ga0181539_1001238_pt1 | contig 28953 bp, 20 predicted proteins | sample PEATcosm2014_Bin_46_FD_119767 | JGI IMG/M metagenome (GOLD analysis project Ga0181539, IMG submission 119767) | Peatland microbial communities from MTU Mesocosm Facility, Houghton, MI, USA - PEATcosm2014_Bin23_60_metaG | ecosystem: Environmental > Terrestrial > Soil > Wetlands > Peat | place... | reverse complement strand
TTTCAGTGATGAAGGACCAGCGCAGCGCTGACGAGCCAGATTTCGTAGTTGTCCGCGGCGCGCGCGAGCACAATCTCGACATCGACGAGCTGGCCATCCCCAAGCGCCAGCTCGTCGTGTTCACCGGGGTGTCCGGCTCGGGGAAATCGTCGCTGGCCTTCGATACCCTGTACGCCGAGGGGCAGCGGCGCTACGTCGAATCGCTGTCGTCCTACGCACGCCAGTTTCTCGGCCAGCTTGAGAAACCCAAGTACGATCAGATCCGCGGTTTGTCGCCCACCATCGCGATCGAACAGAAGTCAGCGTCGTCCAACCCGCGCTCCACGGTCGGCACGGTCACCGAGATCTACGACTACCTGCGCGTGCTGTACGCGCGGGCCGGCGAGCAGCGCTGCCATCTGTGCGGCGGCGAAGTGGCGGCGCGTTCTGCGGCCGAGATCGTGGACGAATTGCTGGCCCTCCCGGCGAAGACCCGGGTGACCTTGCTGGCGCCCAAGGCGGCCAACCGCAAGGGCGAGTTTCGCGAGATGTTAGAGGAGGCGCGCAAGGCCAGGTTCGCGCGCGCCCGCGTCGACGGCGTGGTGCAACGCCTGGACGAGCTGAAGGCCCTGGACAAGAAGAAGCGGCATACGGTGGAGGTGGTGGTGGACCGCCTGGCTGCGGAAGCCAGCCAACGCGCCCGTCTCAACGACTCGGTCGAGACCGCCCTGCGCGCCGGCAGTGGAACCGTGCTGGTCGAGGTCGAGGGCGAGGACCAGGTACGCGCCTACAGCGAGGAGCGCGCGTGCCCGAATTGCGGGGTCGGCCTGCCCGAGTTGTCGCCGCCGTCGTTTTCCTTCAACAGCCCGCTCGGCATGTGCGTGGATTGCAACGGGCTGGGCTCCAAGCTGGAAGTCGATCCCGATCTGGTGGTGCCCAACCCGAATCTGTCTTTGCTCGAGGGCGCCATCGAGCCCTGGGGCGAGCGCCTGGCGCGCGACGACGGATGGACCTCGCGCATCGTCGAGGGGCTGCGACGCGAGTTCGGCATTCCCCTCGACAAACCATGGAAGCAGCTCACCCCGCGCCAGCGCGAGATCGTGCTCTTCGGAACCGGAGAGAAACGCGTCCAGGTGAGCTGGTCAGGCCGGCATGGCGCGGGCTCGTGGGCCATCCGTTTCGAGGGTGTGGCCAACAACATCAGGCGGCGCCTGACCGACACGCACTCGGAGATGATGCGACAGTGGCTGGGGCGCTACTTTCGCGAACAGCCTTGCCGCGCGTGCAAGGGCAAGCGCTTGCGTCCCGAGTCGCGCGCGGTGTACCTGGCAGGCAAGAGCATCGTGGACGTGACTGCCATGACCGTGGGCGAGGCAGCCCAGCACTGCGCGACCATGCCGCTGCGAGGGGCGCGCGCGCAGATCGCGGCCGAGATCCTCAAGGAGGTGCGCACGCGCCTGGGCTTCCTGCTCAACGTGGGGCTGGACTATCTGACGCTTGACCGCGTGGCTTCGTCGCTGTCGGGCGGCGAGGCGCAGCGGATCCGGCTGGCGTCGCAGCTCGGCTCGGAGCTGTCGGGCGTGATGTACGTGCTCGACGAGCCCTCCATCGGCCTGCACCAGCGCGACAATCTGCGCCTCATCGCCACGCTCCGGCGCCTGCGCGATCTGGGAAACACGGTCATCGTGGTCGAGCACGACGCGGAAACCATCCAGTCGGCTGACCATGTGGTCGACTTCGGGCCGGGCGCCGGCCGCCTGGGCGGGCGCGTGGTGGCGGCTGGACCTCCCGAGGATCTGCGGGACCATCCGAAATCGCTCACCGGGCGCTATTTGGCCGGGCTGGAGCGCATCGAGATCCCGGCGCGCCGCCGGCCGGCTTCGGGCTGGATCACCCTGCGGGGCGCGCGCGAGCACAACCTCAAGGACGTGACGGCGAAGATTCCGCTCGGCGTGCTGGTGGCGGTCACCGGCGTGTCGGGCGCGGGCAAGTCGTCGCTGGTCAACGGCACCCTGCACCCGGCGCTGCGGCGCAAGTTGCTCGGGGGCTTCGATCCGGTGGGCGCGTTCACCGCGCTGGAAGGCATCGACGCCATCGACAAGGTGGTCGACATCGACCAGAAGCCGATTGGCCGCACGCCGCGATCCAACCCCGCGACCTACACCAAGGCGTTCGATTTCATCCGCGAGATCTACGCCATGACCCCGGAAGCTAAGACCTACGGCTTTGGCCGAGGACGTTTTTCCTTCAATGTGAAGGGTGGCCGTTGCGAGGCTTGCGAAGGGGACGGTGTGCGCACGGTGGAGATGCACTTTCTCGCGGACGTGCACGTGACCTGCGAAGTGTGCCGCGGCCGCCGCTACAACGAGGCCACCTTGCGGGTCAAGTGGAAGGATCTCGATATCGCGCAGATGCTGGACCAGACCGTGGCCGAGGCGCTGCAACTCTTCGAGCACCACCACGGCTTGTCGCACATCTTGAAGACCCTGGACGACGTGGGCCTGGGCTACATCGCGCTCGGGCAGTCGGCGACCACTTTGTCAGGCGGCGAGGCGCAGCGGGTGAAGCTGTCGCGCGAGCTGGCCAAGCGGGGCACGGGTCGCACGCTGTACGTGCTCGACGAGCCGACCACCGGCCTGCACTTCGACGACGTCAAGCGCCTGCTGGCCGTGCTGGGCCGCCTGGTCGACGCCGGCAACACCGTGTTGGTCATCGAGCACAACCTCGACGTGATCAAGACCGCGGACTACGTGATCGATCTGGGCCCCGAGGGCGGCGCGCAAGGCGGCGAGATCATTGCCGCCGGCACCCCCGAGGAAGTGGCCACCGAGCCGCGTTCCTACACCGGCAAGTTCCTGGCCGACATCCTTCGCGGCACCCGACGCGGGAACAAGGGTCAGGGGTAGCTGGGCTGGTCGTTGGAATTCAGCTAGAGTCGTTGAAGACGAGTTGGGCCGAGACACATGCGACAGGTCATTCTGGGAATCTTTCTGTTCGCGGGCTGCGGTACGGCTACGAGCTTGGCGCCGCCAGTTCAACCCGAACCAGTCGGCCAATTGCCCAGGCCGCATTCGAACTGCGGTCCTGTCGGCGAGACGCACGGCTTCTCGAACGCGCTCACGCCGTTTCTCAGGCCAAACGAATACGTGGAAGAGATGAAGTCGCTGGGCCCCGACTTGGTCGAGGTCATGCTTCGTCGGGGAAAGGAACGCAGGACGCTGCGATTCGAAAGGATGGACAATATTTGGAGGAAATCGCCCCCAGCGCTTCCGTCGGATTTTCCGAATTGAGCGCTCCGGCCTAGCCGACCCATGCAGGCGATGGGGCAGACGGGGCGCCGCAGTCAGGCCGTTCGGCCGCGCCCCGCCCCTCAACGGTAGAACGCAATCCGTTGTGTCCCGCTTGCCCACAGGGTCCGGGCTTCCATATTCACCTTTGCCAGCCGGCCCATCGAAGCGCCAACGCCCCTCCAAGTAGAAATGGCTTCCCGTTGAAGTCCGGCTGTAAGCCGGGTTCTGTGCCCGCGTCCGTTGCCTCGCGCGGGCGATGGTCATTCCTCTAGGCCCGCCCGTTGCCGAGCGGCTCGTGCGACCAACTTGGAACCTGTTCTCGACGCGGGCCACGTCGGCGGGGAAACCCCGCGGCTCCGATTCGGTCTTGCTCCAGGTGGGGTTTGCCGTGCCCCTCCCGTCACCGGGAGAGCGGTGTGCTCTTACCACGCCGTTTCACCCTTGCCTGTTCGCGCGGTTGCCCGCGCGCCCAGGCGGTTTGCTTTCTGTTGCACTTTCCTTCGAGTCATCTCGACTGGCCGTTAACCAGCACCCTGCCCAGGGAGCCCGGACTTTCCTCGGCGGCGACCAGCGCCGTCGCGACCATCCACCGAACTCCAGCGGGAAGCCGACCCGAGTATAGCGCGCCAACCGGCTGCGCCGCCGCCTATTCTGGCGATGGGGTGGGGGAGGCCGCTTCCTCTTTCATGAGATCCTCCCAGTAGACGATGCGGTGGCAGTACGGGCAGGTTTCCAGGGTGTTACCCCGTTGCAAGGTGTTGAAGAGCTGGGGCGGGACATTCATGTTGCACCCCAGGCAGGTGCCGTTGCGGACCGTGGCCACGGCCAGACCCCGGCGCATGCGGATGGCGCCGTAGCGCTTGAGGTAGTCGGGGCGAATCCCGGCAGCAATCTTGTCTCGCGTGACCTGCAGGGCGTCGATCTTGCTCTGCACCTCGGCCATCTTGGCGCGGGCGACCTCAGCATCCTTTTCCATCGACGAGCGGAGACTCTTCAACTCCTCGGCCCGGTCGGCGAGAACTTTCTCCTTGGCCTGGATGGCTTCGACCAGCTTGGCGACCTCGGCCTCGCGCGCCTGCACGCTTTCGCGGGTCTGCTCGATCTCGCGCTGGGCGGCGACGTATTCCTTCGAGTTCTTGGCCAACGACAACTTGTGCTTGGCGCCGCTGACCGTGGCCTCGTCGGTCTGAAGCTGGCCCTTCTGCTCGCTGTAGTAGCGTTGGGTTTCGGTCAGTTGCGTGCGTTCGCTGTCCAGCAAGGCTTCGACCCGGGTGAGGTCGTTCTGTGAAGCTTGCAGTTTCGCTGGGATGGCTTTGAGCGCGTTGTTAAGTTCCTGAATCTGAGCGTCGAACTGTTGCAGTTCTTCCAAACGCTTAAGCTGGTCGCGCAACTGTACCTCCTGAGCGCCTGTTCGAGGTGCTCGTGCTGCTGGTGAGGAGAGCCGTACTGGCGGCTGCGAGTCGAGTGGGCCCACCTGGATTCGAACCAGGGACCGAGCGGTTATGAGCCGCCAGCTCTGACCGCTGAGCTATGGGCCCAGCCTTGAAGAAGATTTCTGTCAACAAGAACACGGAGAATACCGATCCCTACCCGCGCTGTCCAGGTAGGAGTTGCGTCCATAACCCCATGATAGCCGCAGAGGGTCGTGGCCGAGGTCGTGGTCGAAGTGATCGGGGGTACGAGAGTCGGTCACGACAGCTTTCCTGCGAGTACGGCGGCGAGAAGCACCAACCCAAGCGCCACGCGGTATATCACGAACGCGTACGTGGTTCGTGTCCGGAGAAAGCGCAACAGCCATCGAATACAGAGATATCCTGACACGCCCGCCGCCGCCAGACCAGCGAACAGGGCCGAGGTTCCCACGTCGCGATTGTGCAGCAACTTGGGAAGCTCGAAGACGGCCGCAGCCGCCACCGCCGGAATTGACAGCAGGAACGAGAAGCGGGCGGCTGCGTCGCGCCGCAAGCCCACGGCCATGGCGACGGCCAGGGTAATTCCAGACCGCGAAACGCCAGGAACCAGGGCCAGGGTTTGCCCGAGTCCGATGATGAGAGCGTCGCGCAGGGTGAGCGAGTCCAGGCCGCGCTCGTGGCGCGCCAGGCGTTCGACCAGGGCCATCACCAGGCCAACCACGACGAGCGATGTGCCGATGACGGCGAGCGTGCGCAGCGGGCCCTCCACCGCGTGTCTGAAGAGAATGCCGGCTATGCCGATGGGCACCGTGCCTGCCACCAGATAGAGCGCCATGCGGCCCTCGGGTCCGCGCCGTCGCTTCGCATCGGCCAGCGCGGTCACCATGCCGAGCAGGTCGCGCGCGAAGAAGAGGATCACGGCCAGCAGGGTGCCCAACTGGATGACCGCGGTGAATGCCGCCCCGCTGTCCGGCCAGCCGAGCAGGGCTGGCGCGATGCGCAGGTGCGCCGTCGATGAAACCGGCAGAAATTCGGTGAGTCCCTGGATGATGCCGAGAACGATCGACTGGGTGATGGTCAAAGTGGGCGCAGCATAGCGCGCGGACTCCTGCTAGCTAGTTTCTCCGGAGACAACGCGGTGGACCTGTCCCGCGTCGTCACGTACCAGCAGGGCGCCGTCGTCGTCGATGTCAATCGCGATCCCCTCGACCCTGGCCCCGTCGCGATCGATGCGACACACGCGACCGAGATCGGCATGGCGACGCCATGCTTGCAGGCCCGAGGCGGGGCCGCCAGCCAGGAAATCATCGTAGACGGGCTCGAAGGTAGCCAGGAAATCGATGAGCAACCGGGCGCGGTCGAGGGTGCGGCCGAGCGCCACGCGCAGCGAGGTCGCACGTTCGGCCAAATCGGGCGGAAATTCCAGTCCGTTCACGTTCAGACCGACGCCCAGCACGATGTGGCGAACCCGGTCCCCGTCGCTCGCCATCTCGGTCAGGATGCCGGCCACCTTGCGAAGCCCGCCCGGCGCAGGAACTAGCAGATCGTTGGGCCAGCGCAGGCGCGGTGCTGCTCCGGCCTCGGCCAGCGTGCGCGCCAGTGCTGCACCGGCAAGCAACGTCAGAGGCGTGGCATGGCGTGCAGGCAGGGCAGGGCGGAGCAAGAGAGAGAAATACAGGTTTTGTCCCGATGGCGAGTGCCACGAGCGCCCGAGTCGGCCGCGACCGGCGCTCTGGCCATCGGCCACGACCACGAGGCCTTCGGACGCGCCTGCCGCCGCTCGGCCACAAACCACGTCGTTGGTCGAAGCGCAAGCTGAGAGGAACTCGTAGTCCCTGCCCAGACGTCGGCTGGCTAGCCGCGGGAGCACAATCTCTGGCGCCAGGTCGTTTCTGGGCGAGGCGTTCTGGCTCACGCCGGCCGCCCCGCGGGATCTTCCAGGTCCAAAGCCAGATCCACGGCAGGCGCCGAGTGGGTGAGCGCGCCCACGGACACCAGATCCACGCCCAGCCGGGCAAGCTCAGGGATGCGCGCCAGGGTCACGCCGCCCGAGACTTCCACGAGTGGACGGGGCTTGACCGCGCGGATCCGCGCCACGCCTTTTTCCAGATCCGTCTCAGTGAAATTATCGAGCAAGACCATGGCAACGCCTGCGCCCAGGACTTCGTCGAGCTGGGCCAGGTTGTCCACCTCGACTTCGATGTTCAGGCTGTGCGGCACCCGACCCTTGGTCCGGCGTATGGCCTCGCTGACCGATCCAGCGAGCGCCACGTGGTTGTCTTTGATGAGAACGCCCGAGCCCAGGTCGAAGCGGTGGTTGCTGCCGCCGCCCATGCGCACGGCGTATTTTTCGAGCAGGCGAAAGCCCGGGGTGGTCTTGCGCGTGTCGGTGATGCGTAGGCTGGTGCCCTTGGCTGCGGCAACAAAGGCTCGCGTCAGGGTGGCAACGCCCGAGAGGCGCTGCAAGAAGTTGAGCGCGGTCCGCTCGCCGGCCAGCAAGGCTGCGGCCGAGCCCCGATAGGTCGCAACCCGGGTTCCGGGTTCCGCCACGGAACCGTCGGCAATGTGCGTCTCGATCGCGATCGACGGGTCCAGGCGGCGAAAGACGGCGGCAGCGATGTCCAGTCCGGCCACGGTCAAACCCTGACGGGCGACTAGATGGGCCACAGCCGATGCTCCGGGCTCGACCACGGCCTGCGTGGTTGCGTCCCCGCGGCCCAGGTCTTCCTCGATCGCGAGTTCCATGAGCCGCGTCACCGCGGGCGTCAGCAACAGGGAATCTGGCATGGAGAGCAGGATAGCCCGGCGGTCCACGGGTTGACTACTCTCCCCTGCACGCGGTAGGTAAGCCCTCCATGCGGGTCATTGCTGGCGCTGACCGCGGGCGCAAGCTTCGCGCGCCACGTGGAGCCACAACAAGGCCCACCGGGGCGAAGGTGCGTGAGGCCATATTCAACATCCTCGGCCCGCCACCTCCGCACCCTATTCTTGATCTATTTGCTGGAACCGGATCCCTGGGGATCGAGGCTCTTTCCCGAGGCGCGGTGGCGGCTGACTTCGTGGAGCGCGATGCGCGGGCGCTGGGGATCTTGCATCGGAATCTGCGAGACCTCGGGTTTTCCGGGCGGGCGCATGTCGTCGGATCGAGCGTGCTCAGTGCCCTGCACCGCATGGCCGGCGAAGTGGAGGGCAGGGTCTTCGGCTGGATCTTCGTGGACCCGCCCTATGCGTCGGGAGAGGCAGAGCCAGTCTTGTCGATGCTCGCGGGTGGCGAGCTTCTGGCCGATGGCGCGGTGATCATCGTCGAACATGACCGACGGCATGTGCCGGCCGAGGTCTTTGGCATCTTGGTCATGACCGACCGCCGTTTCTACGGCGACACCGGCGTCTCCTTCTATCGGCCGCAGAGGGGATTGGCCTAGTGTCACGCTCGCGGCCCTTGGCTGTCTATCCGGGGACGTTCGATCCCATCACGAATGGCCACGCGGACATCGTGCGCCGTGCCCTCAAGCTCTTCGACCGGGTGGTGGTGGCCCTGGCCGACAACCCGCGCAAGCGGCCGCTCTTCTCTCTCGTGGAGCGCAAACGCCTGATTCACGAGACCTTGGGGAACGATCCTCGGGTCGAGGTTGATTCGTTGAGTGGCCTGCTCGTCGACTACGTGCGGCGCCGGGGCGCGAAGTTCGTCATCCGCGGCCTGCGAGCCGTGGCCGACTTCGAGTATGAGTTCCAGTTTGCGCATATGAACCGGCAGCTCGCTCCCGAGGTGGAAACCATTTTTCTCATGACCAACGAGGACAATTTTTTCGTATCCTCGTCGCTCGTCCGCGAGGTGGCGGAGATGGGTGGGGACATTGGGCGCGTGGTGCCGGCAGTAGTCCTTTCTGCATTAAAGAAGAAGTTCAAGAAGCGGAGACAACATGCTGATTAAATTGGCAAAACGTTTATCAGTCGTGGAACCATCCATGACCCTAAAAGTGACCGCCAAGGCGGCGGAACTGCGTGCACAGGGAGTGGACGTGGTGAGCTTTGGCGCTGGCGAGCCGGACTTCGATACGCCGGCTCACATCAAGGAGGCAGCCAAGAAGGCACTCGATGCCGGGGCCACCAAGTACACCGCAGTGGAAGGGACGCCGCAACTGCGCAAGGCAGCGGCTACCTGGCTAGGCAAGGCCCATGGCTTCGAGGTGAACCCCAAGGAGGTCATGGTCAGCGCGGGCGCCAAGCAGTCCCTGTTCAACGCCTTCCACGTGCTGTTGGACGAAGGCGACGAGATCATCATTCCCGCGCCCTACTGGGTGAGCTACGCCGAGATCGCCAAGCTGGCCGGCGCCAAGCCGGTGCCGGTGGTGTCCCGAGCGGAAGACGACTTCATCGTGAACCCCGAAGCGGTGGCCCGGGCGATCACCCCGCGCACGCGCATCATCCTGATCGTATCGCCCAGCAACCCGACGGGTGCGGTCTATGACGAGAAGACTCTGCGCGCCCTGGCCGACCTGGCGGTGAGGCACGACATCTGGCTGCTCACCGACGACATCTATCGCAGTCTTTGCTACGGCGATGCCCGCTTCGTGCAGCCGGCCACCTTTAGCCCCGAGGTGCGCAGGCACGCCATCATCGTGGATGGGGTCTCCAAGTCCTTCGCCATGACTGGGTGGCGTATCGGTTTCTGCGTGGCGCCTCTGCCCGTCATCGAGGGCATGTCGACCCTGCAAAGCCAGTCCACGACCAACGCGGCCGCGGTCAGCCAGGCGGCAGCGGTTGCGGCCCTGGAGGGCCCGACCGACGAACTGGAGCGCATGCGGCTGGAGTTCGACAAGCGGCGGCAGTTCATGGTGAAGACCCTGCGGGCCATGCCCGGGGTCAAGTGCGTGGAGCCCAAGGGCGCTTTCTATGCCTTCCCTGACATGAACGCGTTCGTCGGGCGCAGCACGCCCGCGGGCAAGGTCATCGATGGAGATCCGGCCCTGTGTGAGTACTTCATCGAGGAGGCCAAGGTGGCGGTGGTGCCGGGATCGGCATTCTACGCCCCTGGCTACGTGCGTCTGTCGTACGCCACCTCGCAAGCCAACATCGAGAAGGGCCTGCACCGCATCGGCGAAGCGCTGGCCAAGCTGAAGTAGGAGGACTGGCTACGACGCGGTATTGACGGAACGCTTGCGGCGTAGCTTTTCGACCAGGGTCGTGCGGTTGAGCCCGAGCAGCTCGGCAGCGCGATTCTTGTTGCCGCCTGTGCGCACCAGAGCCTCGGCGATCATGCGGTCCTCTACCGATTCGAGGATGGCGCGCAGGTCGGTCCGTTCCGTCGGCAGCGGCGTGGGCACCGCGGTGGACGGTTCGTCTTGACCACCGCGCAGCTTGAAGGGCAGATCGGTCAAAAGGATTTCGCCCGAGCCTTTGAGAATCACCGTGCGTTCGATCAGGTTTTCCAACTCGCGGATGTTGCCCGGCCAGTAGTAGTGCTTCAGGGCAAACATCGCGTCAGGGTGGATGCCGGTAACCTTGCGCCGATTCTTCTCGTTGAAGCGCAGGACGAAATGCTCGGCCAGAAGCGGGATGTCAGACGAGCGTTCGCGCAGGGCGGGCAACTCGATGGGGATGACGTTGAGACGCCAGAAGAGATCAGCGCGGAAGCGGCCGGCCGCCACGTCGTCCTCCAGCTTGCGGTTGGTCGCGGCTAGAATTCGCACGTCGATCCGTTGGTCGGTTTCGTCGCCAACCGGCCGCAGGACGCCGTCTTGGATCAGGCGCAGTAGCTTGGCTTGCACACCCAGTTCCATGTCGCCGATCTCGTCGAGCAAGATGGTTCCGCCGCTGGCCTCGGCAAAGCGGCCCATACGCGCGGAGTTCGCACCGGTGAACGCGCCCTTGGCGTGACCGAACAGCTCGGACTCGACCAGATTGGTGGGGATGGCGGCACAGTTCACCGCCACTAATGGCTTCTTGGCGCGCGATGAACCGGCCACGATGGATCGAGCCACCAGTTCCTTGCCCGTGCCAGACTCGCCGGTGAGCAGCACCGTGCAACTCGTGTCCGACACCTGGGCCAGCAAGCCCAGCACCGCCAGCATGGCCGGATCCTCGCCCAACAGCCAGGGCGCAGTTCGATCGCGCCACGCCAGAGGGTCGGGGCCAGAATCAGGCGGCGGGGTCTTGGAAATGCCAACGGCGCTGCCGAGAGCTTCCTCTAGACTGTCGACCGCGACCGGCTTGACCAGGAAATCGCGCGCTCCCAGACGCATAGCGCGAACCGCATCCGGGATCTGCGCGCTGCCGCTCATCACGATCACTGGCGTCCGCGGGCTCTTGGCGCGCACGGCGTCGAGGATGGCAAACCCATCGGCACCCGGCATGCGCAGGTCTGTGACCACCGCATCGAAGGTGTAGTGTTCGATCTGGGCCAGGCCGCCCGGGCCGTCCGCAGTCACCACGTCGTAGGCCGCCGAGCGGAGCAGCCGTGCCAGGCTACGGCACAAGGGTTCCTCGTCGTCGCAGATCAGAACCTTCGCCGTCATCGCAGTCCTCGCTTGGCCACACGCCCGCGTGGCGCGTCGTCCAAAAGTCGTTTTCCAGAATCCATCAACACGAGGATTTCCTGAGTGTTGCGCCTTCCGGCGCTCCGGTCAAGACAGGCAAGCCGGTCTTTGCGCTTGATCGGTGCCGATCGCGTGCGTATATCCCCCGGTAATGGCCGACCCCGTCAACACGCTCTTGCTTGAGATCGAAAACGAATGTGCGCGCCTCCCGGGCGTCGTGCTGGCCAAGGCCGCAGGGGGCGAGGCGCGTCTGGGCCGGCTCAGGGAGTTGCTGGGCCGGAATGCGCCCGCGGGTTACGCCGCGTTTGCCTTGCGTTACGATGGAGGTTGGCTTCCCGCGAGCCCGCCTCAGCTTGGGCAGGAGATGGGAGGAGAGAGGGAACTGCCGGGCGATCCCGGCCTGCGGCTGTTGTCTCTCGACGAGAGTCTGCTCCGGGCCCGCGATCCAGAACGCCCGGCGGAGCTCAAGGGACTCTGGCCGGTGGCAGAACGGGGTCCGCAGGTGTTCGCCCTGGACCTCGATGCGGCAGAAGAGGGCGAGTGCCCGGTCGTCGAGTTGGCAGGCCGCAGCGTCGACCGCGTCGGATCGAGTTTCCTGCGTTTCCTCTACGCCTGTCTGGGCGAGCTTTGGGCCGGCGAGGGCGCTGAGCCCGCAGTGGTGGCGCGCGAGCTCTGTCGGCGCGATCCAGGTCTTGCCGAGCATTGGGTCCGTCTGGTCGACCACCTGGAGGACCAAGGCAACAATATCGAGGTCGACAAGGCGCTGGCCGAGGCACTTGCTTGCGCGAGTCCACCCGGGCCTGCCTTGCTGACCGAGCTTGCATTGCGTGCGCTCGACCAAGGCGACAACCTGCGCGCGCTGGCGGCTCTGGATGATGCCATCGGGTCAGACCCGATGACCGCGCGCGATGATGACGCGCGCTTGGACGCGGCGGCACTTTCAGTCGTGCTGGCGGCGGAGCGTGGTGACCAGGCAGGCGCGGCCCGGGCCAAAGACCTGCTGGGCGCTGCGGCGGCATCGACAGGCGCCTACTGGCGTGGTGAAGCCATGCGGGCCTACGCGGGTGGCGATCGGGTGCGGGCGGCCCTGGCCAGCAAGGTGGTGGAGGCGTTGGTCCCCGGTGACACGGACATCGCGCGCATGCGCGAATCCAGCGCCAATCTGGACACGGCGCTGCGGGCGCTCGCGGCCGCGCGCGATTCGCTGGACCAAGGCGAGTCGGAGCAGGCTGTGCGACACGCGCGGGCTGCGGTCAACCAGCGGCCGGACCTGGCGATTTGCCATGCGGTTCTGGCCGAGGGTCTGAATGCGTGTCGCGACCGCGGCGCGCTGGATGCCGCCCGCCGCGCCAGTGAGATCAACCCAGCGTTGATCGACGGCTGGCGCGAGTTGGGAGACGCGCATCTGGAAGCGCGCCAGGCCATCCAGGCTGAAGAGGCATTTCGCGAGGCGATCAAGCGGGACGCCAGCTTCGCCACAGGCTTTGCCAAGCTGGCGCAGGCTCTGCTTGAACAGGGGCGAACCCGTGAAGCGCTCGATGCCATCCTAGGCGCCCAGGAACGCGGGGGCGATTCGTTTTTCGTGGCCGCGGTCAAGGGTGACATCCTGGCCGAGATGGAGCGCCATCACGAGGCAGCCGAAGCCTACGACCAAGCCATGCACATGGAACCCGAGGACCACTGGGTGCTGCACCAGGCGGCGCGGGAGCACAGCCGGGCGGGCCACGATGATCGGGCGGCCGAACTGTTCGAGCAGGCCCTGCGCTTCGACCGCGATGGCTGTCACCAGACTTTGATCGACTACGGCGATCTTCTCCGCCGGGTCGGCCGCATCGGGGACGCCGTCCGCATGTATCGCAAGGCCGTGGCGGCCTGTCCCAACGACGTGGAATGGCGGCGTACCTTGCGCGAGGCCGAGCGCGAATTGATGAGCGCGCCTAGCTAAAAGATCAGTCTTATCCGGCGGCCGCGGAACGGTCCAGGTACCAACCCAGCTTGCCGTCCTGCACGGGCCTGATGCCCACGACGGGATGCGCGTGCAGGTCGTCGGGCGCTCGCGCGGCAGCGAGTAGCGCCGCGTGCTTGCTGGCCCCGGTGACCAGCACGCCCAGGAAACGGGCGGCGCAGAGAATGGGATAGGTCAGGGTCATGCGCGGGCGGGGAGCCAGCACGCGCTCGCCGTCGTTGAAGCGCACCCAGCGCTGGTGCTCGTCGAGCGCCGACGAATACGGAAATAGGCTGGCGGTGTGGCCATCAGAACCCATGCCCAGCACGACGGCATCGAGACGGCCGCCGGCAAGAGCCCGGCACAGATCGTCCTGGTAGCGACGATCGCCGTCGGCTAGGTCGACCGGCATGGGATGAACCCCGGCAGAGGGAATGGGCACGTGGTCGACCAGCGCGGATCGGATCATGGCGAAGTTCAATCTGGGATCGCCATCAGGCACGCAGCGCTCGTCGACCAGCCACAGGTGCGTGTGCGCCCAGTCGTTCGCGGTGTAGCGCGCATCGGTTGCCAAGAGTTGGTAGAGTCCTTGTGGGCTGGCACCGCCCGAGAGAGCCAGATGCGCGGTGCCTGCCTCCCGAATTCGCTGTTGGAGCGAGCCGACGAGATCATCGGCCAACCGTCGCGCTACGGCTTCGGCCGAGGCCTCGACCACCAGCCTGCCGCGCAGCCCGCGAAGATCGTCCTGCGCGCTCATGGCGGCCAGTCGAAATCGGGCGGGGCCGCCGGCTCGGTACGCGACACCGTGGTCTCCGGGTTGCGCCACGGCCCGTGCGGCGTGATCAACTCGTCGGCCGCCGCAGGTCCCCAGCTTCCCGCCGGATAGGTGACAAGACCCTCGCCCGGATGGTTGCGCCAGTGGTCGAGCACCGGCATGACAATCCGCCACGCGGCCTCAATCTCATGGCGATCCTTGTAGTGCGACTGGTTGCCGCGGATCGCTTCCAGCAAGAGTGTCGCGTAGGCCTCGAACGGCTCGGCACTGAACTGCTGGCGATAATCGAAGTCGAGCACGGCCGACTGGATGTGCAGGCCCAGGCCGGGAACCTTGCCTTCGAAGCGCAGGCTGATGCCTTCGTCGGGCTGTACATTGACGACCAGGCGGTTGGGGCTCGGCCGGATCTCGGCGCCGTCGACGTTGCGGAACAGGTGGGGCGCGGGCTTGAAGTTGATGACGAACTGGGTGAGCTTGCGCCGCATGCGCTTGCCCGTACGCAGGAAAAAGGGCACGCCCTCCCAGCGCCAGTTGTCGATGAACAGCTTGAGTGCGGCGAAGGTGTCGCACGAACTGTCGGCCGGCACGCCCGGCTCCTCGCGATAGCCGGGCACGACCGCGCCGTCGACGGCGGCGCGGTCGTACTGGGCACGCACAGCGAAACGGGGCACATCTTCCGGGGCAATCGGTCGCACCGCTTCCAGCACATGGCGCTGCTCGCTGCGCAGGTCAGAGGCGCGGAACGAGTTGGGTGGCTCCATGGCGACCACTGCCATCAGCTGCAAGAGGTGACTCTGGATCATGTCACGCATGGCCCCGGCGGAATCGTAGTAGGCCGCGCGGCTGCCCACGCCCACGGTCTCGGCTGCCGTGATCTGAACGTGATCGATGTACATCCGGTTCCACAGCGGCTCGAACAGCAGGTTGGCGAAGCGGAAGACCAGCAGGTTCTGCACCGTCTCCTTGCCCAGGTAATGGTCGATGCGGAACACATCTTCGTCGTCGAATACACGGCCCAGCACGCGGTTCAGGTGCTCCGCGCTCTGCAGATCGCGGCCAAAAGGCTTCTCGACGATGATTCGCTGCCGGGCCGCCGGGTTGGTCTCGGCCGAGCACCAGCGCCGGATGCCCTTGTTCAGCCCGGCGGCCCCGATATTCTGAATGATACGTTGGTACAGCTCCGGTGCGACGGAGAGGTAGAACAGGGTCTCGCCGCCGGTGCCGTGAACCGTCTGCAACTGACAAAGAACCCCGGTGATGCGCGGCCATTCCTCGGCGTGCGTGGCATCGGCCGCCAGGTAGTGCAGGCGTCCGGCAAAGTCGCGCCAGAGTCCTTCGTCGAAACCGTGCCGTTCCTGGCATGTGCCTTTCATGCGCTCGCGAAACTGGTCGTCGGTAAGTGGCGTGCGGCTGATGCCGAGTACGCCCACGTGCGAGGACAGCAGCCCCGCGACGTGCAACTCGAACAATCCCGGGATGAGCTTGCGCCGTGCCAGATCGCCCGAGGCACCGAAGATGACCAACAGACACTGTCGCTCGTCCATGGCAGCGCCAAGCATAGCGTCTCCCATCCCCGCGGGCGAGAGGCAACCGTAAACGGTGATCTACACCCGGATCTTCTCGTCCGGTCCGGGCGCGTGCACCGTGGAGAATCCGCGTTCGGTCAACTTGGCGATCAACGCCGTCTGGGCCGGGGGCTCGCCGTGGACCAGCAGCACCTGTCGCAGCTTGCCCTGGCTGCGCACGCCCTCGGCAAACTCGATGAGATCCTTCTGGTCGGCGTGCGCAGAAAAGCCATTGAGCACAACCACCTCGGCGGCCAGGCGTCGCATGACCCCGAAGACCTTCACCTCGCGCTGGCGCTCGACGATGCGGCGGCCGAGCGTGCTCTGCGCTTGATAGCCGACGATGAGAATGGTGTTGCGCGCATCCTCGATGCCCTCGCGCAGGTGGTGCAGGATGCGGCCCGCTTCGCACATGCCGCTGGCCGAGATCACGATGTACGGCCCGGCGCTGGCGGCCAGGGCTTTCGATTCTTCCTTGTCGGACACGTAGTGCAGGCCCTCGAAGTCGAAGGGCGAATCGCCGCTCACCAGCAAAGCGTAGGTATCCTTGTCGTAGCACTCGGGGTGCATCTTGAAGACGTCGGTGAGCTTCACGGTAAGCGGCGAGTCCACGTACACGGGCATGGCCGGCACCTGATTGGCTTTGCGCAGGCGCTTCAGGGCGTAGACGACTTCTTGCGCCCGCTCGAGGGCGAAGGACGGGATGATGATCTTGCCCCCGCGCTTGGCGGTGCGGTTGATCGCTGCGGCCAGGGCACCGTCGACCTCCTCGATGGGCGAGTGCAGGCGGTCGCCGTAGGTGCTCTCCATGATGAGACAGTTGATCCCGCCTGGAATTTCCGGCTCGCGCAGGATGGGCAGGCCCTTGCGGCCTAGATCCACCGCGAAGGCGATGCGCGTACCGTCCTCCTCGATGTCAAGGACCACGACCGCGCTGCCCAGCACGTGGCCGGCGTCCAAGAATTTGAGCACCACCCCGGGCGCGATCTCCTGGCCGCGCCGGTATGGCAGAGCCACCATCTGGCCCAGAAGGGCAGTGACGTCGTCGTGATTGTAGAGCGGTACCGCCGGCTCCATGTCGAGATGTTCGCGCTCGATCAGTTTCTGGATGTGGCGGGCATCGGCTTCCTGAATCATGGCTGCGTCGAGCAGCATGGGCCCACACAGGTCACGCGTGGCCGGCGTGGCGTAGATGGGCCCGCGGTAGCCCCGCTTGGCGAGCAAGGGCAAGGCGCCCGCATGGTCGATGTGGGCGTGGGAGAGCACGACAGCGTCCAGATCGTCGATAGGGACGTGATGGGCAATGGATCGGTTCTGTTCGGCGGATTCCTTGCGGCGGCCCTGGTACAGCCCGCAGTCGAGCAGGATGGTCGCCCGCGAGGTTCGCACCACGTGCTTTGAGCCCGTCACCTGGCGGGCGGCCCCGACGCATTGGATCTCGATCAATCGCCACTCCTTTGATACAGCCAAGTGCTTGCGTTACGAGAGGTGAGCGATCGCGCGAACGCGGGCGCTTGCGGTTCAGAGGCCAGGCCTTCGGTGAGCAGCCGGAGCGCGGTCTGCGGATCGTCGGCGAAGCGGAAGAGATCCAGATCGCTCTGGTTGATCATCCCGTAGCGGACCAGGGCATCGAAGTTGATGATCTCCTTCCAGTAGCTCTCGCCGAACAGGAGAACCATGATCCGGCGGTCCAGCTTGTGGGTTTGCGCCAGGGTCAGAATCTCGGACATCTCGTCCAGCGTGCCGAAGCCCCCGGGAAACACGGCAATGGCGCGCGCCATGTGGGCAAACCAAAGCTTGCGCATGAAGAAGTAGCGGAACTCGAAGGACAACTCGGGTGTCACGTAGGGGTTGGTGTGCTGTTCCTCGGGCAAACTGATGTTGAAGCCGACCGTGCGACCGCCCGCCTCGACCGCACCGCGGTTGGCGGCCTCCATGATGCCGCCGCCGCCGCCCGAGCACACCACCAAGCGTCCCCCGCCGGCGGGCTGGCTGGCGGACCAGGAGGTCAGCAGGCGCGCCAGGGTGCGGGCGTCTTCGTAGTAGCGGCCGAGCGGCCCCTTGGGGTCGAGCCGGGCCGAGCCGAAGAAGACAATGGTGCCGCCAATCCCCTGGCGCGCAAAGCGTTGCATGGGTTCGAGGTACTCGGCCAGGATGCGCAGGGGGCGCGCGTCGTCGGAGGCGATGAACTCCTCGTTCTTGTAGGCAAGGGGGTTGTGGGCCGTGGGGGGCGGTGAGGGTTCCTTCATGAGTCTCTCCGTATCATCAAAAGAGATATCGGTCGACCAGCCACGCAACTAATGTTCCCGTCGCCGTACCGATGGCGTCCCAGGTCAGGTCGCGTCAGGACAAACCTCTGCCTTCGTACTGGTCGTACAACTCCTTGCCAATTCCTGCCGACAGCGCGATGCCGGCGCCCGACAGCGCCCGGACGCTGGCACGCTTGGAGAAGGCCGTCGTGTCAGCGTAGCCATTGCCGGCGAGGACGAAGCTGACGCTCAAGTGCATGATTTTGTCGCGGCCGAACCAGGGGTCAGGCTCGCCCGCGAGGAAGGCCGTCAGCCCGAGCGCGACGGCCAGCGACGCACGAAACATCGCGCCGCCGCCTATGGGGAAAGCGCACGACAACGGGGACTGGCAAAGTCGGGCCATCAGGGAGGCAAGCGCACGGCTTGGCACGCCGGAACCCATCATAGCTGTCTGCCGGAAAAGTACACCGTTCCCTTCGGTTAATTGACCCTCCCTTGTCCCCGTGTTATCGAAGGAAGACTGCTTGGGTACTCGATGGGCAAGCGCATACTCGTCGCCGACGACAGCCTGACGATCCAAAAGGCATTCGCTATGGTTCTGGGCGGCCAGGACTACACTCTTTTGACCGCCCGGTCCGTCGACGAGGCGCTGGTTGCTGCCAAGGGGGGACGGCCAGACCTCATCATCGCGGACGCGGTGCTGGGCAACGGTAGTGGCTACGACCTGTGTACCTCCCTAAAGGCCGATCCCGTCCTGCGCGGCGTGCCCGTGCATATTCTGGCTTCCAACCAGAACCCCTTCGACGAGGCGCGCGCCCGTCGCGCTGGCGCCGATGGTCATCTGCTCAAGCCCTTCGACAGCCAGACGTTGCTCGACAGCGTGAGCGCGGCTTTGCTGGCTCCAGTCAGGCCCGCGCCGGTTACCGAGGCGCCCACTCGCCCCGCGCCTGCCTCGCCGTGGCCGCCGGTGGAGCGGGGCAACGTCGTGGAAGAGGTTCTCGCCCCGGAAGAGGACGAGAGCTACGGAGAGTTCACCATCGAGCGTGGCTCCGCGCCGGGCCCGGCTGCGTGGGCGGCTCGGCCCCCGAGTTGGTCAGGGGCACGGCCAGCGCCTGCCGCTTCGGCGCCGTCCAGCGCGGTACCCGCGAGCCGGCCCTCGTTGATTCCCGGTGTGTCACCGCCGGCCCCTGCCCCGCGGCCCGCGCCTCCTCTTCCCGGTGCGGCGCCCGTGCATGCGCCGGCAAGCCCCCAGCGCTCCGGCCCTCGCCCAACCATCATGGGCTTTCCGAGCGTCCCCGTCCCTGCTCAAGCCCCTGCAGCCCCGGCCGCTCCTCCGGCGGCAGCGCGGCCGCCAGCGCCCCGGCCGAGCGTCCCTCCGCCTGCTGTGCCTCGGGCCGCACCGCCTGTTCCGCTCGCGCCGCCTGCGCCGCCGCAAGCCGTCGCAACTCCGCAAGCACCAGTTCGGCGATCGGCAAGCATGGCCGCGGCCGCGCCGGCACCGATGGTGGCAGCCGTGTCCTCGGCCATCGATCAGAAGGTCGCGGCCATCGCGGCCCGCGGTCGCGAGTACGAGGCGATCGCCAAGCTTTCGCGCGAGATCATCGAGCAGGTGGTATGGGAAGTCGTACCCGAATTAGCCGAGGTGATCATCAAGCAGGAAGTCGATCGCCTCGCCGCTGGCAAGCGGTAGGCGGGCCCCCGGACGCCGACGGCCGGAAACGGGCCGGAAACGGAACCGGCCACAGCAGGCGTCCACCGGAAACCAGCTAGGAATTTTCGGTGGGCGGTACTACTCTCTGTTTCTTCTATCCTAAGTAGCACCCCATGGCCGATCTTGCGAAGACCTACGACCCCGCCGCTATCGAGTCCCGCTGGTATCAAGAGTGGTTGAACTGCCGCTACTTCCACGCCGATGCGGCTACGCCCAAGGCGCCCTTCTGCATTGCCATCCCGCCGCCCAATGTGACTGGTTCACTGCACATGGGCCACGCGCTCACCTGCGCCATCCAGGACATCCTGGTGCGCTGGCGGCGCATGGCCGCGTACAACGCGATGTGGCTTCCGGGCACCGATCACGCCGGCATCGCCACCCAGATGGTGGTGGAACGCGAGCTGCGCGCCAGCGAGGGGAAATCCCGCCACGACATCGGACGCGAGGAGTTCGTCAAGCGCATCTGGGCCTGGCGCGAGCGCTACGGCAACCGCATCCTCGAACAGCTCAAGGTGATGGGCTGCTCGCTGGACTGGGAGCGCCTGAAATTCACCATGGACCCCGCCTACTCCCGGGCGGTCATCGAGGCCTTCGTGCGTCTGCACGAAGAAGGGCTGATTTATCGCGATCGGCGACTCATCAACTGGTGTGTCTCCTGCCGAACGGCACTGTCTGATCTTGAAGTCGAACACGACGAGGGCGCGCAGGGCGAGCTTTGGGAGTTCGCCTACCCGCTGGCCGACGGCACCGGTGAGGTCGTGGTCGCGACCACGCGGCCCGAGACCATGCTGGGCGACACGGCGGTGGCGGTTCACCCCGATGACCCGCGCCACAAGGCAAAGATCGGGAAGATGATCCGGCACCCGTTTATCGATCGCACGTTTCCCATCGTTGCCGACTCCATCTTGGTCGATCCCAAGTTCGGCACCGGCGCGGTGAAAGTCACACCCGCGCACGACCCCAACGACTTTGAATGTGGCCAGCGCCACAAGCTGGGCTTCATCTCGATCTTCGACGAGAAGGGTGTGGTGACCGCCGAGGGCGGACCGTTTGCCGGACTGGATCGCTTCGAGGCGCGCAAACAGGTCAAGGCCAGGATCAAGGAACTGGGGCTCGATCGCGGCGGCAAGACCCACGTTCACGCCATCGGACACTGCCAACGCTGTCACACCATCGTGGAGCCGATGCTCTCCACCCAGTGGTTCGTCAAGATGGAGCCGCTGGCCAGGCCAGCCATCGAGGCGGTGGAGCAGGGCAAAACCCGCTTCGTGCCCGAGAGCTGGAGCAAGACCTACTTCCACTGGATGAACAACATCCGCGACTGGTGCATTTCGCGCCAGCTCTGGTGGGGACATCGTATCCCGGCCTGGTATTGCGCAAGCTGCGCCGGAATCACGGTGGCACGCACGACTCCCCAGGCGTGCAACCATTGCGGGGGCGTGAGCCTCGCGCAAGACGAGGACGTGCTCGATACCTGGTTCTCGTCGTGGCTATGGCCCTTTGCGACCCTGGGCTGGCCCGACGAGACCCGCGAGCTGCGAACCTTCTATCCCACCACGGTGATGGAGACCGGCTACGACATCCTCTTCTTCTGGGTGGCTCGCATGATGATGGCTGGGCTGCACTTCATGAAGAAGGTGCCCTTCCGTACGGTGTACCTGCACACCATGGTGACCGACGAGAAGGGCGACAAGATGTCGAAGGTGAAGGGCAACACCATCGACCCGCTGGACGTGGCGCACAAGCACGGCGCGGATTCCCTGCGCTGGGCGCTGGCCTGGATGACCAACCAGGCCACGCAGGGCAAGAACATCAAGTTCTCCCTTTCACAGGTTGAGGATGCGCGCCGGTTCGCCAACAAGATCTGGAACGCCACGCGGTTCGTGCTGATGAATCTCTCCGACTACAACCCCGACCAGTTCGCCGACCGGACCACAGAAGGCCCTGACAGCGTCGAATTCGAGCTGCCCGAACGCTGGATCCTGTCACGGGTCCAGCGCGCCAGCGAGGAAACCAATCGCGCGCTTGAGGACTTCAAGATCGCCGAGGCGGCGCAAGGGCTCTACCACTTCATCTGGAGCGATGTTTGCGATTGGTACATCGAGCTGGCCAAGGCGCGTTTGCAAGACCCGAGCAAGGCGGCGGAGCGCTGGAAGATCCAGGGAGCTTTGGTCACGGCGCTGGACGTGGCTATGCGCCTCCTGCACCCGTTCATGCCTTTTCTTAGCGAGGAACTCTGGCAGCAGTTGCCCAAGCCACAGGGTGCGCCCCAGAGCATCATGATCACGCTCTTCCCCATCCCGGATCCGCGCTACGTCGACGACGCCAGTGAGGCGTCGATGGCGTTGGTGCAGAAGGTGGTCACTACCATCCGTATGCTGCGTACTGAGAAGAACGTTCCGTCGATCCAGCGGCCTCGTGTGATCCTGAACGCCGCTGACGACTACAAGAAGACCATTCTCGATGGCTACCGCCGGATCGCGATCGAGCAGGCCAAGCTGGGCGATCTGGTGGTACGCCGAATCGGCGAGGCGCCGGGCGGAACCGTGGTCACTGCTCTGGCCGGCGACGTGGAAGTCATTCTCGAACTGGAGGCTCCGGCCGACTCGGGCGCCGAGCGCGCCAAGTTGGGCAAGGAGCGCGCCAAGCTGGACAAGGATCGTGAGCACCTGGCCGGCAAGCTAGCCAACCCGCAATTCCTCGAACGTGCGCCGACGGCTGTGCTGGAGAAGGACCGAGCCCGATTGGCCGAGATCGAAACGGCACTAGCGCGCCTGGACGCGGCGCTCAAGAAGCTCAACTAGATCTTAGCTTTCCACGTAAAGCTTGAGCTGCTCGCGAACGACGTCCTCATTCAGTCCGGTGCGAAGCTGTTCCTGCAGGCAGTCGGCCAGAGTGAGCTGCATCTCCTCGACGCCGCCGTCTTGCATGACCTTGGCCAGCAAGGCGCGCGCCTCCCGGCTGTCGTCATCGCGGATGAAGTCCTTGACCATTTCGATCGTGAGCCCGCCGGAAAAGTCGAGCATCGCGTGGTCAAGGAGAAAGGCGATGAGTTGGTTCACAGTGGCCTCCGGCGGGTGGTGACGATCGAGTTCTACGAAGTTCTGCTAATACCCCGAAAACGCTATGAAAATCAAGCGCGAATCGGATGTCCGTTGATGCTTTTTTTTCGACCGACCGGGCGCCGACGGATGTCATCATCCTGCGCCGCCATGGGAGCCCGCCTGGCTTGTTCAGGTGCAGTGGGGGTTGCTGGTGGAGGGCGAACGCTGCGAGTCTGCGGGCTGCTCGGATGCGGACGGGCGAGTGACCGTGCGCCAAGGCGCGCCAGGTCTTGACTGACTCGCGGTATTTGTCTACGGTCGCACGGTGCCGTCCCGTCGCTGCCTTTGGGCGTTCGCGCTGGGTATTGTCGTTCCGCTGGGCTGCGGACCGGTCGAATACCTGAGTCGGGTCAGCTCGCGAGCTGCCTCCGCCTTGGCGCAAGCCCAACGAGAAGGGGCGGAGCAGAAGGCGCCCTACGAGTATGCGAAGGCGGTCGAGTACTATCACCAGGCGCGCGCGGACGCGGCCCACTCCTACTACCAGACTGCCATCGATTGGGGCCGCCGCAGCGAGGACTGTTCGCGGCGGGCGATGGCGCGTGTCAAGCAGCACCAGCCCGCGGGTGCGACGCTACCCCGTGAGCACACAACATGCGGGGAGCCATGAATCGCCGCCAGCGAGCAGTAATCGGCAGCACCGCGGGGCTGTTGCTGCTTGGCTGTGCCGGTCAGGATCTGGCGGTACGGGCGAGCGGCGTTCGCAGTAGTTTGCACAGGGCGCGCGAGAACGGGGCCTACCAGTGCGCTCCCCGTTCCCTGGCGCTTTCCGAGGCCAACGTGGAATTCGCCGAGCGCGAGCTTGACCGAGGCGACTACTTTCGAGCGCTGGATCACATCGAGACTGCAGAGGCCAACGCCCGCGAGGCCCTGCGCTTGTCGCCGGCGGGCGGTTGCGGAAAACCAGTGGTGGTGACTCCTGCCCCGCCGAGCACCTTGGACACGGATGGTGACGGCATCCCCGACGCGCTCGACAAGTGTCCCAACGAACCTGAGGACAAGGACGGATTTGAGGACGAGGACGGTTGCCCCGACCTCGACAACGACCAGGACGGTATCCCCGATGCGCTCGACAAGTGCCCCAACGAACCCGAGGACAAGGACGGATTTGAGGACGAGGATGGCTGCCCTGACCCCGACAACGACCAGGACGGTATTCCCGACGTAATTGACAAGTGCCCCAACGAGCCAGGGCCACCCGAGGAAAACGGCTGTCCCAAGAAACACACGCTGGTTTCGGTCACCCAGGAGAAGATCGAGCTTCACCAGGCGGTCTTCTTTGCCACGGGCAGGGCGACCATCATGCCGCAGAGCTTTCCCCTGCTGGATGAGGTCGCAGACGTGCTCAGGACGCGGTCCACCATGCAGGTCAGGGTGGAAGGACACACGGACAGCCGCGGCAGCCGAGCGAGCAACATGCGTCTCTCGCAGGCGCGGGCCGATTCCGTCAAGGCCTACCTCGTCGGCCATAACGTCGACGCCAGTCGGATGGTATCGGTAGGGTTCGGACCCGATCAGCCGATCGAAACCAACAAGACGGCGGCCGGACGTGAGCGAAACCGGCGGGTCGAATTCATGATAACCCAGCAGTAGTGGAGGAGAACCCCAAGATGGGAAACACGACTACACCACGGCGGGCGGTCGCATCGCGCGCGGTCCGATGGACCGCGCTGGCCCTACGGGTCGGGCTGATCGGCGCCATCCTGGCAGCGTCGGTCACACCGGCGTTGGGACAAGACGATGAGAAGGCAGTGAAGAAGATCGTCGATTTGAACAAGAAGGCATTGGCGGCGATCGACGCTAAGAAGTTCGATGTGGCCCGCGATGGACTCCTGCAGGCGGAGTCGGTAGCCAAGCAGGCGAACCTGCTCACGCACAAGATGCTGGCTCGGACCTATGTGCATCTGGGTGCGGTCTATTTCTTGGGTTACAACGATCGCAAGAATGCAGTGCGGTGTTTTGGCCTGGCCAAGAATATTCGTCCCGACATCCCGATGACGCCGTCACTGGCAACCCCGACCTTGACTGCTCTGTTTGACAAGGCCACGGCCGGTGCAGGCGAGAGCGATCCGTGGGGAGAGGCCGCTGCGTCCGGCCCTCATCCGCTTCCATCGGTATCTCCCCCTTCTGGGCCCGTCAAGCCGTCGCCGACTCCCCCGCCGCCGACTCCTCCGCCACCACCCGCGTCTCCGCCGGTCGCGCTCGGCGAGCCGGACCTGCCCGCGGTCTTGCCCTCCGGCCTCTACTGCCCCGCGGTGGAAGAGGCGCCGGAAGGTCACGAGATCATCATCCGTTGTGCGGCCAAACCCGCGCTGAAGGTCGAGAGCATCTTGCTCTACTATCGAGCTTCGGGCGCTCCCACGTACGCCGTGGCGGCCATGCAGAACTCGCCCAAGGGCTGGCTGGAGGCCAGCATCCCAGCCGAGGCCGCAACCGGCGAAAGCATGCAGTACTACTGCGAGGCCAGAAACAGCGCCGACGACGTGGTGGCCACCAGCGGGCAGCAGGATATCCCCAACCCCATCATCCTGACGCCTGCGGCGCCGGATTCCAGTTCGACGAACCCGCGCGTGGCGACCGGCGGTAAGGGCGACGGAGAAGATCCTCTGAAGGGGATCAAGCGCGAACAGGACACCGAGGTTTTGGAAAGAGGCATCCATCGTCGCCGTCAAGGCGCTTTCTGGCTGGGCGGAGGGTGGGGAACCGGAGTGGGCTATCACCTGGCCTCCCTGTTGGAATGGCGGCGCGATGCCCCTCCCGTCAGCGCGGGCTGGCACCAGGCAGGCTGGTACAACTCCTATTGGGAGGTCGGGTATCTCATAACCGATCACATTGGGACCGCGGTCCAGGCCCGCTGGGAGTACATTCCGATACAGGGATCCGGCGACGCCAACCCAGGCCGGCCGGCCAACGGGGCGATCTCGGTGATTGGGAGGGGTCTGTACTACCTGGACTTGGGCACAGGCAATGCGCAGATCCAGTTCTCGGCTGATTTCGGCGGGGGCGATGGATATCGCTTCGCCTTCCCGCCGACCAATCCCAACCACACCAGGATTCTCGGGACCACCGCCGATGGAAATTGCATCAAAGACGGATCCGGAAACTGCATACTGGCTCCCACGCTGCTCACGGACACGGTTCGCAGCGGGCCGATCGTCTACGGCGCCAGCGCTGGTTTCATCTATCACTTCACCCGCCACATCGCCGCCAACTTCGAGTTGCGTTTTTTGGGGGCCGGGCCGCACCTCGGGCTTCTGCTAGAGGGCTACGCCTCGCTGCAACTCGCTTTTGGCGGCAAGATGCCGGTTCAAGCGGGAGACGCCCCGCCCATGGAGCGGCTCCCGGAGGAAGACGAGGAGCCGTAGTCCGCCAGGCCTTGCAGCGCTAGATGGTTTCGCCACCCTCGACCGGCCCAGGCTGGGTGGGCGCGCCGTTGCGCAGGTAGCGCGATGCCATCTCATATTCGAAGAACGAGGCCATCTTGGTGTCGATGACCTTGGACCACAGGGCGTGGGCATCGTTACTCTTGCCCTCGGCGAGCCGACGCATGGCCTCGTAGAAGAAGATCTCGGCGCGTTTGCCTGGCGTGTCCGCCATGGCCAGCAAGCGGTCATAGCTGATGCGACCGAGCGAGTAGCTCACCAACTGCCGGTACCAGGCCGAGGCTCGCGGCGGGCGCAGCTCGATCTGGCGCGCATCCAGGGAGCGCAGGTAGGCCAAGGCGGCGGCGTCGGGCGAATCGCTGCGGCGCCGGGTGATGTCCAGGATCCAAAGCGAGGCGTAGACCTTGACGTATTCCGAAACCACCCGGCTCGACTTGGAGATCGCGCGCCGGTATATGTCGAGCGCAGGCTCGGCGTCGCCCCGCTCCACCAGGAAGGCGATGGCGTCGATGTAGCTTTGGTCGCGGCCTTCGTCCTGCTCGATGGCTTCGTCAAATTTGCGCAGACCATCATCGCGCCGGCCCAGCAGGTAGTAGAGGCGGCCCACCTCGAAGGTGGACCCTGCTGACGAGCCAAGGTTCTTGCGGCGCAACTGCTCGATCATCAACCGCTCCCAGCCGCGCACAGCAAAACGCCAGGCCTTGCGCGCGTCGTCCATGTTGCCGACCATTTCGTAGGCCACGCCCAGGGTGTAGGCCAAACGTGACTGCCCTTCGACGAACGAGACGGTTTCCTCGGGGGGCGCCTCGCGCTGTCGCAGGTCGAGGGCTTTTTGCAGCAAGGTCGCCGCTTGCTCCGGACGTCCTCGCTTCACCGCCAGGTTGGAAATCTGCAAAGTGACCTCATAGTCGCCAGAACTTTGCGCTCGCAGAAGCAGGGGCTCGGCCTCATCGAGCCTCCCGGCGTCCACCAGACCGCGTGCCACTGCGAGGTCCACATCGGCCTCTGACAGCTTGAAATGCTTGCTGCCGAATCGCTGCTGGCTTTGCGCCAGTTGGCTGCGCAGGTGTTCGGCCTCGGGCAAGACCGGCTGCATGCGGTCGGGGTCGATGCGCGACTTGAGGCGCAAGAAGGCCAGTTCCATCCGCTCGGCCACCAGATCGGCGAGCTTGTCCGCGCCGGCCTTCTGGCGCTCCAGCGCGGCAAGCGCCTCGTCGAGGTAGCGCAAGGCCAAGAAGGGTGCCGGGACAAAGCGCGCCACGCGTGAGGCAAGGACCAACATTTCGACGTCGCCGGGGGCGAGCAGGAGTCCACGGCGCAGGATCTCGGCCGCGGCGGCGGGATCGATCCGGTCGGTGGAGGTCCCGAGCAGCAACTCACCGCGGGGCAGAAAGCGACGGGCCAGCGCCAGGTAGTCGGCAGGCCCGGCTGCGGAGCGATTGGCCGCTGCGAGGAGTTGTCGGAACTCGGGATCGTCGCCCGGTTTGTCGGCAAAGCGCGCGGCGGCTTCGTTCGCGCGGCTCATCTGGCCACAACGAAGGTAAAGAGCGGCGGTGTTGATCGCCATGGCCGAGAGGGACTCGGTATCGAGCAACAGCTCGCTCAGCATGCCTCGTCCGCCGACTCCCGCACCGGGCGACCGGCGCAACATGCTGGTGAGCCGCTGCTGGCGCTCAGAGGCGAGTCGGGCCACGCGTTCGACCACGGTTGGGCTAGGCCAGTTTGCGGCGACACCGTCCAGGATGTCGGCTGTGGTCGGCTGGGTGCGAGGGCCCGGCGTGCCAACGGAAAGCTGCGTCTCGGTGTCCAGCCAGGTGAAGACTTGATCGACCCGCGTCGCCCATTCCGGGTTTTGCGGATCGAGTGCCTCGAGCACGAACAGGCCGGTCGCCACGGGCAGTTCATTGCCGCGCGGCGAGTAGGCGCCAACGATCAGACGGGCCGCCCAGCTCAGCAATCTCCGCTCGCGATCGGACACAGCCAGGCCTTCGGGCCGCCAGAGGAGAGGCGCCGGGAAGAGGTCCATGGCGTCGCGGAGGGAGTCCTGGAGTCTTTCGAAATCATCGTCGCTGCCGAGGATACTGGGATCACGCCGCAAGTGCTGCGCGTCGAGAGCCGCCAGCGGGCCAAGCAGGTACTCGACCATCTTGATGCGAAGACGCGCCTGTTCGTCGGAGCCCTGGGCGAGCGCCTGATAGATGAACTTTGCTTCAAGGAAATCCTCTTCGTTTGCGATCGGGGCCAGGGAAGCGGCTTCGTTGGCCATACGCTCTGCCGCTTCGCTCGGCCTGCCGGCCCCGGCCGCGCCCCGAGAGGCGCAACCGGACGTCACCGCCGCAAGACCCAAAACGGCACATGCGGGCTTGGGCCACCAGACTTTGTTCATGCCGGCAGTTTAGCCCGCGACTGGGGCACTCGGCCACAAACGCTAGATCCTACTGCGCAGGCCGCTTGACCCGAAGATCGGCGGGTGTCTAACATCCCTCGCCATGCGACATCTGCTAGGCGCGTGGGAAGCTCGCCGGCTTTGCCGGCGGCGAACCATCGCGGGAAGGAATGGAAACCCTCTCAGGGTTTCCATTTTGGTGATAGGGCTCGCGCTCTTGGCGGCCTGCGAGAGCGTCAGCTCGGAGAAGATCGAGCAGTGGAAGGGCACGGAGAAGGGGCCGCCAAAGATCGCGGAAGCCCTGAGCAACTCGGGCGTGGCGCCGGGGCTGCGCGCCGAGGCAGCGGCCGCCCTCGTCGACCTGGGCATGCCTGAGAAGGTCGACGAGGTGATGGCGGCTTTGCCGGCGAACGAGCGCTGGGAGATCCTCAAGTCGCTTGTCCCCATCCACGTCAAGGCCATGGAGAGCGCGTCCGTGCCCAAGGCACGCGATGCCCGCGACGGGTTGTTCAGCGTGCGTCCGTACGCCCAGCCCGAGCAGCAGAAGCAGATCGACGCAGCGATCCTCACGTCAGTGGAGAAGGATCTGAAAGATGGGCGGTTTGCGGGAGGGCGGCACTC
>Ga0181539_1001231_pt1 | contig 29075 bp, 23 predicted proteins | sample PEATcosm2014_Bin_46_FD_119767 | JGI IMG/M metagenome (GOLD analysis project Ga0181539, IMG submission 119767) | Peatland microbial communities from MTU Mesocosm Facility, Houghton, MI, USA - PEATcosm2014_Bin23_60_metaG | ecosystem: Environmental > Terrestrial > Soil > Wetlands > Peat | place... | reverse complement strand
CTCCAACATGGTGTCGGGCAGCAACACTGGCACGGCCGAAGGGCTGATGCTGGCCTGGAAGGAGTTGCAAGCGGCAAATGAACCCGGAGCTCTCAATATCATCGTGCTGTGGACGGATGGCGCGCCCAACGGTATTACAGCCGACTTCAACAACAGTTCCACCAGCTCCCTCAAATCCGGAAGTGGGTGCACTTACACCAACGATGGAACCAATGGAGTCTATCCCAACGCAGTGGCGACCCACTCGATGCTGGGCTGGATGGCGCAGTGGGGCAGCTATGCCTATACCAGCAACGCCACCAATGGAATTCGCGAACGGTCGCAAACCAGTACCAGTGGAATGTCCGTGACCTCGTGGGCGGAGCTGGCTTCCCCCGGCACGAGCGGTGGTAACGAAATCCTCCTGAGTAACACCTCTGGCGCGGGCAGCGGTTGCATTTGGGGGGACGGAACCGCGGTTACAAGCGTCGTCAACATACCCAGTGTGGACTACTATGGAAATTCGACCCAAGGGTCGAGCGTTGCGCCCTACACGCAGAGCGACTACAAACAGTCCAATATCTGGAATACCACGACTGCTAACTGCCAAAAAGGGGCGGGGGGCACGGGCGGAGTCCCCCTGACCCTCACCGGGACCCTCTCCGGGGGACTACCGGCGTCCGGCAACGCCTGCCAGGTCGGACTGGCCTCCTGGAATGCCGCGGATATGGCAGCGAGGCAAATTCATGGCGATACTACTCTCACGCCGATAATTTACACCATGGGTTACGCAGGCAGCGTCTCGGGCTCTGGAGGCGTGGACACGGTGCTACTGGAGCGCATGGCGAACTGCTCCCCAGGCATGCCGTGTGGGCCGGGGGGGGCCAACGCAGTTAATACCGTGTATAATTCCAGTATTCCATCGGGAATGTACTTACAGATTCAGACCGTGGATGACGTTACTCCGGCGTTTGAAACTCTTCTCTCAGAGATTCTGCGACTATCGATGTAGCCGGCCTGCTGGGGCGGTCCCGGCCTGCCGCCGACACCGCCTCGCTGGCACAGGCATTCCATGCCGTGGCCGCGTCGATCTTGCGCCTGGCGCAATGATCCCGCGGGGTAGCGCCGGCGGTCTTGCCGCCGGTGGGTTGTCCGGGCTAGAAAGAAGCCGGCGGCACAGGGGGTGCCCCCTGGGCCCGGCGCTACAATTGCTCTAGGTCCCGAATGGCCAACCTGAAAACGCAGGGCCTCAAGCCCGGGCTGCTTCGGCAACTCGGCTTCTTCAGCGCGACCGCGCTGGTGATCTCCAACATGGTGGGGGCGGGCATCTTCGCCACCCCTGGTCTCATGGCGGGCCAACTGGGCAGCGCCAGTATAATTCTGGCCTGCTGGGCCGTCGGCGCCTTGTTCGCCTTCGCCGGCGCGCTGAGCTATTCCGAGCTGGGCATTAACTTCCCCAGCTCCGGCGGAGAGTATGTCTACCTGACCCACGCCTTTGGTCCGGAGTGGGGCTTCATGACGGGCTGGGTCTCCTTCTTCGCGGGCTTTTCGGCGCCGATCGCGGCCGCGGCACTGGCGTTCTCCGACTACCTGGGATACTTTTTCCCCAGCCTGAAACAGGCCAACGCGACGCTGGTGGTTGGCTCGGGCGCGTTTTCGCTGCGTCTGGGCGGAGGCCAACTGGCCGCCTGCGGGTTGATCGCCGCGTTCACCATTCTGAACTGCTTCGGCGTGGGCCGCACCGCCAAGGTGCAGAACGTGCTCACATCCACCAAGCTGATTGTGATCGCGGCTTTTGTGCTGCTGGGCTTCGCCGCCGGCAGCGGGAGCTGGAGCCACTTTTCCGAGCACGCCGTGCGCACCTCCACGGTGAGCTTGCCGGCGCAGTTCATCGTGAGCCTGCTGTGGGTGATGTTCGGGTACAGCGGATGGAACGCCGCCACCTACGTGGCGGAGGAAGTGCGCCGGCCGGAGCGCACGCTGCCCGCGGCGCTGGCCGCCGGGACTGCCATCGTGGCTGTGCTTTACCTGGGGCTGAACATGATCTACATTTACGCCACCCGGCTGGAGGACATGAAAGGCGTGATGGCCATCGGCTCGCTCTCCGCCTCGAACCTGTTCGGGACCAGAATAGCGGGCACTTTTTCCGCGTTGATGGCGATTTCGATCGTCTCCACCGTGAACGCCATGGTGACCATCGGCCCGCGAGTGTACTACGCGATGGCCAAGAACAAGGCGTTCTTCCGCGCCGCGGCGTCGGTGGACGCGCGCTGGCACACGCCGGTCAATGCGATCCTGAGCCAGGGCCTGTGCGCCATGCTGATGACGCTCACGCCGTTTCCCCAACTGGTGTATTACATCGGATTCAGCCTGACGCTGTTCACGGTGTTGTCGGTGGCATCGGTGTTCGTGTTCCGGCGCGGGCGCCCGGAGTGGCAGCGGCTGCGCGCGCTCCAGTTTGCCTGGCCGCTGATTCCGGCCTCCTATATCCTGGTGGGGGTGTGCATGATGGTCTACGGCGTCATCTGGCAGCCGGCGGCCTCGCTGACCGCTCTGGCGACCGTCGGCGCCGGCGCGCTGGTGTACCATTTCGGGCTTCGCGCACGGCGGGCGTGACGTGGCCCGTATCGCAAGACCAACGCGAGTTCGCTACTGGGTGATTGTCTTCGCCGTGGCGCTGGCGGTGATTACCTACGTCGACCGCGTCTCCATCTCGTTTGCCGCGCCTTCCATTCAGAAGGATCTCGGGCTCACCAGCGTGCAAATGGGATGGGCCTTTTGGGCGTTCGGATGGTGTTATGCGCTGTTCGAGATCCCCGGCGGGTACCTGGGCGACTGGATGGGGCCGCGCAAGGTCCTGATCCGCATCGTGCTGTGGTGGTCGTTCTTCACCGCCGCCACGGGATGGGCCTGGAGCTTCGTTTCGCTCACCGCCACGCGTGCCCTGTTCGGCATGGGCGAGGCGGGCTGCTTTCCGAATTTGACGAAAACCTTCACCACTTGGCTGCCCGCAAGAGAGCGAGTGCGCGCCCAGGGCATCATGTGGCTCAGCGCGCGGTGGGGCGGCGCATTCACCCCGCCGCTGGTGGCGCTGGTCATGCGGCTGGTGGGATGGCGGCACGCGTTCGAAGTTTTTGGCGGTCTCGGAGTGGCCTGGGCCATCGTATTTTATGTTTGGTACGTCAACGACCCATTGCAGAACCCCAAGCTCAACGCGGCCGAGCGCGACCTGCTGCGGGAAAGCTCCAAACTGGCCTCCGGCCATGGCGACGTGCCCTGGCGCAGGTTTCTGCGCTCGCGGCAGGTGTGGATGATCTGCTGGCAGTATTTCTGCCTCTCCTACGGCTGGTATTTCTACATCACGTGGCTGCCCACCTATTTGAGACAGGCCCGGCACATGGAAATTACATCCACCGCCTTGCTCAGCGTGCTCCCCCTGCTTTTCGGTGGGCTGGGCAACCCGGCCGGCGTGGTGGCGGGGGCATGGCTGCTGCGGAAAACGGGCGACATGGCGAAGGCGCGGCGCATCATGGCATACCTCGGTTTTGCCGGCGCCAGCGGATTCCTGGCTTTCTCCACCACGGTTCACAACCCGCTGCTGGCCATGCTGTCGGTCGGCATGGCCGGCTTCTCCAACGATTTGGTGATGCCCGGAGCGTGGGCCGCGGTCATGGACATCGGCGGCAAGTATGCGGGCTCGCTCGCCGGCGCGATGAACATGTTGGGCAACATGGGCGGCGCCATATCTCCGCTGGCCATCGGCTACATCCTGCGGTGGAGCGGCAACAATTGGAACCTCACGTTTTACGTGTCGGCCGCGGTTTACCTGATGGGCATCGTATGCTGGCGGTTCCTGGACCCGGTGACGCCGCTGGACCGCTCCGCGACGTAGCGCCGGCGCCACACTGGTTGGTCCTGGCCGTGCAGGAATCCCGGCTGTGACCCGCGTGAGCCCCGGATGTGCTGGCGATACCTGGGTCTTCCCGGGTGGCGGCGTGCGAATTACTCACGGGGTGTGGCCACCCGGCATCACTGGCGAAAGGGAAAACGGCGGCGGCGGCGCTTGCTATAATCGATACTTGCAGTCCGCAGCATTACACATCCATTGACATTGCGCATGAAGTGCATCTCGGTAATTATCCTTTGCGCGGCGGCCATGAGCGCCGCCGACTTCACGAATGGGCAGGCCGCAAGGCTGGTGATCGGGCAGACCACCTTTACCAGCGAGGATCCAAATTCTAGCGACACGGTTGTCGGCGGAATAAGCGGCCTGGCGTATGCCGCCGACACTCTGTTCGTGGCGGACTCCAACCAGATTGGCGCCGCCCCGTCGAACAACCGCGTTCTCCTTTTTGGGAGCCTCTCCAGCCAACTGCCCAACCCCACCGCCAAGCTGCCGTTTGATCGCAAGTGCCCGGTCTGCGTGGGCCAGGCCACGGTGGTGCTGGGGCAACCGGATTTCACCACGACCACCGAGAACCTCACCGCCTCGCAGAACAACCTGCGTGAGCCCACGGCCGTGGCTTCCGACGGCGTTCACCTGGTGGTGGCCGATACCAACCATAACCGCGTCCTGATCTGGAACCGGATCCCGACCACCAATAACGCGCCCGCCGATGTGGTGGTGGGCCAGCCCGATTTCGTCAGCTCGGGCCTGCCGTCGGGAAACACTCCCACCGCGAAATCCATGCGCGGGCCGCAGGGGGTGTGGATTCAGAATGGAAAGCTGTACGTGGCGGACACGCAGAACAACCGCGTCCTGATCTACAACCAGATTCCCACCTCCAACGGAGCGGCGGCCGACGTGGTTCTGGGAGAGCCGAATTTCACCACGGCCATCCAGCCGAACCTGGCCGCGCAGACAACCTCCGCGACGGCCAGCAACCTGCTCAACCCGGTGGCGGTCTCCTCGGACGGCACCCATCTGTTCGTGACGGACCTGGGCTACAACCGCGTCCTCATCTGGAATAGCATCCCCACCACCAACGCCGCGCCCGCGGACGTGGAGATCGGCCAGCCGGACATGGTCAGCTCGGTGGCCAATAACTCGTACAGCGGGACGGCAGCCACTTCCACCAGCGACACCACCGACAAAGAGACACCCGTGTTGTGTACCGTCTCCAGCGGCATTGACGGCTACGGCAACCCGACCTACCCCGAATTCTGCAGCTACACCGTGAGTTTCCCGCGCTTCACGCTGGCCGTCGACAATCGGTTGTTCGTCGCCGATGGCGGCAACGACCGCCTGATGGTGTTCAACCACATTCCCACCCAGAACGCCCAGCCGGCCGACTACGTAATTGGCCAGCTTGGCGGAAAGGTGACCCAGGCGCCGGACAGCACGGATTCGCTCCAGACCCCCATGTCGATGGCCTGGGACGGGACCAACCTTTACGTCAGCGACACCTACAACACCCGCATCATGGTCTATTCCATGGGCGCGAACACGATTCCCTATCAGGGTGTGGTCAACGCCGCTAGCCTGGCTATTTTTGCCAACGGAAGCATAACCATCAGCGGGACGATCCAGACGGGCGACGTGGTCACCATCAACATCGGCGGCACGGCGAGCACCGACTCGGCGGGCAACCCGACTACCATAGGCGGCGTAAATTACACGTATACGGTGAAATCGACCGACTCGTTCACCGACACGATCAATGGTGTGGTGGTCAACGACGTGATTGCCGGCCTGGTGGCCGCCATCACCGGTTCCAACAACGGCCAGGGCGATCCCAACGTGCTGGTCAGTGCGGACACCCCCGACGCGCAGGTGCTTTTGACCGCCCGGACGTCGGGACCGAACGGGAACAATATCACCTATTTCGCCTCGGTGGCGCCTTCTCCGGCCAACAGCGCCGCCAAGGTCGCCGCGGCGACGGCGAGCTCGAACCTGACCGGTGGCGGAGACGCAGCCAGTGTGGCGGCGGGCACGGTGGTATCGATCACGGGCACCAACCTCTCGGTGGGGAGTGCGTCGGCGGATACGACTCAGAACCAGTTGCCCTACGACCTGGCGGGCACCGAGGTGTATTTCAACGGCATTCTGGCGCCGCTGTTCTCGGTTTCTCCCACCCAGATCGTGGCGCAGGTTCCCTGGGAAGTGAACGATACCACCAGCGTGAATGCTTTTGTGCGATCGGTCCAGGGCGATGGCAGCGTGGTGGTGACGACGCCGGTGGCGGTCACCATCGTGCCGCAGAATCCCGGCATTTATGCGCAGTCCGGGACGCCGGATCCAGTGCTTCCTTCAGCCACGGTGGGATTGGTTTACCATGGCTCCAACGCGGCCGTCGGGGTGGTTTCGGTGGACGGCACGGCCAACGCCGGCGACTCCGCCACGGTGACCATCGAGGAGCGCTCCTACTCCTACACGGTCCAGAGCGGCGACACGTTGGACAATATCCGGGATGCCCTGATATACCTCATTAACCAGGACCCCAAGGTGACGGCCAGGCCCGCCGGCGTGTTTGACCGCATCCTTCTGACGGCCCGGATTCAGGGTCCGGAGGGCGACAATATTCCTTTCGGGGCCAGCTCCAACACCGGTTCCGACGTCATCATGACGGCCATCGGGACCACGCTATGCTGCTCGAATGTGGCTGGAAGTCTGGTCACCCCCCAAAACCCGGCGCTGCCCGGAGAGATCGTATACGTGTATGCCACGGGGCTTGGCTTTCCGGTGGTCACGGATGCCACCAGGAATCTCATCCAGACGGGCATCCAATATCCGCCGGGCAGCCCGAATACGGTGCCGGTGAACTTTGTCTCCTCGCTGGCGGGCGGAAGCACGGCCGACGTGCTCTCGGCCTCGCTCCTGCCGGGAACGGTGGGTATCTTTCAGGTGGTTCTGCACTTGAACTCGAGCCTGCCGTCGAACCCCGATACCACGCTGACGATCGCGCAGGACATCTACGTCAGCAACGTGGTGACGTTTCCGCTGACCGGGAACTGACCCCGCACAGCCGGCGCCACAGACACCAAGGGCGCGAGATCCCTCTCGCGCCCGTGGATGGTCCGGCAGGTCAGGCGGCGTCGGCGAGTAGCTCGTCCAACGTTTCGGCCGACTCAGTCTCGAATTCGTGACGGTCGGCCGCTTCCTGACACCGGATGCAGTACTTGGTCCACGGTACCGCATCCAGGCGCTTGGGTTTGATCTCCTCTTCGCAATGCAGGCAGATCCCGTAACTGCCGTCGGCCATGCGGGCCAAGGCGCCCCTCACGCTGCGAAGCAGGTTCGATCCACGGTCCAGGTTGCGGATGGCCAGCTCGCGCTCTCCGGCGAGCTGCACTTCATCCAAGGCGTCCGGCGTCTTTTCGATGGCTATGTCGGCCCGGTTCCAGAGGCCCACAGACAGCTCGGCCCGTTTGGCTTCCAGTACCGCTTTGTGTTTTTCGAGTTCGGTCTTGTTCATTTCCCATCTCCTTCATCGACGCGACCTTTTCTTTTCATTTGTTGTCTTTGCGCGCCTCTTCCAGTAATTGTATAGACGAAATATCGCACTGAAAGTTTCACCTCGGAGGCTCCCTCAAAAGGGCCATATCACTCGTCGTGCACAACCCAGCGACGATCCTACCAGACAATAGCCTTGCAATTGGCGTGCCAAATCCGGAGATACTGAAAAACTCTCGATTTCCCCGGCCGAACCGCCTGCTCCACTGTCTCATCGGCAGGGTGCTACCATCTCTCTTACAATCCGCAAAAAACATGAGTGCTCGCCCTCACAGCGTGCGCGGCAGCCTGTGCGCCTGGGCTGCCTGCCTCTTTTTCTTCTCGGCGGGGCGGGCCGTCCTCTCGCACCTCGGCATTGAAAATGACGAAGCCCTGTTCGCCTCGGTCCTGTACCAGCCTCGCGCGGCGGCCTTCATGCTGCATATCGGGCACTGGCGGGTTCCGCTCATGCTGATGAGCTACCTGGGCACCCTGAAAGCCTGGATCTATTGCCCGATATTCCGCCTCTTCGGCACGGGGGTTTCGGCGCTGCGCGATCCGGTTCTGCTGGCCGGCGCAGCCAGTGTCTGGCTATTCTTCCTGCTGCTGCGCAGGGTGGCCGGAGAGCGTGCCGCCATTATTGGATGCGGATTGCTGGCCGTGGATTCGCTGTATCTGCTCACCACCTGTTTCGACTGGGGGCCGGTGGCGCTCCAACATCTGCTGCTGGTGGGAGGACTGCTCCTCCTAGTGCGATTTTACCAGACACGTCAAGACCTGGCGCTGGCTGGGGGGTCCTTCCTCCTGGGCCTGGCAATGTGGGATAAAGCCTTGGCAGCATGGATGTTAGCAGGGATAGGAGTCGCCGGAATCTTGACTTTTTGGCGTCAAATAATTGGTGTGACTACGATTCGGCGGGTAGCGGCCGCCGCTCTGGCTTTCGCTCTAGGGGCTCTTCCGCTCATCATCTATAACGTGGATCAGAAACTCGTGACCTTTCGCTCCAACGTGGCCCGCGATACCAGCGACATTCCGGGCAAGGCCAGGCAACTCATGAACACGGCGAATGGCCAGGGGCTGTTCGGGTGGATGGTGAACGAAGACTGGCAAGCTCCCGTGCCCCACCAGCCGCAAGGTTGGCTGCCGAATGCTTCCGCCCATATTTCGTCATTTGCCGGCCATCCGCGGCACAACTTGATGCTCTTCGCCTTCGCGCTGGCGCTTCTGTTGGCGCTGCTGGCGCGCGGCAACGCGTTACGAACCATCCTGTTCGCGCTCATCGCCATGGCGGTGGCGTGGGCGCAGATGGCGGTCACCGCCAACGCCGGAGCCAGCGTTCACCACGCCATTCTATTGTGGCCATTCCCCGAGATGGTGATTGCGGTATCCTTCGCGGCGGCGTCCAGAAGGCTGGGCCGCGCCGGAATTCCGTCCGTGGCCGCGGTCCTGGTGGTGCTCATGGTTTCCGGGGCCCTGGTCACGAATGAATACTATACTCTCATGCTGCGAAACGGCGGCTCGCAGAACTGGACGGACGCCATTTTCACCCTTTCCAACTACATGAAACGGGTCCCATCCAACGGCATATACTGCGCGGATTGGGGCATTATGGACAGTCTGCGCCTGCTCAACCGGGGCCACTTGCCGCTGAACGTCGGCACGGACCCCATCCGCAAGCCCGAGTTGAGCCCGGACGACCGCGAGTACCTCAATCGCGTGATCTCCGAGCCGAGCCACGTCTTCATCGCGCACACTATGGATTACGAATTCTTTCAGGGTGTGAACGCCAAGCTACTGCGGTACGCGGCGGACGCGGGCTACGAGCGCGCCATGATAGCCGTCATTCCCGACGGCTGGGGCCGCCCGGTTTATGAGGTGTACCGTTTCGTGGGGCCGGGGCGGGGCCGGTGAAGGCGGCTCATTTCAATCCCAGGCCGGCGCTCAGCACCACCACGCCGAGGTCGCGCAGGTCGGCGCCGCTGGGCGGCATGGATTTGTCCAGTTGGAAATCCACGCGCACGGATTCGCCCGCGAGAAGCGCCGGCGCCACTTCGCGCGTGTACGTGTAGTCTCCAGCCTGGGTGTAGGTTTCGGGCGGAAGCGTGCTGCCGCCGATGGTGGCGGAGAGCGCAATGGTCTTCAGCTTTTCGATGACCACGGGCGGCACCGTCAGCCGCAATTGCAGCGTGGCGCCTTTTTGCGCCGAGCCGAACGGCGGGCGCAGCACCAGGCTGAATCGGCGCCCCGTCCACCGCCAGGCGTTCTGCTCGATTCCGTAAAAGCCGCTGACGAGTTGGTTCCCGATCCGGGGGTCTCCCATGTGAACGGTCGAGGCCATGCCCGGCGCCTCTTGGCCGGCCTGCTTGCGTTTGCAGCCCAGCGGCGCGAGCGCCAGTGTCACCAACAGCACGGAGCAGCTCCAGCGCGGCGCGAAGCGACGCTCCCGAGGAAATGCGTTAGTCATTTTTTCTCCACTTGAACCAGGCAACTGTAAAACGTCGGGCCGCCGCCGGCGTCGGTGAGCCGCTCGGAGGTCAGCGCGTTCACGCTGCGCTTTCCGGGCGAGCGCTTCCCCCAGCGCACGGAGGGCGCGCACACCACGCCCGGCCGTACGGTATCGTCCACGCATGCCAGCAGCACGCAGGAACCGCGGTCGTTGAACGCCCGCACCTGGTCCGAGGTGCGGATGCCCAGCCGCGCGGCATCGGCAGCGGCGAGGTGCAGCGCCGCGGTCTGTAAGTCCACCGCGTCGCGATGCCCGAAGGTGGAATTCATGCTGTCGTCGTTTTTCGGGGAAATCAGCTCGAACGGGTATTTCCGCCGCAGCTCCGGGTCGCCGTGCCGCGATTCCACGGGCGGCGTGTAGTCCAGCGTCTCGGCGTGGAAATGGCATCTTCCGCTGGGCATCCCGAAGCCGCCGGAGGCGAAGGGCAGAAACGGTTGGGGGATGCGCAGCCGGACGAAGCGCTCGCGCTCCAGCTCAACGAGCGAGATGCCGCGTACAAACGGATGCGGCGAATCGAGCAGCGTCCGGATCATGTCGTCCTCCCTGTCGCGGAAGCAGGCGTCGTCGAACCCCATGCGCTCCGCCAGCAGCCGAAAGATCTCGACGTTGGACTTAGCCTCGCCGGGCGCGGGCAGCGCCGGGCGCGCGAGCTGCAAATAGTAGTGGCCGTATGCGAAGTAGAGGTCGGTATGCTCCAGGAACGTGGTCGCCGGCAGCAGGTAGTCGGCGTAGTCCGCGGTGTCGTTCTGGAACTGCTCCAGCACCACCGTAAACAGATCGGTGCGCCGCAATCCGTCGAGCACGGCGTTCTGGTTGGGGGCGATGGCGGCTGGATTCGAATTGTAGACCACCAGCGCTTTCACGGCGCCGCGCAGCGCGCTCCCCAGTCCCGCCATGTTCACGATGCGCGCCTCGCGGCCGAGCGCTTGCTGCTGCAGGTCGGCGCGCTCCAACCCGTCGCGGTTCAGATGGAACGCCTGTGAGGTGGAAAGCTGCAATCCGCCGCCGATCTCTTTCCAGGATCCGGCCAGCACCGGAAGCAGCGCTACCGCCCGCACCGCCATGGCCCCGCGCTCGCTGCGCTGTATGCCATAGTTGAGCCGGATGGCGGCCGGCCGCGTGGTGGCGTATTCCCGCGCCAGCCCGGCGATCTCTTCCGCCGCCAGGCCGGTCAACTCCGCCGCCCGCTGCGGGGTCCATTCCCGGAGGCGCCGGCGCAACTCCTCAAAGCCCTCGGTATGGCGCTCCACATAATCGGCATCGTGCAGGTTCTCGCCGGCGATCACGTGCATCATGGCCAGAGCCAGGGCCGCGTCGCTGCCGGGGTTGATGAAGAAGTGCTTGTCCGCGGCGGCCCCGGTGCGGTTGCGCCGCGGATCGATGGTGTAGAGTTTAGCTCCCTGGCGCCGCGCCTCCATCACGAACGGCCACAGGTGCACGTTGGTGCCGAGAATGTTGGCGCCCCACGCGATGATCAGGCGGGAATGGCGGAACTGCTCGGGCTCCGTGCCGTAGCGCAGGCCGAGCGCTTCGGTCAGCCCCGCTTCGCCCGCCGACGAGCAGATGGTGCGGTCGAGCCGCGACGCGCCCAGCCGGTGAAAGAACCGCCGGTCCATGCCGGCGCCGTTGAGCAGGCCCATGGTTCCGGCGTAGCTGTATGGCAGAATGGCTTCCGGCCCGAACTCCGCGGCCACGGCCTTGAGGCGGAGGGCGATGCCGTCCAGCGCCTCATCCCAGGAGATCCGCTCGAAACGGCCTTCGCCTTTCGCGCCCACGCGGCGTTGCGGATAGAGCAACCGCCTGGGCGAGTATTCGTGCTCCAGGTACCGAGCCACCTTGCCGCACAGAAAACCGCGCGTCACCGGATGCGCCGGGTCGCCGCGCAGTTTGGTGCCGCGTCCGTTCTCGACCGTGACCAGCAGGGAACAGCAGTCCGGGCAGTCGAGCGCGCACACGGAGTGGCGGGTTTCCGGCATGCCATCGATTATATCGTGGGATCGGGAAAGTATTCTTAGTACCTTTACGTGCAGGTGCACGAATCTAGGGCGGAAAAGCCCGGGTTATTCGGCACTTAATGGGATAAAGTCCTCGCGCGTCGGTGACACACTTGAAGTACAAAGACATCTCAATCGGAGAAATATGATGACAGGAAGAAGCGTTTGTCGAGTAGCACTACGTTCCAACAGAGGTTTTCGAACATGGCTGGCCGGGTTGGCCGCCGCCGGGTTACTGGTCTCGGTACTAACCGCCGCCCTGCACGCGCAAGGGCAGCAGCGGATCACGCAATCGGTGGATAACCAGAGGCTGGTCCGCCTGCCTGGCACGACACACCCGCTGGCCACGTTGGCCAATGACCGCGGCCGGGTGTCCGGCGGGCTGGCGATGGACAGCATGCTACTGGTGCTCAACAGCAGCCCCGAGCAGGAGACCGCGTTGGAACAGCTTCTGGCGGAACAGCAGGACCCTTCCTCGCCGCACTATCGCGAATGGCTGACTCCGTGGCAGTTTGGAGAGCAATTCGGCGCCAGCCAGCAGGATTTGGATGTCGTCGTCAATTGGCTTCAGGACCGCGGTTTTCGGGTGAATAGTGTTGCCCAAGGCCGCCGCAGCATAGAGTTCAGCGGCACGGCGCGGCAGGTGGAGGACGCCTTTCAGACGGAGATCCACAATTACGAGGTGAACGGCGAGAGGCGCGTGGCCAATGCCACGGACATCGCCATTCCCGAGGCTTTGGGGCCGGTGGTAGACGGCATCGTCTCGCTGCACGACTTCCCCCTGCATCCCATGTATCATCGCGTGGGCACGCCAGTTAGGGAAAGCGCGCGGCCCAACTCATTGTCCCCGGCTTTCAACTACTCCGGCGGCCACGCCATCGGACCGTATGACTTTGCCGCGATCTACAACGTCGCCGCGTTGTGGAACCTGAACTATGACGGCGCCGGCCAGACCATCGCCATCGCCGGCCACACTAACATCAAACTGAGCGATGTCACGGCCTTCCGCGGTTACTTCGGCCTGCCGGCCAATAATCCGCAGATCATTGTCAACGGGGCCGACCCGGGCATCATCAGTGCGGATGAGGAAACGGAGGCCGATTTGGACGTGGAGTGGTCCGGCGCCGTCGCCAAAGGCGCCACCGTCAAGTTCGTGGTCTCCAAGAGCACCAACTCGACAGATGGTTTGGACCTCTCCAACCAGTACATCGTGAACAACAACCTGGCTTCGGTCATGAGCCTCAGTTTCGGACAGTGCGAGGCCTATCTCGGCTCGGAAAACCAGTTCTACAACAACCTTTGGTCGCAGGCGGCGGGGCAGGGCATTTCCGTCTTTGTTTCCTCCGGCGACTCCGGTTCGGCGGGCTGCGACGTTCCGGCCTCCTATAACAGCACAGGGAGTAATATCACCAAGCCGGCCAGTGGTGGGCTGGCCGTGAACGGGCTGGCCTCGACTCCATTCGATGTCGCCGTCGGGGGTACGGAGTTCAACGACGCGACGGGCGCTTACTGGAATAGCGCGATGGACGCGCACCACGCTTCGGCGATTGGTTACATCCCGGAGGTGGTCTGGCAAGAGAGTGGTTTCACCACACCCGGGGCTTCCGCCAACAACCTCTATGCCGGATCCGGCGGCGTCAGCATCCTGTACGGCACGCCCACGTGGCAAACCGGCTATGGCGTTCCCACGGCCGATCCCGGCGCCGCCAGCCAGCATCACCGCTATCTGCCGGACGTTTCTCTCTCGGCAGCCGGGCACGACGGGTACGTTATCGAGCAAGAGGGTGTTCTGTACCTGGTGGCCGGCACTTCGGTTTCCAGCCCGTCTTTCGCCGGAATCATGGCCATGGTCAATCAGTACACGGGGACGCGCAACGGCAATCCGAACCTGCGCTTGTATCCGCTGGCGGCGCAGGCCCCCTCGGTGTTCCATGACGTCGCGTCGGGAACCAACGCCGTCCCTTGCGCGGGAGGCTCGCCCGGCTGTTCGGCCGCGGCGCCCAGCACCAACATCGGGCACATGAATGGCTACAGCGCCGGCGCTGGCTATGATCTGGCCACGGGCTGGGGTTCGGTGGACGCCTACAGCCTGGCCAGCCGCTGGTCGAATGTGATGGCTCCGCCGACGATCGTCTCGCTCAGCCCCAACCCCATGACGGGCTCGAGCGCGAGCCAGACGCTGACCATCAACGGCAGCGGGTTCCAGAGCGGGCTGAAAGTGCTGCTGAGCTATCCAGGCTCGACCTCCACTTTGCAGGGAACGCAAATCGCGTCGGTGACCGCGTCGCAGATCCAGTTGCCCGTCAACGTGGGCACGACCGTGCGCACATGGAGCGTGCAGGTGGTCAATTCGAACAACCAGGCCTCCAATGCCGCATCCCTCCAGGTGGTCGCTCCAGTGGTGGCGCCGGCGATTACTTCGCTGAATCCCAACCCCATGACGGGTTCGAACTCGAATCAAATATTGACCGTCACTGGCGGCGGGTTCCAATCCGGCAGCGGGCTGAAGGTGCTGGTGAGCTATACGGGCTACTCGGCCACCATACAGGGAGCGCAGCTCGCTTACTTGAGCGCCGCGCAGATTCAGGTGCTCATCAATGTGGGCACGATGGCGCGCACGTGGAGCGTGCAGGTGGTCAATCCCAACGGCCAGGCCACCAGCGTGGCATCGCTTCAGGTGGTTGCTCCGCCGGCAGCGCCGGTGATCGCCTCGGTAAGCCCGAACCCGATGACGGGTTCGAATTCGAATCAGACCCTGACCATCAACGGCAGCGGGTTCCAGTCCGGCAGCGGGCTGAGGGTGCTGGTGGGCTTCGCGGGTTACACGGCGATGGGATCGCAGGTCAAGTGGGTGAGCGGCTCGCAGATCACGGCGTCGATCAACGTGGGTACCGGCGCCCGTAGCTGGCTCGTGGAGGTGATCAATCCCAACGGCCAGGCTTCCAATGTCGCGGCTTTTCAGGTGAGTGCTCTCAAGACAGCGGCGCGGTAGGGATCGCAGCTACCCGTCGGCCGCCACCACCAGCTTGCCGCAGATCTCGTGCGCGATTCCGTTTTCCCGGCGGAACGCCGCCATCTGACGGATGCCCGAAACCGCGAGCCGCGCTCTGAGCGATCCAGGTTTGTAGTACAGGCCGCTGTGCAGCACGCCGCTGTTATGTCCGGTCTGGTGCTGGCCGACGGCCCCTTCTTTTTCGAGCACCCAGATCCGTGCGCCGGGAAACCGTTCGCCCAGCCGGTAAGCGGTGGCCAATCCCACGATGCCGCCGCCGATGACGGCAACCTCTTTCGAGTTCACGGGATACTTCGAGTGTATGCCGAGCGGGCGTGCGGCGAAGGGACGAAGGCTCTGGGAGAATGGAGACGTCGCATGTTTCTGTTCGACGTCTTTCGATCGTTTCTGCCGCTTCATAATCCCATCGGCTTTGGCCCGGCCGACTTCATCGAGCTGGCGCTGGCGGCCATGCTGGTTTTGATGGCGCTGGTGTGGCGCCCCTGGATTCAGCCGTACGCTCTCAAGCTGGCGCAGCGGACCGGCTGGTCGATGTTGCTGTTGGCCCTGCTGCCGGTGGTGCTTCGGCTGGCGCTGCTGGCGCACCATCCGGTCCCCTCGCCGGACGTCTACGACGAGTTCGGCCACCTGCTTCAGGCGGACACCTTGCGCCACTTCCGCCTGGCGAATCCGCCGCATCCGCTGCCCCAGTTCTTCGAGACGTTCTTTGTGCTGCAAGCGCCAACCTACAGTTCCATCTACCCGGTGGGCCCGGGCCTGGCGCTGGCGCTCGGCTGGGCCATTTTCGGCCTTCCCTGGGCCGGAGTGGTGTTGTCGGTGGCGGCCTTCTGCGCGCTGTGCTACTGGATGCTGCGGGCCTGGACCACGCCGGGGTGGGCGCTGGTTGGCGGGGCGCTGGCGGTCATCGAATTCGGCCCGCTGAACCAGTGGATGAACAGCTATTGGGGCGGGGCACTCTCTGCCGCCGCGGGGTGCCTGGTGTTTGGAGCGTTGCCCCGGCTGCGCAACGGACCCCGCACGCGCGATGCGGTTCTGTTGGGCATTGGCCTGGGAATCCACCTGCTCACGCGCCCGTATGAGTCGATCTTTCTATTCCTGGGGGTCGTCCTGTTCTTCGTCCCGGACCCGCGCAAACTGGCAAGAGTGGCGCCGGATGTCATCCTGGTCTTGATTCCAGCCGTCGCCATCATGCTGTTCCAGAACAGGGCGGTTACCGGCAGTTGGACGACGCTCCCCGAAATGGCCAGCCAGTATCAGTACGGCGTGCCGGCGGCGCTCACCGTCCAGTCGAATCCAGTGCCCCATCGGGAGCTGACCAGGGAACAAGCGCTCGATTATAAGATGCAGCTTTCGTTTCACACCGGTCCCGAGACCGTGCGCAGCTACCTGGAGCGTCTCGAGTACCGCGTGCGCTACTACCGTTTCTTCTTTCTGGCGCCGCTCTACCTGGCGCTGGCGGTCTTCCTGGTAACCATCCGCGAGTTCCGATTCGTCTGGGTGGTGCTGACTCTGCTGCTCTTCAGCCTGGGCGTGAATTTCTTCCCGGCATTCCAACTGCATTACATCGCCGCGGTGACATGCCTGTTCGTTCTGGTGAGCGTGACCGGGCTGGAGCGGATTGGGGGCGCGGCCGCCCGGCTGATCGTCTTCCTTTGCGTCGCGCACTTCATCTTCTGGTATGGCCTTCACGTATTCGACGATTCAGAGGTCTCGATGGCGATGCGGCCCTACGCGACCTGGGATGCCATCAACCACGGGAATCCGGAACGGCGGATTTATGTCAACCGCCAGCTTGCCCAGATACCAGGCAAGCTGTTGGTGTTCGTTCGTTACTATCCGCAGCACGTTTTCCAGGACGAGTGGGTCTACAACGCCGCCGATATCGACGGCGCCCGCGTAGTCTGGGCCCGCGACCTGGGCGAGCCCGAAGACGAAAAGCTGCGCAGCTACTATCCCGGCCGCGCCGTCTGGCTGCTGGAACCGGACTTCCGCCCGCCGAGACTGACGCCCTTCAGCCCGTAGGGCGCCAGAAAGTAGCCCATGGCGCGAGCCATGGGAAAAAGCGTGAAGCAACAGAGCCCCGGCAGGGGCGGAAGAATCTCGGCGCGCAGCCCTTTCTTACGCCCCTAACCGGGGCTGGCGGACTTCTTGACTGGGTCCCCAGCGCTCACGCGCTGGGCTACTTCCTGGCGCCCCTGCGGGGCTGGTCGACCCGATCCGTTGCAGAGTATCCTGAAACAAGCGGGATTGAAATGAAGTATCTCGTGATCTACGAAAAGACCGCGACCGATTCCCGCGCCAACGACGACCGCGGACTATATCATCGCGGCGTAGCCTGGGCTCGAACGAGGTGCAGACGGATGCGGCCGAGTGCCGGCATTTGGACACTGTTGCCCCGGAAATGGGTAGAATTGGAACAGGCATGACGCTGGATGATTACAAGGTAGTGCTCTATCGGAATCAGCCGTCGGGTTGGGTGGCTGAAGTGCCCGCGATTGAGGGTTGCTACGCGCTCATGCCAACCCGGCAAGAGGCGCTCGCCGAGTTGGGCCGTGCCTTCGAGATGATTTCCGTGGAGTTCCAGGAAAAGCATCACGGCAAGCGACCTTGAGCGCCGGCAACCCGGTGGTGCAGTGGGGTACAATCTTGGGCTGACATGGGGGATTTTCGATGGCTGGCAACCAGATGAACCGACGCGATTTTGTGATGGCGGGGACTCTCGCCGCCGGTCTCGCGGAAGCTCAGAACAGAGTTCCCGCAACCAAGGCTCCTTCGACGCGGAGCATTCTGAATTACAACGAGAACATGGAGTACCGGAGGCTGGGAAGAACCGGGCTGATGGTCTCCGCGATCTCGCTGGGAGGGCACTGGAAGCGGATCGAGATCGAGCTCGGAAAGGACAAGACTCCCGCGCGGTATTCCGATAGCGACTTCTCCTATCCCAAGATTCCCGGGTTCTTGCAGTCGCGGGACCGGGTGCTCTCGCACTCGATCGACGCGGGCATCAACTATCTGGATGCTATGGCGGCGCCGGAAGTGCTGGTCTATGGGCCGCTGCTCAAGGGGAGGCGGGACAAGATCTACTTCGGCTATGCCTGGTGGCAGAAGGAACCGCGCATCCCGCAGTATCGCAACGCCAACGCGCTTCTCCAAGGGCTGGAAGAAAACCTGAAGGCGTCGCAACTGGATTACGTCGACTTATGGCGGATCGCGTTGCCCATGGAAGGGGTACCGGACCTGAGCGAGCTTGAGCGCGTCGAAGAAGCCACCATTGCGGGGCTGGCCAAGGCCAAGCAGCAGGGGAAGGCGCGGTTCACGGGGGTGTCTTCGCACAACCGGGTGTGGCTGAAGTCGCTCATCGAGGCCTACCCCAAGCAGATCGAAGTGGCCATCTTCCCGTACACGGCGAATAGCAAGGAACTCCCCACCGACAGCCTCTTCGACACCATCCGGGAGAATGACGTGGGGGTGTTCGGCATCAAGCCGTTCGCCGATAATTCGCTGTTCGCGGGGGACAGTTCCCCGAATGGGCCGCATGCCGCCGACGACGACCGGCGCGCGCGGCTGGCGCTTCGATACATTCTTTCTAACCCCGCCATCACGGCGCCGATTCCTGGGTTGATGAACATTCACCAGGTGGACAACGCGGTTCAGGCGGTGAAGGAACGCCGCCAGTTGGACCGCAAAGAGAAGGCCGAGTTGGACGAGGCGGGGCGGCGGATGTGGGCGGGGCTGCACCCGGGGCACGAATGGCTCAGGGATTGGGAATACGTGTGATGCGTGGAATTCTGTTATTGGTTCTGTTCGCGGTGGGCGCTTGGGCGGCCGACATCAGCGGCCAGTGGAAGGGGGAGTGGACGGATTCCAGGGATACGCCGCCGTACACATTTACGTTCAAGCAGGACGGAACGAGCCTGACGGGGACCGTCGGCACCGGGGACGGGGACCTGCAGATCCGCGACGGCAAGGTGAACGGGGACAGGGTCACGTTTGTGGTGGTGCGGAAGGTTGGGGCGCGGGAAATGACGGCGAGCTATAGCGGGCGAGTCGACGGGGGCGAGATCAACTTCAAGGTGTCGCTGCCGGGGTCGGAAAGGGACTGGCATATGACTGCGAAGAAGGCGCAGTGATTTCGACACGAAGAGAAATGATCGCCTTGGCGGGGACGGCCCCGGTTTGGCTGCCGGCGGGATTCGCGCAGCAGGGGAAGACCCGGCTGGGGGCCGCTCGGGCCGCTTTCAACGTACGCCAAGCGGCCGAAGGCCGGATCTGGGGTTCATCCCCCATGGTGGAGCATTGCCACGCGATAGGGCTGGGGGGCGCCCAGACGACGCTCGAGGGCATTGAGTTGGAGCCGGCCAGACAACTCCGCCAGAAGGTGGAGGGCTACGGCATGCAACTCATCCTCAATGTGCCCACGCTGCCGGGCGGGGAGGACCAGGCGTTCAAGTTCGGGGTGGCGCTGGAGGCGTGCAAGGAGGCTGGAGCCTTTTGTCTCCACGCTGAGCTGTCGATGCGGCGTTGGGAACAGTACGACTCCCTCGACGCATTCCGCAAGGACTTCCAGCGGGTCCAAAATTCCGTCGCCACGGCCGAGCCAATGCTGCGGAAGTACAAGATCAAACTGGCCATCGAGAATCACAAAGACTGGCGCGCGGCGGAGCAGGTGGCCTGGCTCAAACGGCTGGACAGCGAATGGGTCGGCGTCTGCCTCGACCTCGCCAACAACATCGCGCTATGCGAAGATCCCATGGACACGGTGAAGATGCTGGCTCCGTACACCATCATGTGCCACATCAAAGACGTGGGCCTGGATACCTACCAAGACGGTTTCCTGCTATCCGAGGTGGTGATGGGCGAAGGAATACTCGATCTCAAACAAATCGTTCAGACGCTGCGGAACAAGGACGCGGACATGCCCTTCTACCTCGAAATGATTACGCGCGATCCGACGGAGATCCCGGTGTTCACGGACAAATACTGGGCGACCTTCGACAATACTTACAGCCCACTGCCGGGCCGGGACCTGGCAAGGACCCTGAATCTGGTGCGCAAGAACCCGCCCAAGAAGCCGCTGCCACGCCTCACCGGGCTGAGCCAGGAGGCGGCGGTGAAATTCGAGGACGAGAACAACCGGAAGTGCATCGAGTACGCCCGCCAGGTCCTGAGTATTTAGACATCCATGAGCGATAACGATTTGACCCGTCGCGATTTCGTGATCGCGGTCGGGGTTGCGACGGTCGCGAGCGCGGCGAGCAACCAGGTTGTTTACGGCGCCATCGGCACGGGCGCGCAAGGCACGTACCTGCTGCACCACATGTCGGGCTTGCAGGGCTGCCGGTGCGCGGCGGTGTGCGACACGGATGAAGCGAACCTGAAGAAGGGCGCGGCGGCGGCCGGGACGAACCCGCGGGTTTACAGGGACTATCGGGAGCTGCTGGGGCGCAAGGACATCGATGCGGTGGTGATCGCGACGCCTCTGTCCACGCATTTCCCCATCACAAGAGACGCCTTGGCGGCCGGTAAGCACGTTTTCTGCGAGCCTCCTCTGGTGTTCAAGCCGGAGGAGGTCCACGCGCTCCGGGGGTTGGCGGAAGAACGGCCGAAACAGGTGATTCAGACGGGGCTTCAGCGGCGCTACAGCAAGTTCTACCAGGTGGCGCGAATCATGGCGGCCAAGGGGCTCATCGGCAACGTCACGCACATTGCGGCGCAATGGCATCGGAACCCGGGCTGGCTGATCCCGCCCGACCCGGCCAGCGAACGAAGCCGGTATTGGATGATTTTCCGGGAATACTCGGCGGGGCTCGCGGGCGAGTTGGGATCGCACCAGATCGATGTCGCCGGCTGGATGTTCAACGCGCAGCCGGAGTACGTCATGGGCATAGGCGGCCAGGAATTCATCCGCGATGGCCGCGATATCTACGACAACATTCAGTTGCTGTATCGTTACCGAAGAGGCCAGAAGCTCAGTTACAGCGCCATCAGCACGAACCAGCACTTGGCGCTATTCGGCGGAACGCGCGCCGAGTGCGGCGAGACCATCATGGGCACCGGCGGCACCATCGAGATCACGCTGGGGACCGGTACGGAGCCTTCGATCGCGCTGTGGTACTACGAGCCCAGGCCGCCGCTGGTGAGCCGAGGGGCCAATTACCAGGAGCCGCCGGTGATTGGCGGCGCCACGCTGGGGAGCATGGGAAACGGGAGGAGAGGTTTCCCGCTGCTGCTGGAGAAGGACCAGTTTCGCGACGGCGAATCGTTCCTCGGAAGGGAATTGAAATTCGCCCGGCGCTGGCTCTACTCCAAGGGAGTGACTCTGCCCGAGGAAGATCGCAATCCGGTGGATGTGCAGATGGAGAGCTTCTTCGAGTGCTGCCGCACGGGCGATACGCCCAAGGCGGACGTGGAGGCCGGACTCGCCAATTCCACGGCGGTGATTCTCTCGAATCTGGCGATGGACCAGGAGCGCCGGGTTCACTTCTTCGAGATCGATAAGATGCGGTGAAGGGCGGTGGCGCCTCAGGCCGCGTCCCGCACGTCGATAGTCAGCCCTTTACCGAGCGCGCGGAAGGCGGCTTCGATTTGCTCCAGACGGGTGTGGTTCCTGAAGTCGAACAGCCGGTCGACGTTGGTGGTCGGAATACCCAGCTTCTGCGCCAAGGCGGCTTTGGTGATACCGGAAGCCTTGAACGCGATATACAGTTCCGTTTTCAGCGCGACCTTCGCGGGTAGTTCGATCATGCGGTACTTCCGGCCCTTTGGCTGGCTGCTGGGTGGAGGGGGTGTGCGACACGTAGTGGGCAATTAGTCCCGGCGGTGTTCCCAGTAGTCGTCAAAGAGTCGGCTGTAGCGACAACATCGAAGCGCAATCACGGCGTTGGCGCCGCGGACGGTCCAGAACACGTTTGCGTGCGTGCCGCATGCCTGAGCGCTTAAGACGGGAGCCGATCACAGTTTTGCAGCCGGCTTCAATGACCCCCGAGCCTACGAAGAGGCCCTTGCGGCGGAATTCCGGATAGCGCATACGTTCCGCGTTGCGTTCGAAGTAGTTTGCCTCAGTTCGAACCGCTGCCGCCAACTCGGGATTGTCTGGCGAGAGCGTCCGCAGTTTGGCGACGAGTTTTTCGATTTTGCCGTCGTCCAGCAGATGCTGACATGACATGACCCAGCGCCGCTTGGCGGTTTCGATGGCTCCGGTGTAGGTGGTGGAGTCTTCATCGCGCACGGGCCGGCCCTGGTCATCGGTCGTAGTTTGAGTGAAGACGCAGCCCAGCTTGGCCTCGCGAGTGTGTGCTCGTCCGTCTTCTCCTTTTCCGCTTCGCTCCTCTGTCTCTTTGGCCACCATGGGCAAGCCAGTGCCGTCCATTTGCACATACATCTTTTGGATGGGTTGCCCCACGGCGACGGGCGATGTCTGCTCCCATCGTTTCCGTCACCCGTTCCACGGCCTTGGCGGTGACCTCCAGGTCGGCCAACAGTTCCATCTGCTGGCGTCCGTGATCGAACGAGGAGCACTCGCTGCCGACCAGTGCCAGCATGCGGCGGACCCCAGGAGACAACTCGGTGTCTTCGATGTCGAGGGCGGCGTCGGCGGGGAACCGCCCTTGTCGGCAGTCGAGGCACCCGTAATAAGCGCGGAGCATTTTGGCGGGACCCAGCACGGTGAGGATGGGTTTCAGCCGCATGTCCTTAAACCGAGCCTTACCTCTTCCAAGGCGGGCAAGGAATCGGGCATCGAGGCTCCTTCTTCTGAGTACTCAACAACACTCAGAGTTATAGCACAAAAAAAGAAACGGAGCGAATTGCCCCATCCACGTCGCGCACCCCATTCGGAGTGGCCGTTGGCGGCGCTTGCACGTAGAATAGAAAAATGAAGCTATTTGTCCTCGCACTCGCCGCACTGTTGCCTTGCCTGGCGGCTTCATCGGACGCCGATCCGGGCAAGTCGCTGGGCAGCCCCAGCGCTCCCATCCGGATCGAAGTTTTCAGCGACTTCGAATGCCCCGCCTGCAAAGCACTGCACGAGCAGATCTTGCCTTTGGTCTTCAAGGACTACGTGATACCTGGCAAGGTATACCTGGTGAGCCGCGAGTACCCGCTTCCCATGCATCAGTATTCGCGCGAGGCCGCCAACTATGCCACCGCGGCCGCGCGGCTCGGCAAGTACCAGCAGGTGGCCGACGCGTTATTTCTGAACCAACTCGTCTGGGAGGTGAACGGCAAGGTGTGGGACGCGGTGGCCCATGTTTTGACGCCGGCGGAAGCCAAGAAGGTGCAATTGGAGGCGAAAGATCCCTCGGTTTTGAGCGAGGTGCAGCGCGACGTGGATGCGGGAAGAGCCGCCGGAATCAACCAGACTCCCACCATATTCGTCACGCGCGGCACGAACCGATTTCCGGTTGTCGGCGCGGTCAACTACAATCTCTTGAGGTCCTTACTCGATGGTCTCCTCAAGTAGAGTGTTCCGGACGGTGGTGCTGGTGCTGCGCGTGGCGCTGGGCGCGGTGTTCGCCTACGCGGCGTGGATCAAGCTGCGGCAGCCCTGGGAGCTGTTTGCGATGTCGATCAACGACTACGGCGTGCTGCCCGATTGGGCCGTGCGGGTGGTGGCGCGCACGTTGCCGTGGGCGGAGGCGCTGATCGGCCTGGCGCTCATGGCGGGGCGCTGGCTGCGAGTTTCGGCGGGCGCGGCTTCGCTGCTGCTGCTGGTGTTCTTCGGCTTGATGGTCAGGGCGTACGCCACGGGAATGGAGATCAACTGCGGCTGCTTTGGCCCTGGGGAGGCGATCTCGGTCCGCACGCTGGTCCGCGATGGAGGGCTGCTGGCGGTCTCCCTGTTTCTGACCTGGACGAGCTTCCGCGGCCGCCGGCGAGCGGCGTGAAAGACGTTCTCCAAAGAGAGCCGGAGTATCACTAGAAGCTCTGTTCGGGCTTCGCCCAAGCCCCGTGGCGGGCGTGGTTCCCGACCGCCTGGACCGCCCAGGCTTCATGAAACCGCCGGTCCGGCCGATAAGCATGTTGGAGAACAATATCCGAACGTGGAACGCACTTCCGGACAACCCGCTCACCGCATGAAAGTGCTGGCGGCCGAAGACAATCCCGTGTTTCAATCCATGCTACGCGCCCTGCTCACCAAGTGGGGTTACGATGTGGTGGCCGTGGGCGACGGCCTGGAGGCTTGGCGAATCCTGGAATCGGACGCCGCGCCGCGCCTGGCGATTCTCGATTGGATGATGCCCGGCATGGACGGCGTGGAGCTGTGCCGCCGCGTCCGCGCCGCTGGCCGCGAGCCTTACATCTATATCCTGCTGCTGACCGCGCGCACCGAATCCGAGGACTTGGTGCAAGGCATGGAGGCCGGCGCCGACGACTACCTTACGAAGCCCTTCAACGCCCACGAGCTGCGCGTGCGCCTGCGCGCCGGCCACCGCATCCTCGATTTGCAGGAGGAACTCATGGTGGCCCGCGAAGCGTTGCGCGATCAGGCCACCCACGACGGACTCACCGGCCTGCTGAACCGCACCACCATCCTGGACGCACTGCGGATCGAGCTAACCCGCGCCGCCCGCGAGCGCCGTCCCGTGGCCGTCCTCATGGCGGATCTCGACCACTTCAAGCTGGTCAACGATACGCACGGTCATCTGGCCGGCGACGCCGTGCTGCGCGAAGCCGCCCGCCGCATGAAATCGTCCGTCCGCCCCTACGATTCCATCGGCCGCTACGGCGGCGAGGAGTTCCTGTTCGTGCTGCCGGGTTGCGACGCCGCCACCGCCCAAGCCCAGGCCGAGCGCTTCCGCGAAGCCCTGGCCTGCGAACCCATCCCCATCGGCGGCCAATCCATCCGCGTGACTTGCAGCATCGGCGTTGCCGGCTCGACCGGCCTGTCGGAATCCAGCAGCGACACCCTGGTCCGCGATGCGGACCTCGCCCTATATCAGGCTAAAGATCGCGGCCGCAACCAGGTGGCGCAGGCTCCAGCCTGCGACACCGGCGTTCTTGCCGGCGTTTGCTAAGAAAAACTTTCCCGCCGAAGCAAGGTGCGTTATACTCACATGGTCCCCCGAGTATCATAAATATGCTCTCATCGGCCGCTTCCGACCCCGAGGAATTCCTCGCACGCCTGGTGCACGATCTGCGGCAGCCGCTCGGCACCATCGAAACCAGCGCATATTGCCTGAACTTCTTGTTGGGCCAGGAACACACCGCGGCGCGCGAACAACTCCGCATCATCGAGCGGCAGGTGGCTCATGCCGTGCGCCTCCTGAACGAGGCCGCCGCCGAAACTCGCCAGCGCCGCGCTCCGCGCGCGAAAACGGCAGCCGCCGCTTCGTAGGGGCGAGGCATGCCTCGCCCTGTGTGGCTGCTGCGGTGTCACCCTTTCCGTTCCAGCTCCGCCAGCCGCCGCTTCAGCTCCGCCACTTCGCGCCGTAGTTCCGGCAGCCGCGCCAGGTTGGCTAGTTGCTCGAGGTGCCGCTTGAGCGGACGCGCCGGCGTGCCCCAGACGGTTTCTCCGGACCGCACGATCTTGGAGGTGAGCACGCCGCAGCCCGACCCCAGTACCGCGCGCGATTCGATCCGCGCCTTGTCCCCGATTCCCACCTGCCCGCCGATCACGGCGTAGTCTTCCACCACCACGCCGCCGGAAAACCCCGTCTGCGCCGCCACCACCACGTGTTTCCCGATGCGGCAGTTGTGGGCCACGTGCACCATGTTGTCGAGCTTGGTGCCCTCGCCGATCTCGGTCACACCCAGCGCCGCGCGGTCCACGCACGAATTGGCGCCGATCTCGACGAAATCGCCGATCTCCACCCGCCCCACCTGCGGGAATTTCTGCCAGCGGCCGTGCTCCATCACGTAGCCGAACCCGTCCGCGCCGATCACCGCGCCGGAGTGCAGAACGGCGCCGCGCCCAATGTCCACGTTGTCGTACACCGTCACGTTGGGGTGCAGCACGGAGCCCTCGCCCAGCACCACGCGCTTGCCCACAATCGAGCCCGCCCCGATGCTGGCCGCCACCCCGATGCGCGTTCCGTCGCCCACCACCGTGTGTGGGCCGATCGATACCAGCGCGCCCAGTTCGACGTCCTTGCCGATCACCGCCGTGGGGTGGACGCCCGGCTTGAGCTCCGCCGTGGGATAGAACCGGCTGATGGCACGCGCGCACGCCGTGCGCGGCTCCGGAACCCGGATCACGGTTCGATAGCTCGAACTGGGCCATTCGAGGGGCACGATGAGGCACCCTGCCGCCGAGCTTTCCGCCTGCTGCGCGGCCTTCCGGCTCCCGACGAACGCCAGGTCGGAAGCCCCGGCGGTCTCCAGCGGGGCCACGCCCGCCAGTTCCCTTTCGCCGTCGCCCTCAAAGGTCGCGCCCAGCCATTCCGCCAATTCGCGAACTCGCATGCCTCATCATATCGCCGGAGCCGCGCCGTCGTATCATACAAATTCATGCCCATCGATCCATCGGCCGTGGCCGCTCCCACCGCCCGGGTCCATCCCGATGCCGCCATCGGGCCCGGCGTCAAGATCGGCGAATTCTGCGTCATCGAAAGCGACGTCCAAATCGGCGCCGGCTGCGTGCTCGAACCCTACGTCTACGTCAAGCGCTGGACCACGATGGGAGAGCGCAACGAAATCTCCGCCGGCACGGTCCTCGGCACCGACCCGCTGGACAAGAACTTCACCGGCACGCGCAGCTACCTGAGAATCGGCAGCGGCAACAAGATCCGCGAGCATTTCACCATCTCGCGCGGCACGCCCGCCGAGTCCGCCACCGAAATCGGCGATGACAACTTCATCATGACCTCCGGCCACATCGCCCACAATTGCAGAATCGGCAGCCACGTTGTGATCGCAAGCTGCGTGCTGCTGGGCGGGTACGTGGAAGTGGAAGATGGGGCGTTCCTCTCCGGCGGCGTGCTGGTGCACCAGTACGGGAAGATCGGCCGCCTCGCCATGATCAGCGGCAACACCCGCGTCAACCTGGACGCCCCGCCGTTTTTCACATACGCGGGCTTTCAGATTGCGCCCAAGGGCCTCAACCTGGTGGGTCTGAGACGCGCCGGCTTCAAAGCACCCGGCATCAGCATCCTCAAAAGCGCGTATCAGGTGCTCTACCGCTCCGGCCTGAAGCTCGAGGACGCCCTGGCGAAGATCGAATCCGAAATCCCCACCCCCGAAACGCTCCAGCTTGTGAAGTTCATCCGCCGCAGCGAACGCGGCATTTGCCGGGAATAGCGTTACCCTCTACTTGACACTACCCACGAGTCGGCAGATCTCCGAAACCGTGGCAAGTTGCCCGCCGCCGGCGAGGACTTCTTCGAGCGCGCGCGCGGAAGCTTCGGCGGTCAGCGCCTCTACGGCATCCGTCACCACGGTCACGGGCTTGCCGGTTCTCAACAATCCGCGCACGGCGGACAGCACGCAGATTTCGGTGACCACGCCGTAGACCACGTAGCGGTCGGCGTTCAGCCGCTCGACCACGCGGACGAGGTTGGGGGACAGGAAGACATCCACGGTCTGCTTTTCGACGATGATCTGCGACGTACTGTCGACGAGCGTCGGCGCGGCCTTGTGCTGGCCCAAGGTTCCGGCGATGCAGTGCGGCGGCCAGACAGAGAATTCGGGATCGTTTTCGGCGTGGGCATCGGTGGTGGAGACCACCGGGATGCCGTGGGCCGCGGCGAAACGGTTGAGGCGCGCGATGGCGGGGACGATGCGCTCGGCGCGGGGCACATAGAGCGCGCCGGCGGGGAAGAGAAAATCCAGTTGGGAATCGATATCGAAGAAAACGGTTTTCATCCAGCCACGTTCAAGCGGGTGCGGTCGATCAGGGCGCGCAGCTCGCGGCTGTATACGATCGGCCACGGCTCCACTACTTCCAATTGTCGCAGAGGCGGGGGCAGCTTCGCCAAGGACTCGGTGGCGCGCCGGCGAGCTTGTTCGACGGTGGGCAGCGGCTCGACCAGGCGCCCTCCCAGGATCACCGGGCGCAGCAGCGCTTCGCCTTTGCCGCATTCGCCCGAGCGCGCCACCACGTCGCGCGCCGGCTCGCGGAAAATCTGCTTCGAGCCGGGGAGCGAAACCTTGTCCACGCTGTATTTGGCGGTGAAACGCTGGATGCCTGAAATCTCCAGCTCCACCATCTTGTAAACGGCGCTGAGCGCGGGGGCGTCGGCCGAAGTGGAAAGCTGGGTGCCGACGCCGAAAGCGTCGATGGGCGCGCCGGCGTTCACCAGATCGCGGATGCGGTACTCGTCCAAATCGCCGCTGGCCATGATTCTGGCATCGGGCAGGCCGGCTTGGTCGAGGATGGCGCGAACCTGGCGCGAGAGGGCCGGAAAATCGCCGCTATCGATGCGCACGCCCCACAGGGGCCGGCCGAGCGCGGCCGCGCGGCGCGCGCCTTCCAAGGTGTCGTAGGTATCGATGAGCTGGACGGTGGAATCGCCGAGAACCCGCTGGAGCTGGCGGAAAGCCTCCATCTCGCCTGGAAACGACATGACCCAGGAGTGCGCCGACGTGCCCATTACGGGGATGCCGAAGCGGAATCCGGCGAGCGTATTGCTGGTGCCGGCGCAGCCGCCGATGTACGCGGCGCGCGCGCCCAGCACGCCCGCTTCCGGCGTATGCGCGCGGCGCGTGCCGAACTCGATCACGGGCCGGCCGCCGGCCACTTCCACCGAGCGCGCGGCCTTGGTCGAGACGAGCGACTGGAACGCCACCGCCGAGAGCACGTAGGTTTCCGGGATCTGCGCCTCGACGATGGGCGCGCGGATGGTGAGGAGCGGCTCGCCGGGAAACACTGGGGTGCCTTCGGGAATGGCGAAGAGATCGCCGGTGAAGCGGAAGCCGCGGAGGTAATCGAAGAAGGCCGGCGATACATGGCGGAACTGATCGAGGCCGCGGAGGTAATCGATCTCGCCGGCGGTGAAACTCAGGTTGAGAAGGTAATCGACCACCTGGGGGAGGCCGGCGGCGAGGATGAAATTGCGATGCGGAGGGAGGCGCCGGATGGTGTATTCGAAGACGGCTTTCTCGGCGACCTTGCCGGACTCGAAGTAACCGGCGGCCATGGTGAGCTCGTAGAGGTCGGTGAGGAGGGCGTTCACTTCTTCTTGGGCTGCGGGGGCGGCGGCTCTTTCACGTCCG
>Ga0181539_1001228_pt1 | contig 29119 bp, 22 predicted proteins | sample PEATcosm2014_Bin_46_FD_119767 | JGI IMG/M metagenome (GOLD analysis project Ga0181539, IMG submission 119767) | Peatland microbial communities from MTU Mesocosm Facility, Houghton, MI, USA - PEATcosm2014_Bin23_60_metaG | ecosystem: Environmental > Terrestrial > Soil > Wetlands > Peat | place... | reverse complement strand
GAGTTGAAAAAGCTGATCGCGCTCGGCCAGTTGGCGTCGGATGCGGTGGAGTTGCAGGTGCTGATAAATCGCGTAAAAGTCGAAGAGCAATACCAGAGCTGCCAGCCCGCGTACCCATTCCCTCAGATCAAACCAGTAGGCAACATCCTTATCCCGATTGAACCAAGGAAAAGTGAATGAGATGATCCCCAGGGTCAATGCCAGGGTTACGGCAACAGCGAACCCCCATAGCCACCATTCCCGACCTTCGATCCGGCGCATCTCGGTCGGAATCGCCTCTGGGCTGTTCTGGCTCACCTGTTGGAATGCTTGCTGATTCATGCCGTACGACTATTCTCCCGCAACCTATACGAATTCTAGCCTGCGGAAGAACGTAGAAAGAGTTACGAAAGGAGGGATGTCAGGGCATGGCCATCATGTGAGCTATCTAATGTTGGAAAGATTACTAGTGCGGAGAGTCAAGGCACAACGCCGTTGCCGCAAGCACTCGTCCCGTCTAAGTTGGGAGATGTGGTGGACCTGGTCGGGATCGAACCGACGACCTCTTCCATGCCATTTAACCCCGATTAAGAAATACAACTATTTACAAGATCCAGAGGCCCGTCTTTTGGGTTTTTGTACCCGCAACGCAGGTTAGGGTCACAGGTAAAGAGCGCAGGTGAGCATATCGGCAGATCTGCTACGAGGGCGTGATCACCTACTGAAGCAGCCTAAAGACCGGAGCCGTCGGTAGAAACGTGGCAAAGTCGCATTACAGCGTTTCAGGAAGTCAACGAATCCCCAGAGTGCGAAGCCAGCCACGAAGAGGATTGTCACTCCCATCCACCACTTCTTCACTGCCAGAAAGTAACCAGTGTTCCACAGTGTCATCGATCTATTTTTCTCCGTTATCTGTACCGTAAGAGGTGTTCGAGCTTACGAGCAACTCGATCTTCACTGTCGTCAATCTCTGAGTTCTTGATTCTGATAGTGCGAATTCCTAGATCTCCGCGAAACTTCGCGTCTCGGATTCTGTCGCGCCATTCGCGCCCAATGTGGGATGGGCCGTCGATCTCGACTACTGCTTGTCGTTCGCGGATATAAATATCGGCCACGCATGCGTAGTCCCAGTTGGCCGCACGCAAACGCACCTCATTGCGGTGTTGTATCCCCTGACGTCGCAATGCTTCAGAGAGATTCTTGTGCGTTCTTGTCATTGACGCTCTATCTCCTTCTTACACATGCATCGGCATCACCGCGTTTCCTCATTCGCGAACTCTATTGCCCTACGCATTTTCTGTCTTGTTACGTTTACCATCCTGTTTTGGACCGTGTCGAAGAGGACTACCATTGCATCTTCACCTCCCGCGCTCGCTTCGAGGACCTTGAACCGATCAGGCTGGTAACAAGCCTTGTTGTATTCTGCGACCAAGTCATAAAACAAGCTGAACATCCGCGCCATCGCGGAGGTCACAGACATTGGAGCAATCATTAAGCGGATCGAGTCGGTCGATGACCAGACGTTGTTCTCAGATGAGAAAGCAATAGTCGATATCGCAAGAGAGTCTCTGAGGAAGTTCCAAAAAAGCGGTTTACCCCCGGAGCAGTTTGGTCAGGGTCCCGATCTCGATGATTAAGATCACGGGATGGACAGCCTTGGGCACTCCCAGCGCATGTTCTGGTCATCCCAGTTAATGTGCCTGCGATCAATCCTGATCACATTCTTGCTCCACAGCACGGCATAAACTTCTTTGCCGTCAACCTGTCGGCTGGTTCACCGGGAAGCTTAAGGGGTTCTACGACGATAGTTCGCATCGGCTCGCCGATTTGCATATCTTGGTCCCTCTCCCTGTCTCTGGATAACAGCTAAGGAAGGATCTTCCCGCCGATCACATTTGTCGTGCGGACATTCCCCTGATTGTCGCGGACACTGATGTGTTGGCTGACGGGATTGCCGCGATCATAGATGGTGTTCGTGGTAACACCTTCTCCCTTGTCCGTGAAGCCGCTGTTGATCTCTCCGATCAGTTCTCCGTGGTTGCTACGAATCTGCATTTCAAACCTCCGTGATCATGTGCTCTTGGAAAAGTTGATGGATCTCCCGGAATTGTTCTCGGAAGTATGGTTCTTCGTCTTGCGAATAGCCGTGGGTCTTCTTGAACTGTGCCAAAGCTCGTTCCGTGAGTTCGGTCCATTGACCCGCATCAACGAACCCCGCGCAGATTTCACAAGCACACCATGCGCCAATGGATTCATGCGCGAACATAGCGTGCTTCAGCCACATGAAATTTCGTCAAGAGTAGAGCCGATGGGTCGGTTCGGCTGTGCAGAAGTCGCAAACCTCCCGACCTGGCGGTGGATCGAAGAGCACAATCTCCCATGCCACCCGTTATCGCCCCGATTGTTTAGCGGCCAGCGCGGCTTGGAACTTATTCGCTGGAACTCCCGCAGCTGCTCGCTGGTCCCAAGTCATTCGTGGTCCATTCGTGCCGTAGACGGCGATGAACTGATCCTTGGTCGGGCGTCCGGCGACTTTGAAAAGCCGGATGCCTTCGGAGCGATTCACGCCAGCCACCGTCGCACTCTTCTTCTGCGCATGCGGCTTCAAAGTCCTCGCGGTCTTGGTTTTCTTGCGGGCAGGTGACTTATGCGTCCCTTGCGCGTCTTTCTTGTTTCGTGGCATGGTTCTCCTCCTGCATCGAATCTACGGAGCGTGGCTGGTCGGGTAACACTTCGGGGAGCGGAGCCAGCCCTAGTCGCGTCCTAGGGCGAAACATAAATGTTCTCTTTGAGAAGTAAAGCGGAGATTTTAAGTGGGGACCGACAAAGATTGTCGATTGGTGCAAATCAGAGGATGGGTTCGGTCCCAACGCCAACGGCGCAGAGCCATCCAGCGCTTTGGGGTAACCTAAAAGCTCTATGCTGCCTGAGGAAGCCAGGATAGCGGATCATCAGCGCCGCCGTTTTAACGAACTGGTGGATGTCTTTGATCGGCCACAGCCACTAGAAGTGATAGCACGCCTGGGGGAGATTGTCGCTTCAGCCGGGTTGCGCTCCGGCGAGGTCGTTCTGGATGTCGGAACAGGAGTCGGGGTCCTGATCCCCTTAATTCAGTCCTGCCAGCCGACTGCAATATTGGCTTGCGACGTGGCCGAAAGGATGCTGCAGCGGGTTCAGAACAAATACCCAGCAGTCCGCACTTTCCATGCTGATATCGCGTCGCTGGACTTGGGCGCCAGCAGCTTGGATGCCATCTTTATGAATGGTATGTACGGGAATATTGCAGATAAACCAGCCGCGTGCCGAAATGCGGCACGCATGCTTCGGTCAGGTGGGCGTCTTGTGGTCAGCCATCCCGAAGGGCGTGCCTTCATTGATCAGCTAAGAGCCACCAGCGATCTGTTTATTGAGTCATTTCCCACCCGAGAGGAGTTCGAGGCTCTCCTTGAACCATTGGGGTTGCAAGTGATCACGTACAGAGATGAATCCAAGCTGTATCTGATGGTAGCCCGAAAGATCTGATGCTAGCGTGTGGGGAACTGGCGCTCGCGGGGCCGAAACCGCGATCTGGGAAGTTACCGCCGGATCGTGAGCGGGTTGGTCGGCAACCCTGCCCTTACCGGATTATGGAAGGTTTGCCCGTTATTCGGGAGAAACTCGACTGACCGCGGCTGACTTCCCAGAAGAGGACTTCGGGACAACTTCACGTCTCGTTCGCCGAAAACCACCGATGCGATCCAATGTCCGCAAACGACGGGTGTCCCTTCGACTTCGCTCAGGGCGGGCTTCACCCGCGCCTGTTGATAACGCGCTTCCGCAAGGCTCTATAATTGTTAGCAATTGTTAGCGGGGCGCGGTAAAGAGTCTGATCGCCAGCCCCTAAGGGGGCATCTTCTTTCTCAGAAGTTACCATATCGCTAAGGCGATGCCCCGTTCCGAAACACCGGGTTTTCGGAAACTCGAACCGTAGCTTGGCCCTGGGCCATGCTGGTCCCACAACTTCTGACGACAAACAGTCACAGGCATGTCGGATTGTATTGGCAACTGGCAGGGATTCAGTCCGACTTTCTTGGCTTCACAATTCAGGGCGGATGACGGGCAAACAGGCACAAAAGGCTTCCATGAGCGTGGTCCCCGCGACGGCAACCGCGCCGAACTCCGCGAATAAACGCCTCGTGCTGCTACTGATGGCCGTGACTTCCGCGGGATATGTATGCCGCGTGGCGGTAACCGTGGTGGCTCCAAACATCATGAGGGACTTCGGGCTGACCCAGGCGCAAATGGGGACTGTATTCAGTGCCTTCCTGGTGGGGTACACCTTGTTTCAAGTGCCTTCGGGAGGACTGGCCGACCGAGTCAGCGCGCGCCGCATCTTCCTGGTTCTTTGCATAGGATGGGCGGTGCTCACCGCTCTAACCGCATTGGTGGGATGGCATGGAGTCGGACTGGCCATGGTCATTCCGCAACTATGGCTCATCCGCGCCATGTTTGGCGTGGTTGCCGCTCCCACTTATCCCACGTCGGGCAGAACCATTGCCACCACGATGCCGCCGCGCTTGCAAGCTCGCGCGAACAGCTTGGTGCTGGCCAGCGTTGGCGTGGGATCGGCGGTCACGCCGCTGCTGCTGGCGCCCATCACCAGCCACTATGGATGGCGCTGGGCATTGTGGGTGGCGGCTTTACTCAGCGCGGCCGCGGGGTTCCTGTGGTCGCGGTTCGCGCCGCGGCAACTTCACTCGTCCGGGAGTCCGAATGCATCGGCCGCACCTATTGCAGTTGCCGGACCGCCGAAGGCCTCCGCTCAACCATTGTGCTCGCCAAGCTTCTGGTTCCTCTCCGCCAGTTATCTGCTGCAGGGCTACCTGGGATACATCTTCATCTTCTGGTTTTACTTGTATCTGGTCCAGGTGCGTCACTTCGAGGTACTCAAAGCCGCCAGCTTTACCGCACTTCCCTGGATAGGGACCATATTCGCCATACCGCTAGGCGGAGTTTTCTCAGACGCGGCTGTGATCCGCTGGGGCGCGACCTGGGGACGCCGCATCGTCCCACTCGCGGCCCTCTGCGCGGCAGCCATCTTCCTGGTGATTGGTGCTCGTACTCCCAAGCCGCTGGTGGCCGTGGCTGCTCTCACGGCGTGCACCGTGCTGGTGCAGTGCACGGAGGGCCCGTTCTGGGCGACGATGACCCAGCTCTCCGGTGAGCGCAGCGGCATTGCGGGCGGCACGATGAACTTTGGTAGCAACCTTGGCGGCATGGTTTCGCCCGCGCTCACGCCTTGGCTGGCAGAGCGTATCGGATGGGAAACTGCGCTATCGTTGACCGCGGGATTAGGAGTAGTGTCAGCCCTGTTGTGGCTGGGCGTGCGCGTCGAGTCCAGGGAAGAGTGAAATCGCGGGCCTCGACCCGGCGCTCAGGAAGCGCTCCATTTATGTCGGATTGAACTCACCGGGCAGAAAGCATTCCTAGCTCGACGGCAGGTACGCGCAAATCGCCGCGGGAATCAGCCATCCTGACGGGCGGGGCGTCGAGCATGCGGATTTCCTGAGCCGAAACAATTCCAGGATCGCAGCCTTTATGTATAATCCTGCCCCATGGAAACCGGTCTTAGGAATCGCGTCGCCATCGTTGCCGCCTCTAGCCAGGGAATTGGATGGGCTGCGGTGCAGGGATTTGCCGCCGAGGGCTGCCACATTGCGATGTGTGCGCGCAGCCAGCCGGCGCTCCAGCAAGCTGCGGAGAGAATTCAACAGCAGTACAACGTGCGGGTGTTGGCGGAAGCTTTCGACGTGACCGATGCGGGGGCGGTGCGCGATTTCGTGAACTCTGTCGTGTCTCGCTTTGGCTCAGCCGACATTTGTGTCACGAACGCTGGCGGACCTCCCGCTAAAGGTTTTCTTGCGACGAATCATGATGATTGGCGCAAAGCGCTAGACCAGAATTTTCTCAGTACAGTGTATTTCGCACAGGAAGTGATTCCTCACATGCAGGCCAAGCGCTGGGGGAGAATCATCACCATCACGTCCATAACCACCAAGCAACCAGTGCCGGACTTGGTCTTGTCGAACGCGGTGCGGACTGCGGTGATTGGCCTGGTGAAGAGTCTGGCGAACGAGTTCGGCAAGGACGGCATTCTGGTCAATAATGTGGCCCCCGGCTACACGGCGACCGATCGTCTGAAGGACTTGGCGAAGAGCCGATCGGCAGCTACACAACAGAGTGAACAGGATATCTACAACGCTTGGGCGATGGATTCCGTGCTAAAACGCGTCGCCCAGCCCGAGGAAGTTGCCGATGCCATCGTCTGGCTGGCGTCGGAAAGAGCTTCGTTCATCACCGGACAGACAATCCTGGTCGATGGTGGCGCGTACAAGGGCCTTTAAGGGCCTTCAGGGAATTGTCCGCAAATCCATACATCTCCACTTCTCCGGTGGTGGGTCAGTCTGATTTCCACAGGGTAGAGCGAAGTTTATGGGATTGTTTGCGGCGTTGCGGCACTAGCGGCAACGGTGGGAAGAACGGTTGTGGCAGGAGTAGCGCTAGAACTGTATTTGTGGATTGGAACATTCATGAACTTCCTCATCTCACTGTAAGGCGACCTCGATAGCTCTATCGGTTGTTTGGTTCAGCCGTCGTGCACCACCAGGTAAAAGACAACCGCTGTTCTTCAGAAAAGACACATTGATCATGTGCTTATGGTCTTCAGGAGGTGGTTTTAGGGGTTTGCCATCCATCTGCTCGGCGATGGCGTGTTCTACAATGTCGCGGGCGAGTAATGAAGTTGCGCTTCGCGCCTGAGCGTTTCGGCATGGCTCCATCATGCACGGATCAACGAACGGCGGAAGACCTGTGGCAACCTTCCTGACTGATACACATCTCGGTAGTGGCTGAATTCAAATTCAGCCACTACCCACCTCTCCACTACTATTGTCAAGCTGGGCTTGTTTTGGTACTCTTGGCGCTCTCCATCCTTGTACGGGGGTCTTGTATCCAAAATGCCAAATGCTGTTAGTTAGCGTACCCACATCGGCATAGGCAAGAACGGGTCAATTCTGTCCCAGTCCGATGATGGACGGTCTGTTTTATCCGCAGTTTACTGTTGAATCACATCGGCACTTATGGAGCAATTCAGACCGACAAAATGGGGGAAGTGTATGCGAAACCTGGTAACGAGTTTGACTTTGGTTTTGTTTGTGGGAGTCTCGGTGATTCAAGTCCTCGCCCAAGGTGGTGCTACGGGTGCCATCAGTGGAGTGGTTCAGGACTCTAGCGGCGCAGTGATTCCCAACGCCGAGGTGCGGATCGCTAATCAACAAACAGGAGTGTTAATCCGCGCACTGACAAGCGATGCGAACGGCGCCTTCACCGCTCAGCTTCTGCCCGTGGGGATTTACGCCATTAGCGTGAAAAGCAGCGGATTTGCCGAAAGCACCTTTACCGACGTCGATGTCCGTATCACGGAAACCACCCGCATCACCACAAAGCTGCGGCCGCAGGCGCAGCAACAAAAAGTCGAAGTCCAGGCGGAAGTTTCACAGGTGGAAACCACGACCGCCACTACGGGGCAGGCCATTGAATCGCAAACCATTCGCAGCCTTCCCCTGGCAACGCAAAACTTTCAGCAATTGTTGACGCTCTCCGCTGGCGCGCAGCAGACCAACTTGAACTCGTCTACGCAGTTGGGCCGCGGCGACGTTCGCATCGATGTGAACGGGCAGCGCGAGGACAACAACAACTACTTGATTGAAGGCATCAGCGCCACTGACTATAACGTCGCCGAGTTGACCACTACACCGCTCCCCAATCCCGACGTGATCGAGGAGTTCAAGGTCCAGACGTCTCTCTACGATGCAACCCAGGGACGCAACGGCGGTGGCAACATTAACGCCATCCTCAAGTCGGGGACGAAGACCTTCCACGGTGATGTGTTCGAATTTTTCCGCAATACCTCTCTAGATGCGAATGACTACTTCCTGAAAGAAAGTCAACTGGAAAACGGAGAGTCGAATACGCGCCCGGTAATTCAACAGAACATTTTCGGTGGAAGTCTGGGAGGACCGATCGGTCGCGGGGCCAAGCTGGGCTTCTTTTTTGCGAACTATCAGGGAACGCGGCAGCGCAGCGGCGACTCAGCCGGAACGTTCATAAGCACGTCGATTCCGATTATTCCGGCCAGCGTGCGCAGTCTGCCTGCGGCGCAACTGGCAACCATTCTCGGGGTCCCGAGCATCGATCCGGTTGCCTATGCTTTGTTGCAGGTCAAGAGCAATCAGTTTGGGGCTCCCGCCAATGGATACTTGTATCCGGCTTTATCCGGAACTCCGATGGCTACCGGATCGTTTGCCGTGAGCGAGCCCGGCAGGTTCACCGACAACCAGTTCACGGCGAATTGGGACCGCGACTTCCGGAATTCCAACGACAAGATTTCGGCGCGTTTTTTCTACACAAATTTTAAGTCGAACCTGCCCTTTGGTGCCGGAGGTCTGCAGGCTTCGCTCGGGGCTGCAGCGAGCTCCACGGATCTCAATTTTCCCTACGAAATCCCTGTGCACGACAGATTCTTCAGCATTTCTGAGACGCACTTGTTTTCTCCAGCGCTGGTGAACGACTTCCGCGTCGGTTATGTGCGTATCAACAATAGTGGCATCAACGCAGATCCAGTAACCGCGACGGATGTGGGCATCAACCGGCCCACGAATAATCTGACCAACAGCATCTACAAGTTCACCTTTGAGACGTCTGGATTTCAGTTTGGACCCACGCCCCCGGCCAACCAGTATCAGGTACAGAACAATTTCGATCTCGTGGAAACCCTGAGTTGGGTCCACCGCCATCACACTTGGCGTTTCGGGGGGGAGTTCACACCGGTCAGTCTGGATAAGAAATTCCCGCAGGTTTTCAATGGGCAGCTTTTCTTCACCAACACAACCGGCCCATCGCTGTCTGATTTTCAGAATTTTCTGCAGGGGGCCCCGGAATTCAGCTTTGGCGGGGGCGGTGTTTACAATCACCAATACCGACAGAAGAACTACGTCATTTTTGCTCAGGACGACTGGAAAGCACGTCCCGATTTGACCGTGAATCTTGGCTTGCGCACAGAATTCCTTGGCGCCTGGCATGATAATGATTGCCATATCGGAAACATTGAATCCAGCCTGACCAAATCTGGAACCTTTCCGTTCATTTACCCGAGCTGCGTAAATAAATTGGGTGTCCCCGGTCTCACCGGAACCGCTGCCGGTTCGACCTTCGGCAATAGCGTTGCGACCGGCCTCGGCCCGCGGATTGGCTTTGCCTGGGACGTGGGCGGAAAACACAACACCACAGTGCGAGCCGGATACGGAATCTACTATGTAAGAGAAGACGTTGGCGCTGTGGATCAGTTGAGTTTCCAGGCACCATTCCTTCCGATTGCGTTCGCCGGCGGCGCTGCTGGTAGTCTTGCCAATTTCTTCTCCGGCACTCCGGCCACCAATCCCAACGCGTTGCCCCCTGCTGGAGTGCTATCGGCAACCTACCTGCCTTGCCTGGCGCAGCTCACGGGTTTCCCGCTCACCGGCGGCGTGCCGGATACCACCCTCGCGGCCAGCTACAACAGTTGTACCGGCCCCGGCACCGACACCACACAAAATCTGTTTGTCCTTGAGGTTCCTCATCATTTTATGGTCCCCAGCACGCAGCAATGGAATTTGACGGTGCAGCGCGAACTGCCAAAACGATTCGTGCTTGAAATTGGATACGTGGGAACCAAGGGCACTCATTTGCGCAACACCCGCGACGCGATTCAGTCGCTGGATGCGTCCCCGTCCAATCCAGTGGTGGTGAAAGACGTCAACGGCAACAGCTATTCCATCACAACGAACACCATCGACAATGCCATTGCCAGGACGCCCACTCCAGGCTTGAACGGATATTCCGGATACCAGATATTCGCGAACGATGCTTACTCGATCTACCATTCCTTGCAGACTACGGTGTCACGGCGCTGGAGCGGTCAATACGTACAGGTTGCCTACACCTTCTCCAAGAACATCGATGCGACGTCTTCGGGCAATACGGCTTTCAATACGGCGTACAACAGCGAGACCACTGTCGATGCATCGCGAGGCCTCTCGGATTTCGACCGGCCGCAGCGTCTGACTGCGACCTATGTCTACGATCTGCCGATATTCGTGCATAGCTCTGGCATTCGCCGCGCAGCGCTTGGAGGTTGGAGCATAAGCGGAGTAACGACGATTCAATCTGGAACTCCATTCTCGATCATCGATTCGAGCGCGGGAACGGGATTCCTAGGGCAGGGCAGCTCTCCACTGATCGGGGCCAGCCTGGCTCCTGGCTTCTCGATTTCGCAGGGGTATACGACTGGCAGTATCCAGCAGCGCGTAAATGGCTATCTGAATCCGGCGGCCTTTACTCCGGCGCCGCTTCTGTATCCCTCGCTATGCAACCCCCTCGTAAACCCTCCGGCACCCCCTCCAAATTCGAATTTCTGCACGACCAATTTCGGAGATCTCGGCCGGAACATTTATTTTGGTCCCCACGAGCAGAACTGGGATATCTCGTTCCTCAAGCACTTCAAACTCGGCGAACGCAACGATCTGCGGTTTACCGCTGATTTCTTCAACGCATGGAACCACACGAATTTTGCCAGCCCCGCGGTGACGGATATCGAAACATACATTGCGAATCCGACCAGCAGCAGCCCGTTTGGCAAGATCGTGAGCACAGTTGGAAATCCGCGCCTGCTTCAGTTCTCGCTGCGGTGGGCGTTTTAAAATGAGCGACCTCCACCGGAAAACACGCATTCCGTTGCTCGAGCGGGATCAAGTCCCGCCCGAGCTTGCCTCTCTTTATGATGCCCTGCTGCAGCAGCGAGGTGTCGTCCCCAACATGTTCAAGACGATCGCCCACACTCCGGCACTCGCTGCGGGCATCGCGGCGCTGCTGAAGCCTCTTCTGAGTGACGGCGCTCTGGCCGGCTGGTATAAAGAATTGATCGCAACTCGTATGTCGGTCTTGAACGGCTCTGAGTACGCCGTCTCTGCCCATGCGCTTTCGGCACAGCAGAAGGGCGCGAACGAAGATCAGATCGCAGCCGTCAAGAGTGACTTTGAACACGGCCCATTGACTCCGGCGGAAAAACTCGGCCTGCGTTGTGCGGAAAAGATTCATCGCTCGGGACGCGATCTGGATGACGCCTCATTCGGCGAGTTGAAGTATGAATACAACGACGCGCAAATTGTTGAACTCATCGCTACAGCCGCGGTCTTCGAATTTTTTCCCAGGTTTGTGGACGGACTTCGCATCCCAGTCACACCGCTCCCAGGAGGGAGGTAGAGTCGAATGCGTCCGCTAGCCTCGCGCATTTCCGTGATGAGCGGCGAGGGCGCCCTTTCAGTATTCGCGCGCGCCAAGGAACTCGAACGTGCGGGCCGCTCCATCATCCATCTGGAGCTGGGCGAACCCGACTTCCATCCCGCTGCTCCGGTGAGCGATGCCGCGAAACGCGCTTTGGACGAGGGCAAGGATCGTTATTGCCCGATCGCTGGGGTTCCAGCACTGCGCGAGGAGATTGCTCGATACTTGCGCGAAACGCGCGCGGTGAAAGTCTCTGCCGGCAATGTTGTGCTTGCGCCTGGCTGCAAAATCGGCCTCTTTCTGGCGATGATGGCACTTGTCAATCCGGGAGACGAAGTGCTCTATCCTGAGCCCGGCTTCCCCGCTTACCGCTCGATCACGCAGGGTCTGGGAGGAGTTGCTGTCCCGTTTGAGCTTGCTGAACGGGCCCAACTGCAGCCTGATCCCGATGAAATCGCCGCGAAGATCACCTCCCGCACTAGGGTCATCATCACCAACTCGCCCGGCAATCCGACGGGCACGGTGTATACGGATGCGGTTCAGCGCCGCATTGCCGAACTCGTGATGAAACACGATCTCTTTGTGCTGTCGGATGAAATTTACGCTCGTATCATCTATGGCCAGAACTATATGTCGATGATGAATTATCCGGGGATGGAGGAGCGAACCGTCATCATCGACGGCTTTTCGAAGAGCTTCGCCATGACCGGATGGCGGCTTGGCTATAACGTTGCTGCACCAAGCATCGTCGCCGCTTTGGAAATGCTCGCGGTGAACAGCTATACCTGCGTGAACGAGTTCATCCAATATGCGGCCATTGAAGCGCTTCGCGATCGCGACGGCCATACTCTTCGAATGGTCGCTGAGTTCGAAAAGCGCCGCAGTCAGTTCGTTCGCGAGTTGAACAGCATTCCCGGATTCCGGTGTGCCCCACCGCAAGGCGCCTTTTATGCATGGGTGAACATTGAGGATACCGGAATCGCCGCGGAAGAGCTATGCCGCATCATGCTTGAAGAAGCTGGAGTGGCTGCGATTCCGGGTGCGGCTTTCGGCGATGCCGGCAAGGATTTTGTTCGCTTCTCATTTGCTTCTTCCGTCGCAACTCTTCATGAGGCAGTGGAGCGGATTCGCCGTGTCTGCCCGGCATGGGAGCGAACTGCAGTCACAAGATAGCTGGCGGCCGTAAGAGACATGGACTCGTCGCTCATGGAAATCGCCATGTACCCTTCGGAATTCAAGAAGTCACAGTCCAAGACGCAAAGGCCGTGAGCCTGATCACGAATCTTGGTAATGGGACCTACTTCCCTAGAGTTGGAAGGCCAAAAAGCTTCGCGGTGGTGTCGTGAAAATAGTCGCGCGCGATGTCCAGCGCTTTGGCTTCCGATATCTCACCTTCGGCCACCATTTCCGCTAAGGCGGCTGCGCTGGCCGTGCGCGCGGTGTGGATGGCCAACCAGTATGTCTCGGGTACGGCGACTTCCCTTGTGTAGGGAAAGGCATCCGAGCCGAAGACAATTTTTTCGGGGTAGATCTCAAACCAATTCTTCAAGATATGGCTAAACTCCGCGGGATAGACGAGCAGGACGAACTCCGACGAGTCCAAATACACGTTCGGCAAAGCCGCCAGCCAGATGGATTCACGATCATAGGGATAGCCTCCGTGAATCATCACGAAAGTAGTGTCCTTATAACGCGTATCTCTAAGGATGTTTTCGAGGTCCATGGCATTGCCTTCCCGCAAATAGTAGTAGTTGCCGGCACCGACTGCGCTGTGCACGTGGACCTCCAGATGCTCGGGACCGGCGTGCGCGATCAAATAGCGGAAGACATAGTCCTGGAATACCAGATATTCCTCCGCCGAAGGAACGCCTCCGGAATAGTATTTTCGGTAGATGGCTTCGGCTTTTTCCCGGGGAGGATCGGAAATATTCACCAGGGAGCGGAAATATGGGGCCTCAAACTTTATGGCAACCGCCCCCTGTTGTTTGTCCTGCTCCAGCACTCGGCTAATGAGCGCCTCGTAACCAGCCAAGTCGGCCGGCAACTGGGAAGCGCCCGCTTGGGCCATGTAGCGATGAAGAGCCTTTTCCTGGATGGGGAAATAGACGGCGCGATCGGGGTTGATGGCGAGGTCGTGGTTGTTGAAGGGGAACATGAAGGGATCGACAAAAACCACCCAGCGAAAGCGAGGATTACCTGCGAGGTAGTCCAGGGCGACGCGGTTGGCCACTCCGACCTCAATGCCTACCTTATCGAGGATCCTATTCCAGTAATCCTTGCCCCATTCCTTCCGCAGTTCGTCATCCTTCTTATCCAGCCAGACCTTGTGCTCGGGGGAAAAGTCCGAATATGGATAACCAAACAGGGCCTTGGCTGCCACGGCCCATTCCGGGTTGGTGTCACGTGTCCGAAACGGATCCAGATCGGTGACCGTCACGGCCATCGCGTCCACGTCCGTATCATCCCAGTATCCCGGGTGCGCGTGCATATCGACGATAGGAATTTTTTCGATCTGCGGCAGCAGTCGCTGGTAAATCGCGGAGACATCCTGGTGGGGGAGGGCCGTCGCCTGCGCCCAACCGATGGCCGGCGAACTGAGCGAAATTGCCACGCAAATCGCTGCGGAAAACCACTTCGATGCCAGATTCATTGACAGTATCCTTCTGAGCCACACTGCGGCTCGATTGACTTTCGAAACCTGCGTTTCCTTTCCAGAAGAGCCGGCTACCTCTCTCGCCTCAGAATGACCACATCAGCGAGAACTGGATAAGCCGCGGATTGTTTTCCGTACCGATGATCTGCCCAAAGGCAGAGGGATTCTCGACGTCAGTGAACGCCGGACTGCTGAACACCGGGTGATTCCAAAGATCGAAGAAATCGGCGCTGAAACGAACTTTCTGTTGTTCGGTGATCGAAAAATTCTTAATCAGGGACAAGTCCCAGTTCTGCTGGAAAGGGCCATGATAAATGTTACGTCCCAGAGTACCGAAGCCGGTGGCTGCGCCGTCGTCTCCAATAATAGGAGCTTTTTGAAAGGCGTTTATATTGACGTAATCGTTGAGCCGGGATTGAACGCTTCCCGAGGTCAAACCGCTGGCCAACGTGGCCCCGGGGGCTAGATTGGCAGTGGTATTGGGTACGGTCGTGAGTCCCACATAAGCGGAACCGGCCCCCGAATCGAAGATAGAGAAGGGCTCGCCTGACTGAAACGTGGTTACTCCGGAAGCGCTCCATCCGCCCAGCAATTTGCCCTTCCAATCCTTCGAGTGGGTGAAGAAAGGCAGATTTTGGAGATAGCTTATCGCCAGGCGATGAGGTCGATTGAAATCAGACGGGCCGTAAGAACCGCGCAGGTTGAGCTGGTTGTTGAACAAGGTGTTGAAAGCCGTGTTGGAACTGGACCCGGCATCGGTAGAACGGGAAAAGGTGTAGGCCGCCTGGAAGTAGCTGTTGGCAAAACGCCGGGAAAGTGTAGTTTGCAGGGAGTTATAGTGGGCGTAGGCGTCATCCACAAAGGCCTCGAACGCAGAATATCCGTTGACCCCCTGATAGTGACTGCGAGCGAGAGCATTGGCATTGGTGTTCGTGGTGATGGTGAACTGCTGGCCATTGGCACCGGTAACGATGAGCGGATTCTGCGGGCTGACAATCACGGATTGCAGCGCGTCGTGGACTTCGCGCAGATGCACGGTGTGGCTGCCCACGTAACCGACCTCCAGCACGAAATTGCGCCCCAAGGACCGCTGAATCGTCAGGTTGTACTGCTGCACGTTCGGTACTACGTAGTGGCGCGGTACCTGCAGAGTGAACAGGTTTATCGCGTTATTGTTATAGACGGGGTATTGGGACGTATCGTTAGGCGGGATAGTCGGGTTGCCGCTCGCGTCTACGAATCCGGTGATTTGCGAAAGCACCGGCACGAACGCCGGGGAAATTACGCCCGGCGCAGGCAGGTAATTGGGGTTGGGATTAGGGCAGCCCGCCGGCGTGGTTTGTTCGAAGTAATTGGCGAGACATCCTGGGGGGCCCCCGAAGGTAACGACGTCGAGTATCGGCGCCTGGAACGCCAGGTTGTCGACGGCACCGACATCTTGCTGCACATAGTAGATGCCATAGCCGGCGCGCACAGTAGTGGTGTGGTGACCGAGAACGTCATAAGCCAACCCAATTCGTGGACCCCAGCCCGTCGCATAGGTGTTGTTCAGCGTGGTGGAATTGGTCGTCCCTTGCAGGCCCGGTACTTTGAATTGATTCACGCAGGTCGGGTAAAGGTAGGGATATTGCCCCTTCAGGAGCAGGGAAGAGTCAAAATTTCCGATGTGGCATAGGTCATCGTGCCACGCGCCGAAAGACTCCACCCGCAGCCCGAGATTCAAGGTGAGAGTCTTCGTTGCTTTCCAGTCGTCCTGGGCGAAGCCGGCTATGTTGTTGTGGCGATACTGGTGAGTGTACGCGCCGCTTTGACCAAAGACGAATTGCGGAGAGCCAAGAAGAAAGTTTTGAAAATCGGTGAGCGCCGGGATGTTCGTGTTGGGAACAGCCGCGGTGTTGGCAAAGTACATCTGGCCGTTGAATACCTGCGGGAAGGATTTATTGAGTCTCAGGTTGTCGAATTCCCCGCCCAAACGCAGCTGATGATTTCCTCGTGTCCAGCTAAACACGTCGTTATAGGTGAAGTTGTTCTGAACCTGGGAATTGTCCCCCGGACTGGGGCCAATCTGGAATCCCGAACTGGTGAAAGTGAATTTGTAAATGGCACTGGTGATGGTGCTGGTGGGCCGGTTTATCCCCAACTGGTCTGCGGTAACGATCGGTACGTTGGTGAAGGAATTGTTGATGCGGACGTAGCCGAAGGTGAAAGCGTTGACCTTGTTATTGGAGAACAAGTGAGTCCAGCTTCCATTCAGGAAACGGGTGTTGACCGGGATATCCAGCGGGAAATTCAAGTCCGTCTTGCTCGGCGGTGTGCCGTAGGTGGACAACAGACCGCCTGCCCCGAACGGCTTAAACGCATCCGAGTTGCTGAAGAAGAAGCGCGCGCCAAGGTTGTCCTTGTCGTTATGAAATGCGCGATTCCAATTAGCCGTGAACTGGTTGTCGGTAAAGCGGCCGGGATTGCTGCAGGCGAACGGGGCGGACTGTCCCGCGGGGACGGTGGCGGAAACCGTAGGAATCAGGAATCCATTGGCGCCGCTGCAGAATTGCTTGCTACCCGGCAACTGCAGCAGCTTGAGCACAACGGGATCAATTTGTGCGTTGGGCACGCCTTGCAGAAACGTCTGCACCAGCGAAGCGTTCGACCGATCAGTGGGCAGGTTCGGGATGGTGGTGCTGATCAGCGTACCCAGGTCGGCTCCGCTGCGCTGACGGGTCCCCTGGTAATTACCGAAGATGTATCCAAACTTACCCCCTGAGCCCAGCGGGCCCCCGATGCTACCCCCGAAGATGTTCTGCTTGAGTTCGGGACGCCGCTCTCCACTCCGCGCCAGGAAGTAGTCATTGGCATTCAGAACATCATTGCGGAAGAATTCGAAGGCATCGCCGTGCCACCGATTGGTCCCTGTTCTCATGATGGCATTGACCATGCCTCCGCCGTTGCGCCCGGAGGCGGCATCGTAAAGGCTGGTCTGAACCTTGAATTCCTGGATCACGTCGGGGCTGGGAAGCGGAGTGTTGGTCAGCTTGCCGACGTTGTAGTCGGTGGCGCTGACACCCTCGATCAGATAGTTGTTGTTGTCTTCACGCTGCCCATTGACGTTGATAGCAACCGTGCCCCGGCCAAGTTGTTCGGAGTTGTTGAGGCTGCTCGAAGCCCCGGTCGACAAAGTCAGAAGCTGCTGGAAGTTGCGTGTAGCCAGCGGCAACCCGCCCACTTCCGCATGTTCGATCGTCTGGCCAGTCGTGGCATCCTCGGTGTTGACACTCACCACTTGACCGGTTACTTCCACTTTCTGAGAGAGCGCAACCGGCTTTAAAGTCACGTTCAGGGTGGTGGTTTCGGTCACCCGAACGCTTATGCCCTCGGCCCGAGCCTGACCGAAATTCGGGGCATTCACGACAATCGTGTAGGCTCCGGGGGGCAGCAAGGTTGCCCTGAAATTTCCACTCGAACTGGTAGTTAGGCTGCGCACTGGCTGGCCAGTAGCGGCATCAATAACCTGCACCGCGGCGTTTGGAATGACTGCGCCGCTGGCGTCAAGCACCGCGCCCGCGATCCCTCCCGTGGCGGCGCCCTGTCCCCACCCTAGCCGCGAGCCCGTTAAACTGAGCATCACCACGATGCCAATCGAAAGAACCGCCGTCTTTGCGAGTTTCTGAAGCTCCATGTTTCCCCCCTCAGGGAAGGTTTCAAAATCACAAATGTGGTTTCCCTTGACAGCCAGCGTAACGACTTCGGCAAAGCGAAGATTATGTCATAATCGTCCCCGAAGCTTTGAACGAAATATCGAAACTTTCAAATCAAATTTTCCACAACCTCGAAATCTGATTCCCCGGGTAGATTCAGGTCACACGCCGGCAAACATCGCGAGGAAGCGTCGCAGGCTCGAGTAAACGGACGGCTTTGAGCGCCGCAATGCGTTCTTCGGCTAGACGATCGGCGGCAGCGTAGCAGGGAATACCGTCACGCTTCGCTAGACGGAACACTTCCTCGATCCGGTGGTAGATCTTCCGGACATTTGCCAAGGCCCGCTCTGCCTGAAAACCGCCCTTGCGCAGCCGGTCGGTGTCGAAAATTGTCCCTCCCGAGTTCGCTATGTAATCGACGGCGTAGACGATGCCGCGCCGCTCCAGTTCGTCTCCATGGCGCTCTTCGGCAAGAATATTGTTCGCCGAACCGGCGACCACCTTTGCTCGCAACTGGGGAATAGTTTCGTCATTAATTACTGCGCCCAGGGCATAGGGCGCAAATATATCGACATCCTGTTTGTAGATATCGTTCGGAGCCACCGCCGTCACCTTAAACTCTGCGATGGCTGCATCAACCTTCTGCGGATCCACGTCTGCTACGACCACCTCAGCCCCTTCCTCAACCAGCATGCGCAGCGCCTTGTAGCCTACTGCTCCGAGACCCTGGAGCGCGATTTTGCGGCCTTTTAATTCGTCTGTACCCCAGACGCGCTTCGCACAAGCCTTGGTGGCTGCAACCGATCCAAGTGCGGTGGCAGGAGCGATATCTCCGGCCCCTCCACAATGTTTGGGCAACGTTACAACATGATTCGTCTCACTGAAAATCACTTCCATATCAGCCAGCGTTGTGCCGACATCTTCACCGGTGATGTACTCGCCGCCCAGTTGATCTACAAACCGTCCTAAGGCTCGTAACAGTGCCTCGCTCTTGTCGCGCTTTGGATCGCCGATGATGACCGCCTTGCCGCCTCCCAGATTCACTCCGGCCGCGGCGTATTTGTAAGTCATGCCCCGGGCCAGGCGCAAAGCATCGAAGATCGCCTCCTCTTCGTCGGCATAAGGCCACATTCGCAGTCCGCCCGTCGCCGGGCCCAGGCTCGTCGAATGAATGGCAATGATTGCGCGCAGACCACTTGACGCGTCATTGCAGAAGACGAGTTTCTTGTAATCGTAGCGACGCATGTAATCCAGAATTCGTGCCGACATGAGGCCTATCCTTTTTCCGTAAACGAAGCCGCTACCACTGGCTAATACGTACTCAACACTTATTGCGCGGTGTAGCCTCCATCAACAAAGAGGACGGCACCAGTGACGTATGATGAAGCCCCGGAGGCAAGAAACACTACGGGTCCGACCAATTCCTCGGGCCGTCCCCGCCTCCCCATCGGGGTAAAGGTGATGACTTGTTGTTGTTTCTCGGAGCGGGCGTGTTCAGCGGTTGCACCCAGCATGACGTTATCGAAATAGCCGGGTGCAATGGCGTTAACGCGAATGCCGCGCCGCGCCCACTCCACGGCCATGACTCGAGTAAGTTGATTGACCCCGCCCTTCGCCGCGGAATAAACCGTAAGCCCCTGAACTCCGATGATTGAGCAGATCGAGGAATTGTTTATGATTGAACCGCCGGTGCCTTGCCTCAGCATCTGGCGGGCAGCCACTTGAGAACAGAGAAAATATCCTTTGAGGTTGGTGTCAATAACCTGTTCCCAACCGTCGTCCGTGAGATCTTCAGCTGGCGCTATGACATCAATGCCAGCATTGTTGACGAGCACATCTACCCGGCCAAAGCGAGCAACTGTTTCGTCGATGAGACGCTGGCAACTTTCGCGATTACTGGTGTCAACCACGGTGGCAGCAGCTTTTCCGCCGCTTTGAACGATGCTCGCCGCCATACGATCTACTTCTACTTTCGTCCGAGAGCAGACCATTACGGACGCTCCAGCCGCTGCCAAGCCGCGGGCGATGGCAGCACCCAACCCCCGCCCCGAGCCGGTAACGATGGCCACCTGATTGGATAAGTCGAACAGCTTCTCAGTCGAGTTATCAGCGAGCATCCGTGCTGCCTCCCTGGTCGTCAGCGAAAAGCATAAGCGGGTTCGACACCAACTCTGTGATGGTGTCGAGGAAAGCCGCAAGGTGAATGCCATCGTGGACCCGATGATCGGTGGCCGCGGAAATGGGCAGAACTGATCGAACGGCTGGAGCGCCGCCAATGGCCAGAACCGTTTGGTGAATCCGACCGAAGCCCACAATAGCGACCTCAGGCGCGTGGATGATCGGAGTTCCCAGCCACGTCCCGTAGCTGCCGAAGTTCGTAATCGTGAAACTTCCTCCTGCCAGGTCGCTGGTGGACAGCACTTGGTTCCTTGCGCGATCTATCAGCTTGTTAAGAGCCAGGGCGATTTCCGAGATCGAGAGGCGCTCGACGTCGCGTAACACCGGCACAATGAGCCCCGCCTCAGTTGCCGTGGCAATGCCAATGTTGCAGTGGCGGCTGCAGATGATCTCCTCGCGGTCCATATCAAGGCGAGCATTGAAACTCGGGTGTCGAGCCAGCGCCGTGGCTACGACCTTGACAAAGAAAGGCAAGAAGGTAAGACGTCCGCCTTTTTGCTCGACACGAGCGCGATGGACTTCCTTGGCTCGTTTCAGTTCGGTCGCATCGATTTGGCGGAACTCAACGATATGCGGCACGTCGCGCCAGGACGTCGCCGTAGAGCGCGCGATGGCGAGTCGGGTTCGGCTCAGCGGGACAGATATATCATCCCTCTGATCCAGGCTTGGACCGTCCGGAGATTGGCGGAGGATGGTTGCGCCAGTATTAGTCCCGGCTGCCGCCTTCCGAACGTCGTCGTCCAGAATGCGACCATTGGGGCCGGATCCAGAAAGACGTCCCAAGTCAACTTTGAGTTGACGCGCCAGAAGTCGCGTGCTTGGAGCCGCGGCCACGCCACGAATCCCTACCGAAGCCTGTGAAGCAGGTCTACCCGGTGACTCTGGGAGGCTGGAAGTCAGCTTTTCAGCAGCCTCCCCTGAAGCCTCGATCCGAGCGAGCAGCGAGCCGACGGTCACAGTCGCTCCGATTGGTACCGCTTGCTCACGCAGGATTCCTGAAGCTGGCGCAGGTAACTCCACGGCTGCCTTGTCAGTAGAGATCAAAACGATCGACTGGTCCTCTGAGACGGCTTGGCCCGGAGCGACGAGCCACTCGACAATCTGCGCTTCGGCAATTCCTTCCCCAACATCCGGCAGAGTAACGTCGACCAGTATGGTGTCGCTCATTGTCATTGCTGCTCCAACGTCCGCCGTGCGGCCGCCAGCACGCGCTCGACACCAGGAATAAACATCTGCTCGGCTGCCGCCAACGGGTAGGGTGCATCCGGCGCGGTGACGCGTTCAATCGGTGCTCGCAACGAATAGAACGCATCGCTTGAAATAGTCGCTGCCACCTCAGCCCCGAATCCTCCGGTAAGCGAGGCCTCGTGGATGATGACGCATCGACCTGTTTTTTCTGCCGCCGCAACGATGCTGTCAACGTCTAGCGGAAGCAACGAGCGAATATCGACAACATTCGCGCTGATGCCCTCCATGGAGAGAACTTCCGCCGCTCGCAGCGCAAGATTGACGGCCGCACTCCAGGCGATCAAAGTGACATCGCTTCCTTCGCGAACGACGTTTGCCTTTCCGATGTCGACCGTATAATCCGACGACGGAACTTCCCCTTTGATAAACCGGTAGCCGTGCAAGGGCTCACAAAACAAGACTGGATCGGGATCGCGTATGGCTGAGAGCAGCATTCCTTTCGCATCGTACGGATTGGACGGCGCAATCACTTTCAGGCCCTGCGCTTGCGCGAATTGAGCCTCAATCGCGTCGGAGTGCAGTTCGGGTGTTCGAACCCCACCTCCGAACGGTGCACGGATAACCATGCTGGCGACGAAGCGTCCCCGCGAGCGGTGGCGCATTCGAGCCACCTGCTGCACGATCTGATGAAATGCTTGCTGGGTGAATCCAAGAAATTGAATTTCGGCGACAGGTCTTAATCCCGATATTGCTAAGCCGAGCGCTGATCCAATGATCGCGCCTTCTGCCAGCGGCATATCGATGACCCGCTTGTCGCCAAATTTCGCAAGCAGACCGTCCGTTGCGCGGAAGATACCGCCGAATTTTCCAATGTCCTGCCCCATGAGCATCACGCGATCGTCGGCGGCCATCTCACTACCGAGCGCATCTCGTATCGCCTCGAGCATGTTCATCTGGCTCATCGTCGCCAATCGTTGTTCGTTAAATCGTCGATCGTTGCCAATCGTTTTTTTCGTCGCTCAGAGGCCATACTCGCGCAGTTGTCGAGCCTGGCGCTGAGTCAACTCCGCATATGTGTGCTCAAAAAGATCCTTGGCCGTGGGCGGCGGTACAGCCCGAGCGGCGGCCAGTGCTCTATCTATGGTCCGGGAGATATCATCGTGGACCTCGGATGCAGTATCGTCGTTCCAACCTCCGCGAGATGCGAGGTAGCGTTGCACCCGAAGTATGGGATCGCGATCGCTCCAGGTCTTGAGAATCTCTTGTGAGACGTAGCGCGTCGGGTCATCGGCCGTGTTGTGTGCCCCAAGACGATAGGTCTGGGACTCGATCAGAGTGGGACCAAGCCCCGCGAGGGCGCGCTCAACGGCTACTGCGGTCACCGCGTAGACCGCGAGAAGATCGTTCCCATCGACCACGATGCCGTTGAATCCATAACCCGTCGCGCGCTCGGCGAAAGTTCGTGCAGCCGACTGTCGCGAGCGCGGTGTTGAGATGGCCCAGCCATTGTTCTGCAGAAAGAAGACGACTGGTGCTTTCACAACGCCCGCCAAGTTGCAGGCCTCGTGGAAATCGCCTTCCGATGATGCGCCGTCGCCAAAGTAGGTCAGCACAACCCCATCGATTTCTTGTAATTGCAGGCCCCAAGCGAGGCCGACCGCATGCGGCAACTGTGCCGCCAAAGAGATTTGAATGGGCAAGAGCCGAACGCCGTCGGGGATACGGCCCCCGGCGGGGTGCCCATTGAAATAAAGGATGAACTGCTCCAACGGCAGCCCCTGATGGAGAAGCGCCGGCAGTTCTCGATATTGCGGAACGATCCAATCGCGGCTGGGGTCGAGCGCGAAAGCTGAACCTACGACCGACGCTTCCTGACCGTGCACCGGAGAAAACGTCCCGAAGCGCCCCTGGCGCTGGAGGCTGATACCCTTGGCGTCAAACGCCCGGGAAAGCATCATGAGCCGCAGTGCGCGGAACACCTGCTCGTCCTCCATGGGGGAGACGGCCTTCGCAGCCAACGTGCCATCGGATTCCAATATCCGGAAAGGCACCATCGGATCAGCGTGACAGGGCAACTGTGGCGCTAGCGAACTATCCACGGTAAGAGAACCTCGTCGAAAAGTAGCTAGACATGTGGCATGCAATATAATATGCTGCACTGTATACAAAGAAGTATACCAAGTCAAGCTTTGTTGTTGAGCTGCTTGCAAGCTTCGAATTTCACCGGCTTCGGTCGACGGCGAGTTACCTGGGCGCGCGGTTTTCGTCACGCGCCAGCAGAACTAAAGGGGAACCATGCGAACCAGCAAGCAATACGTCGAGAGTCTCCGCGACGGCCGTGAAGTGTACTTCAAGGGACAGCGCGTTCAGGATGTCACCACCCACGCCGAGATTCGCCTGGCCATCGATCATGCGGCCATCGATTTCGAAATGGCGGAGAACAGGGAACACCGCGCTTTGGCGGTTTATGAGGAGAATGGCAACGAATTCAGCCGCTACTTCAAGTTGCCCCGTACGGCTGAGGATCTGTTGTTACGCAGTCAGTTGATCGAGACTGCTACCGCACTCGGTGGTACGCTCGTGGTGCTGATCAAAGAGATTGGGACCGATGCCCTTTTCGCCCTTCACCTCGTGGCCCACGAGATGGACCAGCGCAAGGGCACGGGATATCTCGATCGGGTGCGTAAGTTCTACGAATACGCTCGCGGCTATGATCTTGCCCTCTCGGTCGCTCAAACTGACGTAAAGGGCGATCGGAGCAAATCACCCTTGGAGCAGGCCCACCCCGACTATTACCTTCGAATAGTCGGAGAAACCCAGGATGGAATCATCGTACGGGGAGCCAAGGCGCACACTTCTGTCTCGGTGAATACAAATGAAGTCATCGTCCTTCCTACCCGCGCCATGAAGGAGGATGAGTCTGCCTACGCGGTGGCCTTCGCGATTCCCTTGAATACCAAGGGGCTAAAGCTGATCTCCAGTTCCTATGGAGCACATCATGGAGACAGCGAGTTTGATTTTCCCTTGGCGTCTAAACACCGCATGATAGAAACGCTCACTGTCTTCGACGACGTACTCGTGCCGCATGACCGAGTGTTCCTCAAAGGAGAATGGGAATTTGCCGGAGAAATGGCCAAGACATTCGTGGAGTTCCACCGATTTACTGCCATTTCCTATAAGCTTCCTCTAGTGGATGCGCTGATCGGCGCCGCTCTGCTGATGACGGAATACAACGGCCTAGGCCGAGCGAAGCACGTCCAGGAAAAACTCGCCCGCCTCATCAGCTACGCCGAAACATTGCGTGCCCTGGTGCGGTTGGCGGCACTCGACTGTGAAACAGGGGCGCTCGGCATTGCACTCCCCCGCACCCTCACCGTGAATATGGCGAAGCTCCACTTCGCAACGAATTTTCATCAGATGCTGGCGTACGTGCAAGACATTGCGGGCGGTCTGGTTGTGACCGGACCGAGCGAAGCCGATCTGGAGAGTCGTGATATCGGTAAGTACGTCCGCAAGTACCTCGGAGGACGAGAAGGCGTGCCGGTAGAGAATCGCCTCAAGGCCATAAATCTTGTGAAAGAACTAACAGCGACCGACTTCTCTGGTTATCAGGCGGTTTTGGCTATTCACGCCGAAGGTTCCATCGAAGCCGAGAAGCTAGCGATGGTACGCGAACATGATTCGCTTCGGTGTAAACAACTTGCTAAGCGATTGGCAGGAATTGTCGATGGGAATTCGGATCGTCGAAACCACGCGATTGAAGAGCCTATTGTCACAAGGTCGGTCTAAGACGGGATGGAGAACATTCCACGGCGAGTCGGGAGTAATCGACTTCGTCATTCACGAGGCAAAGTTGAATGCTACGTATAAGTTCGACTGTGCCGAAGCGAATATCATAAGAAGAGCCACAGAATGAAGATAGAGGAATTGCAAATGGCCGGTGATGTAGAGCGAACCGTGGCTCCTACGCGTTCCGACGACGTCTACGAGCGCCTCCGGGAAGCGATCTTGACTGGCCGCGCCAGACCGAATGAACGGCTGATCGAGGCAGAGCTGGCCGACCGGCTCCAGGTTAGCCGAACGCCGATACGGGAGAGTCTCCAAAGACTGGCTGCTGAAGGTCTGGTGGTAAGCCGGCGCCGTGGTTGGGTCGTTCTGGAACATACTAGCGTTGAGATCCGCGAAATCTACGAGGCCCGGGCTGCACTGGAGGGTTACTGCGCGCGTCTGGCAGCCCAGCGAGCCACCGACGCGCAACTGAAGGAGATCGCCTCACTCCATCACCCCAAACGCAACTTGAAATCCTCCAGACAACATCTCGTCGAAATCAACGATGGCTTTCATGATGCGATTCTTGCGGCAGCTCAAAATGAACGATTGGCGGACATGATTCGAAGGAACCGAACCTACTATTTCACCTTCAGAATCGCCCAGCTTTATAGTGACGAAGAAGCGGACGCGTCGATCGCCGGCCATCAGGCAATCGTGCGCGCACTACTCCAGCGTGATGCGAATCGTGCCGAGCGCGAAATGCGCGCACACATCGATCTTGCCCTCGCCGTGATTCTGGCCAAGTTGCGCTAAATCCGAGGCCATTCTGAAAGCTATGGAGACGCACATGTATCCCGAATTGCAGAAAGAGATCACGACCTACGAGAAGCGCACGCCGAAATCTGCCGAATCGCATAAGCGTAATCTGAAGCGAATCCCGCTTGGGGTGGCCAGCAACTACCGTGCCTACGATCCTTACCCGATCTTTGTGAAGGAGGCGCAGGGTTCGCATTTCCGCGATCTCGATGGCAACGATTACATCGACCACAATCTTTCTTTCGGCGCCATCATCGCGGGCCACTGCCATCCCGCGGTCATGAAGGCGGTCGAAAAACGTTTGAGCACGGGAACGATGTTCGGCATGCCGCACGACATGGAGTGGGAACTGGCAGAAGAAATCTGCGCTCGATTTCCAATCGAGATGCTGCGCTTCAACTCGACTGGAACGGAAAGCACGATGCACGCGATCCGTCTGGCCCGCGCTGCCACCAGTCGCCAGAAGATCGTCAAATTTGAAGGCGCATATCATGGAGCGCATGATTCCGCGCTCGTTAGCGTGAAGCCCCATGCCCCGGAGTTTGGTGACGTGCATGCTCCTAGTTCTGTTCCCACCGGTCAAGGTGTGCTGGAGGGGGCCGTTACCAGTGTCGGCGTAGCTACATTCAACGACCTGGACAGCGTCGAGCTGCGCTTCAAGCAAAACCCCGGCGAAATTGCGGCTCTCATTCTCGAACCGATCATGATGAACCTTGGCCTCTGCCTCCCGCAGCCGGGGTTCCTCCAGGGTTTGCGCGAACTTTGCACACAGAACGGTACGTTGCTGATTTTCGACGAAGTAAAAACCGGGGCTAAGCTCTGCTGGGGCGGTGCTTCGGAGTATTTCGGCGTGAAACCAGACATGATCTGCCTCGCCAAGTCGATTGGCGGGGGCTTGCCTCTGTCCGCGTTCGGAGCGTGCAGTTCAGTGATGGAGTTTATCTCGCAGCGCAAGGTCTTCCATGGCGGCACGCCCAATACGAATCCTGTTTCAATGGCTGCGGGTCTTGCCACCTTCCGCGAGGTGCTGACCCGTCAGAACTATGCTCACGTGGAGAAGCTTGGCAAGAAGTTGGTTGACGGATACCGCAAGACGATTGCGAAGGTCGGGCTGCAGGCTTATGTCGCCAGCGCGGGGGCCAACGGCGCGCTCATGCTCTATCCTCAAGAGATTCGTAATTACCGCGATTGGATCACAATTGACGCTGATCTGTGGCGGCAGTACTGGTTCGGCATGGTCAACCGTGGCGTCATGCCACAGCCGCACTGGTGGGATGAGCAATGGACCATCTCGGTTCAGCACTCGGAAGCAGATATAGACAAGCACCTGGCGGCGTTCGAAGATGTGGCTCCCGCACTGGCCAAGGCGCAGCAAGAACGCACCGCCGAAGTGCTGGTCCACTAACCAGCCCAGGTATTGCGCTCTGAATACGCCGTGATGAACCCACTTCTCCGCCTCATCCGTAAGATGCTAATATCCTGTACCTATGAAGAGAAGATACGGATTTTCCGCGGCGTTGACTGCGTGCTGTTACGGTTGCGTTCTCTTTTCCCCGGCATGGGCACAGTCGCCAGCGCCTTCCCCGCCTTCGCACGCAGTTGTACTCCATGCCGCGCGACTGCTGGACATCGAGACTGGGAAGATCATCACGCCCGGCGAAGTGCTCGTGCAGGGAGAGCGGATCGCCGAGGTTGGTTCGGCGGTGAAGCATCCGGCGGGAGTTGAGGTCATGGAACTCGGAGATCGAACGCTGCTGCCGGGGTTGATCGACGCCCACGTTCACCTCTTTCTGCATCCGGGGGCGGAGGACTTGCAGACCGTGGAGGAGTCCGTGCCGCAGCGCACGATTTCCGCGGTTCTTGCCGCTCGTGACGACCTGCTCGCAGGCTTCACCGCAGAGCGCGACATGGGGACCGAAGGCGCAGGCTCAGCTGACACAGCGGTACGCAACGCGATTGACCAAGGATCGACCCCCGGGCCGCGGTTGCGGATCAGTGGGAATGCCATCGATATTCTTGGTGGACACGAAGACGCCATCCATTACAACCCAGAACAGCACATATTCTCGAACGCCACTTACGCCAACAATGCAGCGGAACTGGTGACCGTGATCCGCCAGCAATTGAAGGAAGACGCCGACTTCATCAAGATCTACGAAACCGGCACCGATTCATTGCACGATGGTCATTTCTCCACGCCTTACCAGTACAGCGAGGCGGAGCTTATCTCCGCCGTGCAAGAAGCGGCGCGAGCCGGCAAACATGTCGCGGTGCATGCCATGGGCGGGCCGGGAGCTCTGTATGCGGCACGGGCCGGCGTCGTCTCGATTGATCATGCCTATCAGCTGAGCGAAGAGACGATGCGGCTAATGCGGGAAAAACAGATTTTCGCAGTACCAACCTTTACGATTGAGGAGTACTTTGCAGATCACGCGGCCACGCCCGAACAAGCCGAGCGAGAACGCCAGATGCTCGACTTTCATGCGCAAGAGTTTAAGAAGCAGTTGGCAGCAGGAGTGCCGATGGCGCTGGGGTCGGATGTAGGTCCTTTCCCCCACGGTACTCAGGCACGAGAGTTTGTGCTGATGGTGAAGTTCGGCATGACACCCCTGGCCGCCCTGCAGGCCGACCTGCTCAACGGCGCGAAGTTACTGGGGTGGGGCGACCGAATCGGTGTGCTCAGGCCGGGCTATTTGGCCGACGTCATCGCAGTTCCAGGTGACCCGCTGAAAGATATCAGCACGCTAGAGAAAGTCTCGTTTGTAATGAAAGGCGGTGTTGTGTATCGGAAATAGAGGCGTAGGAGGCCCGACAACGTGACTGTTGAGCAGGCGCATCTCGCGCGCCAGCCTTCCACGACTTCGGCAAGGGCCGTTGACCATCACACTCGCCTTCTCCCGGAAAAACTGGCCGACCTTCAACATGAGCATCACGAAGTTGTCATCTCGACGCTCCATGCCCATCTCGATCACGATGCGTGCCTTGAAGTCGTGATCCTGCGTGGCAGGTCGCGTGACGTTCAACAACTAGGCGACAAACTCATCAGCACAAAGGGAGTCCGGCACGGGCGCCTCGTGATGAGTTCCCCAGACACAGTGTCACCACACCGCCACTCTCATTACTGATCACCTACGAGTCAGCCTCCGGCTTGCAACGTCCCCCGAGCCGATGCGACTTGGCGGCTAGAACCGGCTTGCGCGGCTTGACGGCGAACAGGGCGTCGTCCAGCGGGAGGAAGGACGTATTGCCACGGGACTTCGACATGCGAGCCAAAAATCGCGCTCCGTTCATTCCTGCCCAACAGATGACGACTTTATGTCACTGACATGTCACTTGGCGAATTGTCGGCCAACCGGAAGTTAACGGGCTCCTGAGGAACTAACTCTTATTCTCCTGTTGGGATAGGAAGGAGTTGAAAGCCGAGTCGAGCTGCCTGTTTACGGAGGCGCATTTCGGCTCGCCGCTGTGCCTGTTCATCACAACG
>Ga0181539_1001227_pt1 | contig 29156 bp, 25 predicted proteins | sample PEATcosm2014_Bin_46_FD_119767 | JGI IMG/M metagenome (GOLD analysis project Ga0181539, IMG submission 119767) | Peatland microbial communities from MTU Mesocosm Facility, Houghton, MI, USA - PEATcosm2014_Bin23_60_metaG | ecosystem: Environmental > Terrestrial > Soil > Wetlands > Peat | place... | reverse complement strand
TCCGCGAACGCCAGGGCACCGCCGATCACCAGCAGCACCCCGACCACCACAAGCGGGAGCTGGCGACGGCGAACGGCCGGCCGAACGCGCGCACCGGCGGGCCGGGCAGCGCTCGGTGCCTTGGTGCCATTGGTCCGGGTTGGCGCGGTCATGCTCGGCATCGGTCGGCCTTTGTCAGTTCCCGCCAGAGATCGGCGTGTTGATCGCCTGAGACTCGGTCACCCGCACCGCCATCTCGGATGGCGGGCCGGGCTTGAGACCGAGGTTCCCGCCGCCCGGGGCGCCCACCGCTGTCCAGGAGACGGACCAGTAGATGGTGGCGGTCACCTGGTAGCTCCCCGCCTTCCTCCAGGTGTAGGAGCAGTCGGTCGTCGCGTTCGGGTCGTTCGGGTCGTAGGCGGTGCCGGGGCCGTCACAGGTGACAGTGCTGCCGTCGCCCATGTTCCACACGACCTTGGTCGGAGTCGCGGTCGCCGTCGTGGTGACCGTCCCTGCGCTCGCCGTGGCGGTGAGGGTCTGCCAGGCGCTCGGCTCGATCCAGAGCCAGGTGGCCACGCCGACAAGCTGCTCTGAGCCGGCCGGGGGTGCCATCTCGATCGTCGCTGAGCTGAGCGGCAGCTGTTGGATGGTTTGGTCGGCCACCACCACCGGATCGACTTGGCCCGCGCCCGCAACGGGCTGCGCATTGGTGACCCAGATCGGCGGCATCGGGTTGATCGTCCCCGGGCCGGCGCAGGTCGGGATCACCCACTGGCCCGGCGTCGGCCCGCCGGCGCCGAGCAGTTGCGTCCCACTCGGCCCGAGGGCCTGGTAGGTGCAGTCGTAGGGTTGGTTGGGATCCGGCTTGCCCGGCGACGGGTCGCTTTCGGTCTGCTTGGCCCAACTCGAGCCCGCCGGCGGGGTCCAGTAGGTCCCGCCGGCCTGCACCGTGAGCTGTCCCCCGTTCGCCGACGCCCCGCCCCAGCTGTACTGACCCCCGGGGTCGCCCGCCCACGCCCGGGCCGGGCCGATCAGGACGCACACCGAGGCCACGGCGAAAGCGGCGGGAATCACGAGCCGGGCGCGCATGTCCCGTCCGTCACTGTCTGCTTGGAGACCTTCCACGTCGAGCCCGACAACACCAAGGTGGCGCGCACCCCGTCGTTCTCCGGGGGCGTCACCGGCGGCACCGGCTTGCCAGTGGTCGCGTAGATGAGCTCGGCGGTGCTGTGGGCGCAGTCGACCACAGTCGCCGTCGTGGCCGACAAGGCCGTGATCTTCGGGTGCAAGGTGAAAGTGCCCCGGGCCACCATCCCCGCTCTCTTGTCGGCGAAGAGGTTGGCCTTGACGCTCTGCAACTGGGGCTCGACCATCGTCGCCGCCAGCTCCGGGTCGCTCGGGTTCGCGGTAGTGAGAGCGTGCTCGAACGCCGCCCATCCAGCTCGGTAGGCGCTTAGCACCGCAACAGACGTTGGGACGAGGGTCGTGGTCGTAGTCGTTGCGGGGATGCTCGTCGAGGCAACCGGTGCCTTGGTGCCCGTGGTCGAGGGGGCGCCGCCACGTGTGCTGCCGCAAGCGGACAAGACGAGCGACAGGCTCAAGGCAGCGGCGATCGATGCCGATTGAATACCTCGCCCACCAGATTGCATAGGTGAAGACCTCCTTTCGACCGATGGCTCTCGCTAACCGAGAATCAGCTGGTCGAGAACCTCCTGATCCGACAATCTCCACCAATACACCAGGGAAAACGGCACTTCAAAGAGAGCTTGCTTACTGGGGAGTACCCGTTCGCACTGCGGTGTGAGAGGAGTTGGACTGGTCGGATCGGACCTTGTGGCTTCGTCGGTCCCATAAAAGCCGGGCATCCTCGATGGAGCGCCAGCTCGAATCGGCCCATCGGTCGAGCGCACCGAGTGGCTCATCGAGGGAACGGCCGAGATCCGTGAGTTGGTACAGCGTCGCTGTCTCGACCCGCGCGGGATCGAGGTGGCGACTGATCAGTCCGTCCCGCTCCGCGCGTCGCAAGGTGTCGGTGAGGACCTTGTGGGAGATCCCGTCCAAGGCGTCATGGATGTCCCGGTAGCGCCGACCGCCGTCGGCAAGCTCGGCGAGCACGGCGAGCACGGCAAGAGTCCAACGGCCGCCAAGGACGCGGACTACGCGGTGCGGCTGCTGCCAGCGGTCAGTCACGTCGGACCTTGCATGTCGTGTGTCGCGGTGCGGCCGGCCCCCGTGTTCGGCTCACTTGCCGGGATCGGCGGGTGTAGCAGGAGGCGCCGAAGCGCGGACATGGCCGTGACGGCTGCCCAGACACAAGGAGCCAGAAGGTTTCGACGTACTCCGATCGTGGGTCGTGGCCGACCTCGTCGATCAGGTCGTCGAGCCAGTGCGCGACGCGAGGACGGGGCCTGTCTACGGCACCGGCTCGCTCCGGCTCGTCGGCTCTGGGCGTGGCACTCTCTTCATGTTGCGAGAGCATCTGCGGACCTCCGTCATGGGTGGACGATGCGATCGCCCAGACGCTGCCGCCTGTGACTACCGCTTTACCTACCGTTCCTCGCAAATGGTCCGTACCGGAGCCGCGAAAACCAAGCAGTGCTGTGAGCACATGATCAGTGCGACGACCACACGGGAGTTATCCACAGGTCTCGATGAGTCCGCAGGTAAAACCCACATCGCGTGGACTCGTAATTGTAACCGCCGGTGTCGCAGGTTCAGGTCCGGTGAACACTCGGCACGAACGTATGACGCCGCGGGCGCCGAGCGAGATGGTGGCATCGTGGATGCCAGGTCGCCGCTTCCTGGGGCATGTGGGTTCCGGGAAACCTCGTCTGCTCCGTCAGCCTGGACTACGGAGACCTTCTCCGGGAGGACCTCGCAGTCGTCCGCCGCCAGTGGCTCATCGACCATCCCAGCAGTTCGGGAAGATCCAACTGGCGCTCTGGGGGACAGGGCCGTGATCTGGACTCTCCTGGTTGCCGGTTCTCGGATCGGAGCGAGTTGGAGGCGTCCGTCAACGTCTTGGCGGGCCCCGACGCTGAACGTAGTTCGGAGCTGACTGCCGGACCCTGATGGCGGCGGTGAGAAGTCCTCGTTACCCCAGCGCTTGCTCCCCTTTTGCCTTTACGTGTCGAGCACCGACGGGTACGAATCGAGGTTGCCGGCGTTGTCGAGAAGTTCGTACTGCTCGAGCACGAGGCGCTTCGTGACGAACTCGCCACTCTGCTTCTCTTCCCGTCGACGAAGCACTGGGAATGCGTCAAGGACGCTACCTAGCTCCTCCGAGCTCAGCTCGAATAGCTCATGCGCCACAATTGCGTCGATCTCGGCCCGAGCGGCAGTTCGCACGTTCTGGTCGAGGTAGCCGGGTGGAGTGGTCCCTTCGCCCACACGTGTGCACCAGCCACGCTCAGCCATGCTGTTCCAGTAGCCGGCCATCTCCGGGCCTGTGCAGGTCAGCCGCAAGGCCAGCCGACTAAGGCGGTCGACAACGGGATCCTCTATTGGGAGCCTAGGGAGCGGCAAACCGTCGATGAGAGTGATAGTGACGTGGGTTGACGACATGCGACGGCGGAGAGTGGCATCCATAACGAAGGAGTTCGCAACTGCGAGCAAGGTTAAGTAGGCCCAATCCGCACCTGGCGGAAAAGAGATGGTCGGAACAGTGTGGCCTGCTACCACCATTGGTGGGAGCAGCGCCGCCACGAGGGTGCGTATATCCCGTGGCCCCGCGACATCCATGAAGCCGACGCGATAGCGAAACGGTAGATCACCTAGCTTATTTGGCAGCGAACTCCGTAATATTCGCCACTGAGGCCTAATAATCTTCTCGGCGCTCCCGAAGCGCGCGGCAATCCACTTTGTGCTTCGGCCGTGGCCTGAGACGTACTGCTTTGCTCGGTAATCGAAGTGGTCGATCATCCTGCCTTCGTAAAGGGGCAAGCCCGCTGGGTCAGTAGTAAATAGTTCTTGGTTTTCACCCATCCGAATTTCGCGCTGATGGTGACGATAGGGGTAGCCAGCCACCTGCTGCCCAAGAGATGGGAACCGTGTGTCCACCTTTGCCATAAGGCCACGTGCCGCGTCGTCCCGAATGTCGGGTATCGCCCAGGTAACAGGTGATTGCTGCGCCACCATCTCCTTCGACATCGGAATCGGTTGCAACGAGAGATCGGATTCTCTCGCGATTCCAAATCGTGCGTTGAATTTCGTAGTGCAATCACCAATACGTGCCGAATAGGCACTGAAGAACCGGAGACCTATATCGAACCAAGTCCGATTCTCATTTCCGAAGCCAAATATCGTGTCGAGGGAGCAATGTTCGAACAAGTACTTGCGGATGGCTGTTTCGTTAGCGCCGCCGTAGAGACCAGCAGGCGTGACCTGAGCTACATATCCATCCCGTCGCGTTGAGCGAAGAGCCACCTCAATAAAGATTCTGGAGATGTTGAAGTCGCCTTTTCCAAGATTTCCTGGGGAAAACAAGGAGTAACGACCACTGCGCTTCAGAAAATGCACCTCAGCAAAAAGTTTGCGGCGGTACTTCTCGTATTCCTCCGCAACATATTTGTCGGCGAGCGCGTCGTTGATCGCGGTCTGCTGTTCAGCCGGAGGTAGTGAGACGATGCCTGGGTTTGTTCGCGAGAAGAACTCCTTGACATCAGGGCTGAGCGTGTCCCACGGCGGGTTGCCCAGGACGAGGTCGAAGCCTCCCCTCCAGCCACAGTCTTCTCCACTTTTCAGGTCGACGGTGAATACCTGTGGAAAGGCCAAGTGCCAGTGGAGGAAGCAGTACTCAGTTGCGAGTTCGTGGATCTCGTCCAACACGGGGGCTGGCAATCTGTTGGGACCGGCTGCTGCCGCACGCACGTCCTCATCGGTGATCGCGATGTGGTCTCGATCCTTGATAGCAACGAAGGCGGCGCACCAAGCATCCGCGGCGAGGCGCGCTCGTTCGACCTCAGTGGAGGCAAGGAGCTGCTCGAAGCGGCGACCCTGTTCCTCCACCTCGGCATGTGTGTCGCCCGGGACAGCTTCAATCGCGGCGATTTCCTTCGCGATTGGAGCAACGAGGTCAGACGGTGTCCATATCAGGTCAAGGGTTCCCTGGAAGCGGTTGGCACGCTGGCTCGCGTTAGCTCGGCGCCTTGCAGTGACTGTGGATTTGTGGTCCCCTTTGATCGCAGTGAATGCAGCATCCGGGACCCCATCCGCCAAAAGCCGGGGCGTAGCCCCGAGGAGAGCGTTACCGCACACGACGTGGTGATCAAGGAAGGACAGGGGTTTTCCGGGTTCGATAGTTTCAAGCCACAGGTTGACCTTGCACAACTCGACAGCCATCGGATTGACATCGATGCCATAGATGCAATGACCGACTACCGCTCGCAGTGCGTGGCGGACCGCAACGGGAGTTGGGATGAGCTCTCCCGTGTCGATGGAGGCTAGCCGAGTCGCGATCCGGTGCGCCGCCGCGGTTAGGAAGTGTCCCGAGCCGCACGCCGGATCGAGGACTTTGAGGGCGAGCACACCCTTGCGTCCGGAGGGCTCGGCCTCATCGAGGAGCCGATCGAGAGAAACGTCGAGGAGCGCCGAGATCAAAGTGGTGGGCGTGTAGTAGCTACCCGTCGATTTGCGCTCGCTGCCGGTCACGGCCACTAGCGTGAACTTTCCGGCTGCTGCCTCGAGCCTGGGATGGAGCTCAAGCAGGCTCTCGTAAACACTGCCGAGCTCCTCGGGGCCAAGGTTGACGAAGTCGACGCGGTGAAGGGTCTTGTCGCGTTGGACATAGGCAAGGTGGCGCACCGCAGCCAGTAGGACGTTATTGGTGAGGCAAGCTTGGTCGAGGTCCGGGCACGCCTCCTCCGACCACAGGAATGACCCAAGCGCTGGTACCCCAATCGCCGGGATGCCAACACCGCCAAGTCCCGCGAAGACTGGCTTCAACGCTTCCCAGAAGTCTCCATACCGCCCGCCGCGGTGGCGCCTGGCGTGGTCGCGGATCCTACCTACCGAGTAATACTGGCCATAGCGATATCGCGCCTCGTCAGGTGTATCAAGCGGGTGCACTAGGTCGCGGTCCTCCACGACGAGCAGGAACACCAAGCGGTAAACGAGACGTAGCAGCTCATGGAAATACTCGTCCGCGATGAGCTGCCCTGAGGAAAGCCGATCTCTCAGTTCCGAGTTGACGGGATGGGCGAGGAAGCCGGCGCCAAGGGCGGTTATCGCCTCCTCGAACCCCGTCCGAAGCGAGTCGAGCGCCCGCACGCCTTGGTCGCGTGCCAAGGCGACCCACCGCTCAAGCCAGCAATCCTCGGGACGGGCCGCCTCGAGGCGGCTCTGGTGGCAGACCAGCCACAGGAGGGCGAAGTCGGTGAAGACCTGCCCGTCGAACATCGCCTGGAGGTCGAACTCGAGATACGCGGCGCGGGCGAAGCTCGAGTTGTCGCGCAGCAGACGAAGCTGCCGGCCGTTTGACAGCATCGCCCAAAGGTGGTCGTCGGAACGGTTGAGCAGTCCCTGCACCATGGAGTGCGGGGCCGCGCCGGCGGCGCCGGCGACTCCCTTTGTCTTGTGGTCGAGATCTACGTCCGCGCCGAGGAGGTGGATCGGCACAGCCCCCCATGCGTGCGACACCGGGAACTCCCGGCCGCCAGCCGAGATCGCGGGGGACCGAGCGAGCCGCCCGAAGCCGAGTTCGGCAAACAGCGGCAACAGCCAGCGCTCCCGGGTGACAGTGGTGGCGCGCTCGCCGGCGGGGAGCTTGGCCCATTCTGCAGCGAAGGCCGCCCAGGCGCCTTGGAGCTCAGTCCACGACCGGTTGACGGCGTCGCGCAGACGCTGGCCCCCGGACAGGTGGTAGTCGGCCGGCGAGGTGCCGGGGACATCATCGGGGGATCGGGCAAGCCGGGCAAGCAAGTCGGCCGGGAGCAGGCCTCCAGCTGTAGTGACGGTGGTGAAGAGGCCCTGGGTCGCCATGATTAAGCGGGGAGTAGGACGAAGACGCCGAGGGCATCGACAGGCAGGTGAGGACGGACGGTGACCCGAGCGGAGGCCCCGGCGTCGCGGCGCACTCGACGATGCGAGCCCGCCAAGGCCTCGGCACGTACTGCGGCTTGTTCGCCGAGCGCTTTGGTAAGAGCGCTGGCCTGGTCGACAACGCGGAGGACGAAATTGACGCGCTGTTCCGCCGCCAAATTGCCCGTCGGGACGGCGGCGAGAAGCGCTTCCGTGGCGGCGGACTCCAGCCAGACGGGCGCGCTCGGCGAGCCCTCGAACGCTGCGACGGCGAGGTCCTCTGCCAGAAGCTGACTATCGGGATCGGCACGACGGCCCACGGCGAGGTCGAAGCGCTGACGCACGAGGAGGAGGGTGGTGGTCGTCGTCACGGCGTCGGTACGGATGGCACCGGCGCGCGCCGCGGGGCTGTCCGCGACGTCGTCGAGGGCGGTGTCGAGGAGGTAGGAGGCCAGCCCTTCGACGAGCGGATGAGTACGGGATAGATACGCCTCCCCCGGCCGCACAGTCGGCTGGTACCGGCCGACCGACACGTCGTTGTCCGTGCCGAACAGGTCCCGAGCCGCCCGGGGCAGCCCACTCACGTCGAGGCGCACAGGGTCTCCCGAGACGCTCATCCCGTCGCCCGACACCGTGCCGCCGAGCGCAATCACGGCGTGACGCACGAAGCGGGCGATGTCGCCCGCCGAGCCGACCGCGGCGCGCGCTTCCGCGAGTTCGGTGGCGACCTCGGTAGTCGATATGGCATGCTGCGCGTAGCGGCTGCGGGAACGCTCCTCTTTGTCTGCTGCTTGGTCCCACGCCTCGAACAGCGACTGCTGGGCCTCGTGTACCGGTTTGGCGAAGAGGCTGAGCTGCTGGTTCTCGGGCGTGAACAGCCGCTCGAAGATCGTCTCGATGAACTCGTCGTTGGAGCCCGGGACGGGGATGCTGATGCCGAGGCGCGACCGGATCTGCTTGTGCTTGCGCAGCAGCACCTCGAGCACGATCTCATCGATGACGTTGTCGACCCCGAAGATGGTGGCCACCCGTACGGTCGGGGACGGCTGGTTGAAGCGGTCGACACGGCCCTCGCGCTGCTCGAGCCGGGTGGGGTTCCACGGCAGGTCGTAGTGGACCACGGCGTCGAAGAACTCCTGGAGGTTGATCCCCTCGGAGAGGCAGTCGGTAGCGACGAGGACGCGGCGCTCAGCTGCTCCGAGCACCTCGATGCGCTGATCACGCTCTGCAGGTGGGAGCACCCCCGTTACGGCGTCGACGGCAACGCCCGCGCCGAGGGCGCGGCGAAGGTGGGCGGCCACGTAGTCGGCCGTCGGGATGAACCGGCAGAACACGACCACCTGGTGGCCTTGGTGCACCAGGTGGGAGACGAGCCGCGTGGCGTGGGCAAGCTTGACGTCCTCGGCACCGCCAAGAGCGTCGGCCCGATCGGCAAGGGCCCGTAGGCGGCGGCGTGCCGCCTTTTCGACGCCTTCCTCGGCGGGATCGGGGTCGGCGCCCGGCACGGTGTCTGGCCGGCCAGCGTCGTCGGCCTCGTCCTGATCGAGCACGCTGCGCCGGCCGACCTCGTCGGCTTCCTCGACCGTGGTGGTTGCCACCGGCGCGGCGCGGTTGCGCAAGGTTGCCGCCGCCGCGGCCGGGCTCGAGGCGATCGAGCGAAGAAGGGCGAGCACACTCCACCACCGCACTCGCTGGCGGTGCTTGCCTCCTGAGTCGTCCGCCACCGCCTCACGCGACCAAGCGAGCACGTCATCGACAAAGGCCCGGTAAGCGGGACTGAGGCTGTAACTGCCCTCCTCTTCGGGGAGGTCTTTGCGTTCGGGGAACGGGGTGTCGGTATCGAGATAGGCCTTGATGTCACCGCGGCGGCGCTGGACGAACTGGCGGGCGAGCCGGGCGCGGGTTCGGTCGTCGATCCAGTCGTCCTCGGGCAGATCGGCGAAGGACCGGTCGAGCAGCCCGAGGAGGGATCGAAATGCCCCCTCGTTGCCCGAGTGCGGAGTGGCCGTCACAAGTAGGAGGTGCCGCGTCGGATCAGCAGAGAGGTCCCGCAAGAGCAGGTGGCGCTGGTGGGCGGCGCCCCGCCCGCTCACATCGGTTGCACAGGTGTGGGCCTCGTCGACCACCACGAGCTCAGGGGCGGCGCGAAGGAACTCGTCGCGGTGGCTCTCGCCCTTGATGTAGTCGGTCGAGACCACCGTGTAGGGAAAGACGTCGAAGAGGCTTTCGTCGAAGGCGCAGGCACGCTGGAGGCGGTTCACTGTCGAGGACAGCACGAGCTCGGCATCGATGTGGAACTTCGCGGCGAGTTCGGCCTGCCACTGCTCGGCGAGGTGCGGCGGACACAACACCGCCATGCGCTTGGCCTGTCCGGTGACGAGGAGCTCCTTGGCGACGAGGGCTGCCTCGATGGTCTTGCCGATCCCGACGTCGTCCGCGATGAGCAGGCGCACTGGATCGAGGCGCAGCGCCATGAGCAGCGGCACGAGCTGGTACGGGCGGGGCTCGACGGCGATGGCACCAAAAGAGCGGAACGGGCCCGCCGAGGAGCGAAAACCGATGCGCGCCGCGTCGGCGAGGAGCCGGGCGCCGAGGTGGTCGCCGGCGCGCGCCGGGTCGGGCCAGGAGAACTCGTCCGGCTCGACGCGCTCCAAGCCGAGAAGGATCCCGGCCGTCTCGTCCGCGCCTGCGCCAAGCGGCCGTACGACGAGCAGGTCGTCGGTCGACTCGGGCAACACCACCCACGAGCGCTCCCGGGCGCGCACCAAGGTTCCAGGGGCGAAGCTCACGAATGCCTCACGTGCCGTGTGTCAGTGATCTTCTCGGATTGAGTGGTCGGGCGTGTCATCGGATGGGACGGCCGAATGTCCCGGGGTGGGCGTCGAGGATCTTCGCCCAGTCGTCGGCCTCGGCGAAGCGCACCACCGACCACCCGATGGCGAAGAGCCGGTCGGCGGTCCTGGCGTCGCGCTCGGCGCGATGAGGGTACTCGTGCGCAGGCCCGTCGACGTAAACGGCGCAGCGGGCATCCTCGTAGACGAAGTCCGGACGGGTGCCGGCCGCCTCGACGAGCACCTGGGCCCGGTCCGGCAGGCGCTTGCCACGGTCGTCCACGAAGGCGAGCCAGTCCCGCTCGAGGCCACTCTGGGCAAGGCGCCGTAACTCCCCGAGGTGCTCGGACCGGGGACACTCGGTCGGCGAGACGTCGACCTGGGCGCCGGAGAGGACCGCCAAGTAGTCGCGCACGAGGATGCGGTCCACGAGCCGGTGGTCGGGCTGGTTGGTGTAGGCGAGAAGGCAGTCGTAACAGGCGGCCTCGCAGTCCTCTCGTGCCCGGGGGGCACGGCGCAGGTCCTCGAGGGTGTCAGGGTCGAAGTGCAGTCGCTCGAGGGCCTGTCGCGCGACCGTCGGTAGGGCGAGGGGGTTCTCGACGAGCTGACGGAGCACCCCGGCACCCCCTTCGGAGGCCTCGTAGAGCAGGATCTGGGTGCGCTCGGCGCGGTCGGGGACGCTCACCACTGCCAGCTCGGTGTCCTCGAGATCGTAAGCCGCCTGGACAGCGACCTTCAGGGCCTGTTCGAGGCTGGCGTGCACCGCCGGGTCACGCTCTGCCCCCACAGGATCGACGAGCAGAATGTTGCGGCGGTCCTCGACGAAGGGCACGACGACGCGCTGACGGCCCGAGAGCGGATCGTCGTCCGCGTGACGTTCCCCGGGGCGCGCCCCCCAGGTGCCCCGTTCCACGTCGAGCACGAAGCCGTACTGGTCCTTGTTGGCGCGCCTCGCCCACCCGACGTTTATCCGGCTCAGGGTGGCGGTGTGGCCGTAGGCGAGGGAAGCGACCACGGTGCCATCTCGAGACGCGGTCGCTGTTCGGATGCTCGGGTGGCCGTCCACCTCCGCCCAGCGGTAGCCAGTGCGGATCTCGTAGCCCCGGCGCTGACGCTCCTCCATGTTCGAGTTGATGCGATCCTGGCGGGTGGTGGACACGCTCGTCATGCGAAACAGCGAGCTGAAGCGCCACTTCGAGTCCGCCAGCACCGCCCCGCAGCGCTCGCAGCGGTCGGCGGCGGCACCGCCCGGTGCGGGGTGCAAGTAGGAGCAGGAGGCGCACTGCACCACGGCGCTCGTCACGAGCGAGTCGCTGTCGGGGGCCTCGGGGTTCTGGGCGACAGGGATCATCACGTGGTTGACCCGGTACACCGAGCCCTCGTGGTACACGAGGGCCTGCGGGCCGAACTCCTCCACGGCGATGAAGCGCGGCCGGGACAGGTACTCCGGGTTGGCCTGGCCGCGGCGGGCCGGGATCCACGCCGAGAGCGGGAGGCGGGGGAAGTTATAGCCCGGCAAGAACCCCTCGGAGGCGAAGTAGCGATAGGAGTAGAAGTCGGACTCGAAGTCACTCTTGGATTCGTTGAGCAGCAGGTCGGCTTGTTGCTCGGCCTCGGCCCGGAGCCGCTTCGCCCGGGCCTTGTCATCGGCGCTGCGGCCCCGGTCGAGGACGACGGCATTGGCAGTGGACTGTTGGCCAAGCGCGGCCAGGTACAGGTCGCGCCAGCGTCCGCAGGCGCCATCGAAGCGCGCCGAGAGATTGTTGAGGGTTTCGTCCAGCCACCCGGCGCTCCACCAGTCGGCGTCTCCCAGCTCATCGACCGAGTCGAGGACGCGCCCTGCGGCCGCACGCGCCTGTGCGCGGGAGTGCGCGTTAGCCAAGTCATCGACCTTGTCGGGCAGCAGCTCAAGCGATGGGGGAACGCCGGTCACATCCAGGACGTCGCCGAGTGAGCGCCCGAGGCTCATACGGGCCGCGCCGAGCCAGATGGCGTGGACGTGGCTTCGCACGAGATCCTCGTTGGCGAGGTCCAGCCGTGGCGGACGGACCTTGCCCGAGACCATGAGGGTCGGGCGGCGGAAGAAGTACTGGTCGTGGGCGGAACCGGTCGAGCAGTAGGTGAACACGAATGCCTGTTGGCCGCTTCGTCCTGCGCGTCCGGAGCGCTGCGCGTAGTTGGCCGGTGTGGGCGGGACGTTGCGCATGCCCACAATGTTGAGGCTCGCGATGTCGATGCCGAGCTCCATCGTAGGAGAGCAGAAAAGCACTTGGAGATCGTCCTCCCGGAAACGCCGCTCCCGGACGAGTCGCTCCTCCATCTTCACCTGCGCGGTGTGCTCCCGGGCCTCGAGGCCCCGAAGGGTCTGGGCGACGGTCTGGTAGAAGTCAACGAAGAAGGGGTTGGCCACCCGTCCCTCGGCGCCGCCGTGGGGCACCCGGATGAGGTCGCGCGCCGGCTCGGTCCCGTCGCCGGCCACCCAGCGAAGGGCCCGGGCGGGGATCTGAGAGCCGGTCTCGACCGTGCCGTCGCTTCGGCGGTGCTCGAGGACCGGGTCGAAGAGCCCGGCGGTCTGAAGCGCCCCGAACAGGTCCGAGATGACGGCCTCGACGTCGTCGGTGGACAGCACCTGGCCGAAGGCACGACGCCTTAGGTGCTGGCCGATCAGGCTTCGAGTCGACACGCAAAGCCAGTTGCGATGGTCGGTCCGCTCCCGTTGGCGGAGAAAAACGACTTGGGACTGCGCCAGGTTGTAGCGGTCCGTCTCGTCGATCGCCCACGGGGCTATCAGGCTCTGGTTGGAGCGGGTGTAGAGGGTGTCGTGGTTGGCGGGGTCCAGCTGCTCGACGTTGATGGCGAGGTCGCGCCGCAGGTGGTCGAGCGCGGCGGTGCCCACCGACTTTCGCTGCTCGGGCGAGGCGCCGGCGAGGGCCGGGTGGCGGCCGGACCACACCGCCTCGTCCGCACATAGCTCGTCGAGGCCGGCGTACTCGATGCGCAAAAGGCCGGCCTGCTCGAGGTTGGGGGCGGTGACCCGCCAGCCGGTCGCCAGGTCGACGTAGAGGTGGTAGGCGAGCACCTCGCGAAGTGCCCGGTCGATCTCCTCCCGGGCCGCGTAGCGCGCCTCGGGGTTCTGGGCATAGTCGGCGAGCTCAAGTCCGAGCGCCGCCTGGACGGCGCGGGGGACCTCGAGGTAGTCGAGCCCGCCCTCGCCGGTGTCGTCGATGGCCCTGTAAAGCGCGGCGCGGAGCAGCCCGACCTGCACGAAGTCATTGAAGTGTCCCGCCTGGAGAGCGGCGTCCTGCCGGTTATCGGTGAAGTCAAGCAGCTTGCGGGGCACGTCGTGGCCGTGGGCCTCGAGAAAGCGCAGCACCGCCAACGTGAGCATGGTGGTCGACGTCGAGCGGCCCTCGAAACCGAGCGTGGACATCTTGGCGATGTCCGAGCGCATGGTCGGGGCGTAGGCAGCTCCGGAGAACAAGCAGAAGCGGAACGGCGCTGGCACCCACGCGCATTCGAGGGCCCCGTCGACTGATCCGGAGCGCACCCCACCATCGGGTGTGACCCAGACGCGCTCGGGCAGCAGATGTTGGACTTCGCTGCGCACCCGCCTGCCCCCACGGCCGTCGTCCTCGACCCAGTCGCCTGGCAGCCGGTCGAGCCCGGCCTCGGGGTCCGACGGCCACGGGTCGGTGGTCGAAGCGAAGAGGAATCCCAGGCGCCGGTGCCCGTCAAGATGGTCGATGTCGCCGAGGTCGCGCGGGAGCAGGCGTTCGCCGTCCTCGTCGCTCACTCGCTCGACCACGTAGTACTCCTGCCCACCGTCGCGGTTGAAGGCGAGCGGGAAGAGGCGCTTGGATCTATCCCCGGGTGCGTATTGCTGCTCGGTCAGAGTGACGACCCGGTCGGTCTCGGCCTCGATGGTGGCGAATACGCTAGAGCCCCGGGAGACGAACTGATGGAGCTTGAACGCGAAGACCGGCCGGTCCATCGCCGGGTCGATGACCCGTGCCCCCGCGAGCAGGGTAGCGCGCAGGGCCTCTTCCGCGGCCTCGACACTCGTACCGGCGGCGGCGGCAAGCTCGACTGCGAGCCCCGCGCGCCCGCCTAAGGTGCGGGGCTCGGCACGCACCAGTCGGCTCTCGTGCTCGGTTACGCCGATGGCCGACTCGAGCCAGCGCGCGACGGGGTCCCTAACGAAGCGGTCGAGATCGCCGGGCCCGAATTCCGCGGGATGGGCAATGGCTGCGGTCAGCGCCTCGCGGTCGATGCGGCCGGTGGCCGTGGCGCGCTCGAGGGTCTCGCCGATCACCCGGTCAGACCGTACCGGGGCGCCGAAGATCCGGCTCGCCACCTCGGCCACCTCGGCGCGTTGCTCGTCGTAACCTCCCTCTCCCACGAGCGTGGCCGACGTGCCCACGTACTGGAGCCGCTCGGCGTGGCAGGCCTCGCGCACCCTACGGCACAACAGGGCTACGTCCGCGCCTTGGCGGCCCCGGTAAGTGTGGAGCTCGTCGAGGACCAAGAACCGCAGATCCTGGGCCTGGGCCACAAGCTCGCGTTCGTCGGTGCGGGTGAGGATGAGCTCGAGCATCACGTAGTTCGTGAGGAGGATGTCCGGCGGCTCGGCGATGATCCGGTTGCGCTCCTCGTCCGACTCCTGCCCGGTGTAGCGGGCGAAGGTGACTGGGCCCCGCCCGTCGGGGTAGCCGGCGCGCAGAAACTTCTTGAGTTCCTCGCCCTGAGAGTTGGCCAGGGCGTTCATCGGATAGACGATGACGGCCTTGATGCGCCCGCCCGAACCGACCTGCAGCACATGGTCGACGATGACCGACAAGAACGAGAGGCTCTTGCCCGAGCCGGTGCCCGTCGTGAGCACGTAGTTGTCGCCGGCCTTTGCCGCCTCGATCGCCTCGACCTGGTGGCGATACAGGGTCATCGGTGAGCCCACGCCGCTCGGGTCGACGTCCTTGCCCAGACGGAAGACTCGGCCGCACTCCTCGTGCAGCACCCTGGACTTGACGAGGTCGTCGATGGTGCCGGCGGGCAAAAACTTGGGGTTGAGGCTGAGCCAGGGTTCAGGCCAGAGCAGGCCCTCGGTTAGCGTCCGCTCGACCGTCGCGCGGATCGTGTCGTCACGAACATGAAGAAACCCCCGGATGAAGTGCTCGTAGTCCCCTATGACTGCATCCCGCAACCGAAAGACGTCCACTTCACCCCTCGAAATCAGCCATTCGACTAGCCATCATGCTCCACATTGGCTGGGACGTGCTGGCCTCGCCGACGGATACCAGTAAGCCGGGGCGTTATTGCGATGCGGCCCTTCGCTCATTAGGTGATGGGCTCCTTTGACTGCCGAAGCTTCCACTTCCAGCGACGGAGAGCGAAGCGCTGGCGCCGGGTGGTGCGCAACTCGGGAAAGTCCGCAGCGAGCCGGTCGACCAGCTTTGGATCGTAGAGTTGAGCCGGGTTACCGGTAATGAGGAAGGACTGTCCCGCTGCCGTGCCGGCGTCCCGGGCGGCCTTGCGCGAGTCGAACGCAGGTCGGGTCGCCGCTAGGAGGCAGTCGGCCGTCCTCCGGATCGACTGCCACCACAACAGCCCGAAGCCTCCGAAGTCGGCTAGAAGGACGAAGCGCACCCACTCCTGGTCTGCCCATCGCTCGAGCAGGGCGAGGCAGCAGACCGTGACAACCGCGCACGCGTTCATGATGGGCCAGCGAGCGCTGGCGCGCACCTCCGTCGCCAGCTGGTGCAGATCAGCGAGCTCGTTGTCCCGGCTGCGGATGGCCCAGTCCGTCTCCGCTGGTTTGAGAGAGTTGCGCAGGTCCGCTTGCTCTCGCCGGATCACCGCCAGTCTCTCGGCGAGGCTGACGAGACGCGACGCGAAGAAGACGCCGCCGACTCCGAAGATCGCGGCATTGCCGGCGGCGAGAGTGCCGTAGAAGGTTCCGGCGTCCACTCAGCCCAGTCTCGCACCTCGGCCCAACCTGTCGGTTGCTCTCCTACTCGTGACACACAGTCGCCGTACTCTTGGTCGACGGGTAGGCCGGCCCCACGCAACAGGAGGCAAGATGAACCACCAACAGTTCTTCAGCAGTAACGGAGTCGCGAAAGCCGATTTTCAGAAGCTGGTGGCCAACGCGATCGAGGGTGCCCAGACAGGAGATGACTTTGCCGCTGTCGCCCTCCTACTCCAGGGCTCCGGCATGGTGGACCAGTACGGCGACATGCTGCGGCTCCGCATCATGGACCGAGTCAAGAACGTCAACTCCAAGATGCAGGCCTCCGAGGCGGTAAAGGAAAGTCGGGGTATCGGCGAAGCGATGCTCAGACTTCAGTGACCAGTCGGTACGTGTCCAACGAACTACCTCTCAGCGAGGCGCTCGAGCAGTACGCAGCACTGGCGGGCTATACGAACACCTATGGGACGTACCGAAAGTACGCGGCTGAGTGGGGCAAGGTCCCGCTGGGCGTGGAGGTGTCAGCATACAAGGACGCCCGCGGGCGGTGGGTAGTGCGACGCGCCGACCTGGCGCGAGGCCTGACGGCTGAGCGAGCCAGGCAGAAGCGTAGGGCCCAGGCCGGGGCGGACTACAAGAGGCACGTCCTCCGCGGTCGCGACGGTGAGCGCATATGGACGGACTCGGACTCCTACTACGAGCGACGCGGCGCCTTCCACATCCGCTACGACCGTCGTGTATCTCGCTGGGAGGGCAACGGCCGCAGCTGGATGTGTAACAAGTGCTGGACGCAGGCTGTCGAGGAGCACGCTTACGACTACTGCCTGAGGTGCGATGACCTCGGTGACTGCGGACAGGACTGCACGCTCAGCGCCGTCAGCTGCGAGACGTGCGGCGTTCGCCAGGAGATTCCGTTCAACTCAGACCTGTACCGGGCCGAGGGCACGGCGCCAGATCGGCAACGGTGCTAATGGACTGGGCTCATCGCGTTGGGGAAGAGGTCGTACCGGACTCTTGGGATGAGTGCGCAAACTTGTTCCTGTCTTCCGGCGGCGACACCGTGCTCTACCGCGGCCACAGATGCTATGAGTGGAAACTTGAGTCAAGGCTCGAGCGGGTCCTGCAGGAGTACGCAGAACGATGGGATCCGCACAAGCTCGGGACAATGCAGTCGAGTGCTGGTGATCCCGAAACTGACCAGTGGGCGCGAGACGAAGAGATCAGGCTGACACAGTACTTTCAGCGCAACGCAGCACGCTTCGACGTTCCCAATCTTCCAGAGGCCTGGGACCGTCTCGGGTGGTGGGAGCTGATGCAACATCATGGAGCACCAACCCGCCTTATGGATTGGACTCTGTCCCCCTTCGTCGCGCTGTGGTTCGCGCTCGAAGGGCACAAGGCCGGTAGCGGTGACATGGCCCTGTGGATCTATGACCGCCGCACAGCGGACATAAACCACCTAGATGCACTAATGACGTTCGGACGTTCCGCTGACCGTGGACTGCTCGACGATCGGCAGCTTCAGAACCGTTTCGTCACCTTGGCTTTGGAAGACAAGAGTCCGGCTCTGATACCAGTAACGCCACGTCAGTTCTCGCGCGCCGTCGCCCAGCAGAGCGTTCTTACGGTCAGCCCAACTATCGGCGTCGCCCGGCCGGCAAACTGGTGGATAAGAGAGAGGCTTGCAACCCGCGTTCGAATTCGGGAGCAGTGGAAACCGGAAATGCGCGCCTCGTGCCGAAGCATGGGCCTTTCCCGTCCCACCCTCTACAGGGATCTGGACAGCCTTGGCGCCTACATCTGTGAAAGCTTTCTAAGCGGTACCGAGATGCCCACCGCGCTGTAGGACCGGGGCCAAGACGCGCCGCAGCCCCGGTGCCTTGCGAGGGCACGCCAGGGGCTGCGACCGCGAAGGGGGCGCGATACTTGTCGACGAATGTCGTTTGATGTCCCGCCTGTCACGGCCTACATGCATGTCCCCTCGCTCTGGGTCATTGACGACTTCGACCGAGACAACCCGATGCACATGGCCGCGCATAATCTCGACCCTCGACCGCCGATGACCTCATTGTCGCCCGGGCGATCAACGAGGACGTTTCTGTCTGGGTGTGCCGCGACGGGTTCGTGGCCTTCCTCTACTCGGAGGGATCGGAGATCGGCTGGAGCGGCAACCTTCTTGAGATGCGTTCCTCGAGGATCTCCGTGGCGAACGCTCATATCGCTTGCCTACACGCTGCGCTAGCACAGGTGGACAACTATCCAGCCGAGAGCGACGTAGTTACCCACTACACGGCCATGCATGGCAGATCTTCGGGTCTAAGCGCGAGCGACCCTCTAAGACGAGCGCTTGTGGAGCTCGCTCCACAGCGATCCCTGCACCCAATCATCCTTGGCGGGCTTCGGACGCGCTGACGACCTGGCGGTTCGTGACCCTATAGGTGACGATTGCGGATATAGCCGCGCCGATCACGGCACCTGCAGCTGCGGCGATGGTGGTGGCGATCGCCACTGTTGACCCGGTCATGCTCCCGACTCGGTTTTCTCTCGTTCAAAGCTCTTGCGCCGCTTGCCGGCGGATCTCCTTCAGCGTGACGAGGTCTCCCGTCTTCTCATCCCGCACGTGCCAGAAGATCCAGCCGTCGATGCTCGGAGCCCGGTCGCTCGGCTCTCTAGGCTGCTTCAAAGCGAGCGCCATGGCACCGCCGGCCGCGGACAGCGACTTATAGACGGTTCCGGCGTATCTGATTTGTCCGTCCGGCAGAACCTCGGCTGTGTGGCGCTGCCCGAGATATGTAGCTTCGATGATCGCTCCCGCCGAGAGCTTGCCCATTTCTAGGAGCTTCTTCATCGAGAGCACCCTCTCCGATGTCTGAACGTGCGCATGATCTGGAGGAGGTATAGGAGCAGCGGATTTGTCCTTCGCCGATGGCGTTGAGCGCGGAGCGTCAAGCGGTGCCGGAAAGTCGAAGACAACGCGGACCCTCGCCAGGCTCTCCCGGATCTCGGAAAGCTTGAGATCCGGGTCTCGATGACGGACAGCCGAGACGATCTCCTTGGCGGGGTCGCTCCCACTGAAGAGGTTCGTGAGAGCGTCATGGACCTTGCGATCGATGAAGAAGCCCTTCCACAACTCCTCGATGCGCAGCTCGCGCATGTTGTCCTTGCTGAGAAGTTCGAGCACCGTGTAGGCACTGTCAAGGTCCTCATCGATGCGGACCGTCCGAAAGAGCTTCTGCTCAATCGGCACCGGTGCATGAGCGTTGTAAACGCGCCACTCAGCTCCGTTCGTGAGCACGACCCACTGAACACCAGCGGCGGTGGCGTACGAGATGAACTGGATAGACCACTTCGGGTCGGCAAGGTTTGCCCAGAGATCCTTGGCCTCGAGGAACAAGCGCGGCGTTCGCAGCAGCAAGAGCGCGTAGTCGACGGGATTGTCATTGGAGAGACGTCTGTACTCGTGGTGTACCTCGTCGGGGTTCGAGGTATCCCAGCCGAGAGCCTTCAACACCGGTTCGATCAGTGCTGCCTTCGTGTTCTCCTCACCCAACTGGGTGTGATGACTCCGAAAGTCGTCGATCCGTGCAGCACACTCCTTCAACGTGGCAAGCAGAGCGTCCACCAGCACCTCCCCGTGGCCAACCATGCCGAAGCTAACAGAGATGGCAGCTAGCGACCTGGAAGCGCGAGGCCCTGCTACGCGGAGTCCTGGGACGCAGTCCGCAGCCGCTCCAAGGCAAGCGACACAGCACCTGGGTCAATATCGCACCCGAGGAAGCCCGTTCCGTCGCAAGGTACGCGAGAACGGTCGTCCCGGAGTCGAGGAACGGGTCCGGTACCGGCTCACCGGGCTGTGCTGCCATTTCAACGAGGCGAGCGAAGGGACCGACCGTCTGCTGCCAGGAATGGTCGTCCGGTGCTTTCTCGCCGCGTTCTTCGGCCATGAGCGCGTCGACGATCGTGGTCCGTACGTCGTACGTACCGGCCGAGAAGAAGGCCACCAGGCGCCGTGGGTGCTGAGACATCTTGTTTGCAGCCATTTCAGTCCGACGGGAGCTCCGAGTCGAGCGTCGCGACCGGGAGCCGTCCCATCAGACTGTGCTGCTCCATCCAGTTCTTTCCTGGCGGACAATCCGGTCGCAGCTTGCACCACCGACAGTGCGGCCCTGGAGAAGCGTCCGTCGAGTGCCCGGTGAGGATCGGGAACGCACGTTCAACGCGGTCCACCGAAGACCGCAGCGACTCCTCGCCGACGGCGTCTGCCCTGGTTTGCCCTGTAGCCGGGCTAACCGTCACGTACCGAAGTGGTGCGCGGCCACGATCGAGCGAAGCAACAAGAACGTCGAGTTCCATGGCGACTGTGTCGTGATTGCCGATCCTGACGAGGACACGCTCCTGGGCGCGCGTGCCGCGAACGATGACCATCGCGTCCGGCCGACCGACGAGGACGACGGCGTTTGAGCGGGGCACGGGTCGGTACCACGTCGATTGAGGAGTGAAAATCACTCGCTCCAAGCTGCGCCAGGGGGTCGACAGCCACGCTCGTGTCGCCCATGCGGAGGCGGAGACGACGATCGCCCCGCGTGCGGGTGGTGGAAGCGAACCAAGCCAGATCCCGAGCGACTTGCCTTCGGCGATCTCTGCGGCGATCCGGTCGTGCACCGCGGCAAGCAGCTCTACTCGTCCATCCGACATATCACGAAGAGCGCCCAGGGCGAGTCCGCGCGCGGCGAACAGCGTCGACCATCTGAATACCGATTCTTCCTGAGCGCTCGCTGGACAGTCGAGGGCCGCCTTCAGGCGGTAGCTATCGATCCGCACCTCGACGCCCGGCGATCCGGTCGACGCGTCGGCCAGCGAGTCCGCAAGCCGTTTTCGCAAACCAGCAAGGAGCGCGCCGTCGACGTTTGGTTCCTCGGGGAGTTGGTCGGTGATCGTCGAGAGCACCTTGCTCTCGCGATCGGTTAGATCAGGCATCTTCTTCGTCCTCTTCGGGACTCCAGGCGCCATCACGCTTTCGGGCGAAAGAACGCCCGGGCTCGCAATCGTCAAAGGCCGGGCACCATGGACACAGGGGAGTGGGATTGGTCCCTGGGTCGTCTCCGGACGCGATGCGAATCATCCGTCCCATGCCCTCGATCGCCCGCTTGGTGGCCTGCTCGAGCAGTGTGCGCTCAACGATCTCTAGTTCGAGCTCGCCTCGAGCCGTGTAGTAGTTACCAGTCTGGAATGGCGCGACGCCTTCACGTAACAGGTCGAGCAGCGCGTACCAGCGCGCGTCTGCGATGTGCTCCCTGCGGCGCTTCCCGCTCTTTACGTCGATCAGCGTTGTCCCGACATGCTCGGCGCTCGCCCGGCCGAGCAGCAAGTCGGCGTGGCCCAGGAGAACGATCTTGCCTCCTGCGAGTTCGAAGCGCATCGGCTCTTGCAGCCGCGGGAAGGCATTTGCCGGAAGTCGCGGCCAGTTCGCAAGGTGCATCGCCGCAGTTGCGACTTCGTCACCCATCTCTTGTTGGACGCCTTTATCGAGCCGCTTCCAGGCTGCTGCGAGCGACGGCTCCTGTGCGACTGCGTCTGCCTCGAGCGCGTCCGACACCGGGTCAGCGCCGATCGTAATACCGGAAACGACCAGCGTGAAGAGGAGATCGACGATCTGGCCCCGGATCATCTCAGGACTCGCTTCGCGCTCTCGGGATCGCAACTGCTCGACGTGGTGACGCTCGCAAAGGAGAACTTCTTGGAGGCGGTCCTTGGTGACGATGATCGGGAGGCCCTCTGGCAGCCTGAGCGCGGCTGACGCGGCGTCTTCCAACCGAGCGCCCAGCTCGAGCGCGATGGTCGGATCTACGGGGTCTCGCGTTTGTCCTTCGCGCCGAAGGAGAGCGAGAAGTTCTGCGCTCAGCTCGTCCATCACGGTCATCGATGGGATTCTTATCCATGGCTGTATCGCTCCACCCGAGACGGACCCTTTTTTGCTGGAAGGTTGTCAGTTGTCTCGCACGATCCAGCGACGCGGTCCTTCGCCGGGCCCTGATACACCCCCGGCGTACTTTTCGCCGTGGCGAAAGGAGTCATCATGACCTGGCGGCAGAAGCTCAAAGCATGGCTTGCTCAAGTTGCGCAACAGGCTCGTTACAACCGCAATTGGGAGTTCGCGGCCCGACAGATGCAGGCGAGCTTTCCACCGAGCCTTTTCGTCAAGGTGCTCAGTGTCGTCTTCCAGTGGGCCGCGAAGCAGGTAGTCAAGAGCGCGTTGCGAAACGCAGCCACCGAGCTAGGACTAAACATGACCGATCTTGAGCTCGACGTTTTGACCGACGTCGCTGTCAGCCTCGCCTAGCTCAGAAATGGCCTCGGCCATCTACACAAAGAACGGCCGTCCACTTCAACGAGTTGGCGATGATCTCTTCGCGAGGTCTGGACTTCAGGTCGCGAGACTTCGGGGCGATCGAGCCTTCGGACCGAACGGAAGCTATGTCGGGACGCTGGTCAACGACCGATTGATTTACCGATCAGCTCAAAGTGCCGCGGTTGGCTCGTCGTTTTCTCCTCGACGCATGATGGGCTCGGCACTTGTGAACCGAGCTGGCACGGCGGCGTGGGGCGAAGAACCGCCGATTCCTGATTGAGGAGTTAGTGCAAGCGCGGGAAGATTGGCGTGTGGTGAGCTGTCTCAAGAACAACCGTCGCGGAGAGGCTTGTGGAGGAAGGCTGATGTATTGGCCGATCGATGGGCCCCGTCCTGGGGTGTGCGCGGCTCACGCAACCGAGGAACAGCGTGAGACCGTGCGCCAAGCCGAGCAGGGAGTCCTCGTTGTCGCCGAGTCGCTTCCCCCCTTTACCTCGGCGTGCTGGGAGTGGCCCGTCCCTGACTTGAGCGTCATCCGTAACGCCGACCCCCTCTCGGTCGAGGACGAGGCGTCACGCGTGCTCGATGACTGGCAAGCGGGGCGCTGTGCAATGTGCGGATCGTCCGAGCCTCTCTTCGAGGATCACGACCACAAGACCGGCCTCGTACGTGGCTTGCTTTGTCACTCTTGCAATACGCGAGAAGGCCAGCAATCGGGACCGGAGTCGCCACTTGAGCAGTACCGCCAGCGATCTCCAGCAGACATCCTCGGGATCACGGTCAGGTCCGCCAGTTCATTTGACCGACGGACCACTACCTTCGCTGTGCTATCTGGAAGTGTGTCTTGGATGCCCCGTTGTCGTTCAGGGTGTATATCCCTAGGGCGAAGCCAGCATGGTAGCCAGAGATCGTGTTCGGTAAGACATCGATTTCGTAGCCATCGAAGTAGCTATTCGTTTGCGCTAGTTCAGCGAACTCTTCCGAGTTTGCGACAACTACCGCATAGCCTGTTGCCGCAATGGTCTTGTTGATATCGGGGTTGATGTGATCCAAAAGGTTGCGCAGATCACTATCGAGGGCCTTGTTCAGAGCTTCGGTGCTTCCTTTTCCGCGGTTACACAAGAGGCAGAGGGTTTGGAGGTTCGAAACATCGTCGGTGCCGCCTTCTGAGAAGGGCACGATGTGATCAACTTCCAGGGGCAACCCCGGGTGAGTTATTGGGTTTCGTCCGCAGACTCGGCATGCGTAGTTATCGCGCTGAAGAATCTCTTGCCGCTTCTTCGCGCCGATCGGGCGCCGTTTGCGCTCCGCCATAGCTCCGAGCATAGGAGCCTGGCGGAGGTTGTTGGGCGACGGCCCTTTGCCACCCGCAGTGGTGATCGAGGCGGACCCGGATCTGTACCAGGCCCCCGGGGACCGCCCCCGACCGTCGGCGGTAAGACAAGAACCGTCCGCACGCCGGGCTGCGGCACGCGGGCGGTTAGTTGGCCGGGCTCGCCGCTATCAGCGAGCCGGCTCCGTTGCTCGGCCTGATCCCGCCGGGGCGGCCGGTCGCGCCCTAGAGTTCGGACACGCGACGGCCCAGAGACAGGCGGCGGCGTATGTGCTCGACAGCGGACATCGTCAGGTACGGGGTGGTCGTGGAGCTGGTCGGCTTCGCCCTAGCACTCTTTGGCATCTACAAAAACTGGACGTTCAGTGGCGGCGCGGGCGCTGTGGAGGTTGCGACGGTCAAGGCTCAGGCCGCCTGGAGCCTGCTCGCTCGCACGCTGGACTCGATCGAGCGGGCCGTCCGTCCCCAAGAGCCTGAGACCGAGGCTCACCCAGGGACGGGAGGCGTGACGGCGACGGCGTACGACGCCAGTGCCAGCTCGCCGATGACGCTCACGGCGGAAGCTGCGGGGACCGTGAACATCCCGGACCCGCTCACCCGGCTCGAGTGGCAAGTCCAGGGCCTGACTAGGCGCGTGGAGAGCGTCGAGCGCGAGCGCGAGGCGCTCGGCGAAGCCCTTGTCGTAGCGTTCGGCGAGTGGGATGCCGATCGCGCCAAGCGCGAAGAAGGCGACCAAGAGGCAGAGAAGCACCTCAGGTGGTTCGCTCGCAGCGGAGTCCGTGTGGGGGCATTAGGCGTGCTGCTCTTCAGCCTCGGCGCGGTCCTGACCGGGCTGCCGGCCGGGACCGAGCACCTGCTCTGCGGATAAAGGCATCGAATGGTCGATTGGGACACGTGGGAGCCAGGGTGGCCGAGCGCCGCCGAACGAGTCCGTTCGATGAGCGGGGCCGGCATGGCGGAGACGGCGCGAGCTGCCGGGGTGCCGATCGATGACCTAAGTCCCTCACAACAGGAATCGGTCGTTAGCGATCTGGCCGACGATCTGCAGACAGGTTCGGAAGGTCTGGAGCGTCGTTTACGTGAGTGCTTCGGTGATCGCGAGCGGTCATACGCAGTTGCTGTCACACTCACGGCTTGGGCCATGACCCAGGAGTCACTTGCCACCTACCGAGCCAACGAAATAGAGCAGTGGGAGCTCCTTGTCGAAGACAGCGCTTGCCCCGGTTGCCTAGCGGTTGCAGCTGACAATCCGCACAGCGTCAATGATCCACGCAGCGTGCCACCACTACACGCTTGCTGCCGTTGTGTGGCGGACCCAGTTGTGAACGTGCCTGGTGTCGATACAAGTCGCGAGGCTCTCGCGCCCGAGGGTGACGAGGTGTAATCAACCCGTCCTGCTCAGCGAAGAGCACGTTGTAAGTAGCGTTCGAGTTGAAGGGCGGCGTCCAGGTAGACCCAGGTCGACGCACTCGTCGGCGACGTGCTGACGGAGGACGTCCAGGTTGTCGCCGTAGTAGAGGACGTTGCCGGCGGGCACACCATCGATCAGGGCAGTCGCCACAGCTGCAGCAGGGCAGAGCCTCAAAGGGCCAGCCTGCCCGCGGGGTGCCGCGGGATCACCTGCGTAACGTTTGCGTAGGGCAAGTTTGATCACGCGTCGATAAAGACGCCGATAAACCCTGTGGATGACCCCGTCGAGTACGCTGACACAGCACGAAAGCCCACCAAATTGTGGGCTTTCGGAGGGGTCCACCCAAGCCGGCGCCCAGCGATCGCAGACGACCGTTAACGTGCGCGAGGTCGGGCTCTTCGTCGAGAAGCTTGTGGCGAATGCACGGCGCGACCACCAGGCAGGGCTGGTCACGTTGGCACCGGGCAAGAGTGCCGATGATCTCGACCTTTTCGGCGGGCTCTATTCCTGACACCTCGGCATTCAACCAGTGGCCTCCTACGTTCCTAGTGACATGTCAGCGTGATTAGATGAAGAATTAGTCGGAATCGGGAATTTCCCCGCGCTCCGCGCGTTCCAACTGGTAGAACCCCTGAAGGAGGAGCCTGCCATGGCGCGTCGCGGACGACCGACCGTTGAGATCACCCTCACCCACGAGGAACGCAAGACTCTCCAAGGCTGGGCGCGGCGACACTCCTCGGCCCAGTCCCTCGCCCTTCGCTGCCGGATCATCCTCGGCTGTGCCGATGGGAAGACTGATCGCGAGGTCGCCTCCGACCTCGGCGTGAACCCGGTGACCGTTGGAAAGTGGCGCCATCGCTTCGCCACCCAGCGTCTCGACGGGCTCGTCGACGCCCCCCGTCCCGGGGCCGTACGCAGCATCGGGGACGACGTCGTCGAAGCGGTCGTCGTCGACACCTTGGAGTCCGCGCCGTCCGACGCAACGCACTGGTCGACAAGGGGCCTCGCGAAAAAGCACGGGATCAGCCGCCAGACCGTCTCGGAGATCTGGCGCGCCTTCGGCCTGAAGCCCTGGCGGGAGGACGCCTTCAAGGTCTCCCCCGACCCGCTGCTTGTAGAGAAGATCCGTGACATCGTCGGGCTCTATCTGAATCCCCCGGTCGCGGCGGTGGTCTTTGCCGTCGACGAGAAGCCCCAGATCCAGGCGCTCAACCGAACGGCACCGACCTTCCCGATGCTGCCGGGCACCCCGGCGCGCGCGACCCATGACTATGAGCGCAACGGCACCTGCGACCTGTTCGCGGCGTTGAACATCGCGACGGGCACCGTGATCACCGACATCAAAAAGACCCACACTGCGGATGACTTCCTCGCCTTTTTGAACAAGATCGACGCCAACGTGCCGAAGGACCTCGACGTCGAAGTCGTGCTCGACAACCTCGCGACGCACAAGACCCCGAAGGTCCACCAGTGGCTCGTTCGCCACCGGAGGTTCCACTTCCACTTCACGCCTACCTACGGGTCATGGATGAACCTCGTCGAGCGGTGGTTCGCGGCGCTCACCACAAAGAAGCTCAAGCGCTCCGCGCATCGCAGCGTGAAGGCCCTGGCCCAGGACATCGAAGCCTGGGTAGCGAACTGGAACGACGACCCGAAGCCCTTCGTCTGGCACAAGACCGCCGCCGAGATCCTCGAGCGGCTCGCCGGCTACTGCTCGGCCGTCACCGAAAACATGAGCGCTTCAAGCTGACATGTCACTAGGAAGTCATGGAGTCATCGGCGAGGAAGGTATTCCGGCTGGCAGCTCCTCTGTGCGGGCTTCGGCTACGACGTCAGGATCGGGAACAGGAAAAGCCCGCAACAACGCCGCGGCGTCGTCGATCCCGAGCTTCCGCCTCATCATGTCGGCCAGTACTCGAGCCTCACGACCTAAGACGCGACTCTTCCTGTTCCGCTCCGCAATCTTCTCAGGATCCCTCTGCGCTTGCCGAAAACGCTGCGCCCAGGCAATGACTCGACCGTTCCAGTCGGCATCCTTCCCCGGTTCAACTGAGACGGCGATGGACATTGCTTCAGTAAGGGCAGCGCCGGCCTCCACAACCTTGGCCGCCTGACGAATGAGGCCTTCGTCCCCTAGCTGCCACACGACCGCTTGTGAAGAGAGCATCTGGCGGACATCTGAGTTGAGCCAATCCCCAAGCTCGACAGGATCAATGGGCTTCCTGTGATGCATGGCGATGTCAAGGCCCTCCGTGAGGCCAGAGCGTAAGATGGCTGCCTCGGCAAGTATGCCGGTGCGAAGCATCAACCCATGGCCGAGCTAACGAGCTCGTTGCACGCCGATATCAGTTGTTCACGATCTGCCCTACGGCGCGCCCGGACGTCTCGACGCACATCTAACCACCATGTGCCGACGACGGTTAGGAAGGAAGCGCCAAGCGCGGCCGCCACTACCGCCCACGCAGTCGCGTTGTCCATACACCGATAAGGCTAATGGCGTTCGGAGTGCCGTTCGATGCGCTGGTCTTTGCTTTCTCCACCAAGCGGACAGGGGCCTCCTACCAGGTCAGCCGCGTCCGTGGACTGTCGATCTCGTTAGGAGGTTTCTGCAAGACAACGCGCCATGGCGTCCTCAGGCAGGCGCCTGGGCCGGGGGCTCGCGGCTGTCGACGAAGGATCGGCCGACCGCCGTAGCCTTGGCGCGACCTATGAAAGGAGCGCCATGCCCGACGAGGCGACCGTTCGCACTTGGCGGGTCACGACGACGATCACCGATCCGACCTGGGTCGCGACCGGGCCCGGCGGCAGGCCCCCCGAGGTCCTGAAATTCGAGAGCCGTCTGCCCGAACAGTCCGCTAGGTACGGAGACATCGTCATTGCGGTCAGGACCCACCAGCATCCAGGAACGGACTCGGCACAGGTGGATCCGCGCCTTGCCCTCATGGAGCTTGTCGCCGACGTGGTGGCAGGAGAGGACCCCATGTCGGCCATCGAGACCCTCGAGATACCGCTCGTCTCGATGATCGACCTGGTCTCGTTCCAGATGGGCGCCGCCATCGGGGTAGATCAGGCCAACGTGCTGGACATCACCCCGCCCGTGGAGGTCGGCGACGAGCGGACCTTCCACTTCTTCGGTGGCTCGCCGTTCGGAAGGTTCCAGCGGGGCATCGACATGGAAGCGGTGAGGGGACAGCTGCTCGGCAGGTTCCCGACAACGCTCGACGTGGACGACACCCACGACCGTGCAGCCCTTCGGTGGTTCGTAAAATCACTCGCAACGGAAGTCCTGCACGACGAGTTCATCTTCCTCTGGATCGCGCTCGAGATCCTCTGCGATGCATCGGGCTTCAAGGAAGAACGCACCTACACCGGCCCCTGCGGCCCGCCATTCCCGAGTGTCCGGATTGCGGTAGGCCAACGGCACAGATGGTGCGGGGCGCGACGCTCCGAAAGTTCATCGAGAGGTTCGGTATCGGCGACAAGGACTCCGGGAAGCTGTGGAAGTATCGCCAGATGATGCACGGTGCAGTGCAGTTCGACCCTGGCACCGGCACAGAGCTCGCATCCCTGATTCAATTGCTTAGGGCGGTCGTAGCGGCCTCGTTGAAAGGCCAGCTCGGTCTGACTACTAACGATCCGCCGCTCGTCTCGACCTCGGGACTGTCGATTCATCCAGCCCTCGCACTCGGTGGGACGTTGCGTATCGCCAAGGAGCCTCTACAGCCGCTCATCGACTGATACTCCGAGCCGTCCAGCGACCCGCGGCTGCCGTCCGTCCTCGCTCAAGGCTGTGACGGCGCCCAGTTGTCGCCTTCGCGGTCGCCCGAGCGTGCTGACTAAAGGCTCGTGCGTCAACTACCGATCTGTCACAGTTAGTCCACACACGGCTCGGCCCCGTCGGTGGCGAGGACCTGTTTTGGAGCTGTCTGACTGGTCGGCGCTGAAGGTGCTCGCCGAGGCTGTTCAGCCTGTGAGGCGGCGGCAAGAAGCCGTGCGTTGCCGCGTGACGGTACGCCCGTCCAGCGGGCGCGTAAAGCTATCGGGGTCCATTACAATCGTGTAACTACCGCCTTGTGCTTCGCGGATCTCACCAGTGTCCGGATCGATGAAGTCCCCAAAGGTCCAGAACATCTGGCAACGGCCAGCCAAGTTCAGACCAGGAACCAGTCAGGGTGGACGGCGTGCTGGAGGAGCTGTGCAACGAGAGCATGCGGGGATGATGGAAGCAGGACAACCACCTTGTGTCGTGCTCGTGTCATTGACACGTACAGCAC
>Ga0181539_1001225_pt1 | contig 29163 bp, 30 predicted proteins | sample PEATcosm2014_Bin_46_FD_119767 | JGI IMG/M metagenome (GOLD analysis project Ga0181539, IMG submission 119767) | Peatland microbial communities from MTU Mesocosm Facility, Houghton, MI, USA - PEATcosm2014_Bin23_60_metaG | ecosystem: Environmental > Terrestrial > Soil > Wetlands > Peat | place... | reverse complement strand
CTACCGCCAGGGGGCCGACTGGCTGGATCAAGTGATCGCCTACGTCGAGGGAAATGTCCGGTTCTTGGAGGAATATGTCTCGGAGCACTTGCCGAACGTGCGTGCGTTTCTTCCCCAGGGTTCGTATCTCGTCTGGCTCGATTTTCGAGCGTCTGGAAAAGCAGTCGCGGACTTGAACCGGCGACTGATTCATCGCGCCGGAGTCGCATTGTATGAGGGGCGATACTTCGGGACGACGGAACCCTACTACAGGATGAACTTGGCCTGTCCCCGCATCTATTTGGAAACCGCCTTATGTGGAATGACGCGGGCACTGTTTTGAGCGAGACCGACTCAAGGGGCCCTTCAAACATTGACCATCTTCTTGCGGCAGCACTGAATTGCCGGGCAGTGTCCTGATCCTGGGAGAATCAGAGTTCTGACATTAGTTGGGCACCCATGGATTGGAAAAAGGAAATCAGTATTGAGGCATATGTCAAAAGTGAATCCGATGGGTTACAAGGGCGCACGGTCGATCGATGTGAAATACGCTTGCCTCTCTGGGTTGGAATCAAGAATCAGCTACAAAATCGCCCCATTCTTAAGGAACAATCTATAAATGAACGCGCCGCCAGATCTGACACGCAAGCTGGGACTCAGTGCGGCACTGGCTGTCTCGATCGGCACCACGATAGGATCCGGCATCTTCGTTTCGACCGGCGAGGTGGCAAAGGCGGCAGGCGCGCCGCTGCTGACCGTGATCGCCTGGATTGCGGGCGGATTGCTCATCATCCCACAGATGTTCGTACTGGCTGAACTCGCCACAGCCTATCCGGAAGATGGATTTGGATTCGTTTACCTGGAAAAGGCGCGGCTGCGTCCGCTTGCTTTCCTCTTGGGCTGGGGTAGCTTCCTGGCCACCGATCCCCCCTCGATCACGATCATGGCCATGGCAATTGTGAACTATCTTGGGTTCTTTCTGCCAAGCGTCAACGGGCCCTCAGGACGTCTGGTGGCCGTAGCAATCATCGTTGCATTGACTGTGCTCCACTGGCGCAGCGTCAAGAAGGGCGGTGCATTCCAAATCGTGGTCACAGTCGCCAAGATCCTCCCTTTCGTGATCCTCGTGGTTATCGGTTTGCGTCACCTTCACCTCGATTGGCTGATTTCGGTCCACACGATGAGAGGTGGACGCTCTCTGCTGACTGCGCTTTGGGGTGGTGTGTCCGCTACCTTCTGGGCCTATACCGGCATGAATGCGGTGTGTTACATGGCTGGCGAGTTCAAGAATCCCGGACGTACACTTCCGCTAGCGCTGGTTGGAACCTCACTTTTTGTGATGGTGTTGTACACACTGATAAGCGTTACCGTCGTGGGTGTGATGCCCTTCGACCGCCTTCTACGATCGACGACGCCAGTCGCTGACGCTTTGACCTTTGTGCCGGGTCTTTCCAATGTGGCCGCTGGTTTTGTGGCACTCTCAGGCATCATCGTGATTCTTGGATCACTCAGCTCTTGCATCATGTATCAGCCCCGGTTGCAATATGCGATGGCGCGGGGCGGCCTTTTTTTCAAAGCCTTCGGTCATGTGCATCCTAGATTTGAGACACCCGATTGGTCCATCCTGCTCCAGGTCGGTTACGCCATCTTGTTGCTCTTCATCACCGATCTGGTCAGTCTATTGGGCTATTTCACGCTGATTCAAACGCTACTGAATGCCTCGGTTTACTTCTCGGTCGTGCGATGCGAGAAGAATTCCGACTACAGGCCGATGTACCGAATGCCAATCCGGCGCACCATGACGGTGCTCGCTGTCGTTGGCAGTTTGGTGCTTGCTTGGGGAACCTTCACTTGGGCGCCCGTCCCCGGCTTGGTGGGTGCCCTGGTAATAGTAGCGAGTGGCCTGCCGCTGTATGCTTATTGGAACAGGCGCAGACTCAAAGTATAGGAAAATCAAAATCTCGTGTTCGGCGTGAACGAGGCATTGTGGCGGGTCGAGTGGACATGGACGATTTTTCGCACAGTCAGCTCGCAACCATACTATTCCGAGTTCGAGAAGAGGCGAAAAAACACGCCGGAAAGTCGCTGTCGCTATTCTTCGGACGTCGCATACAATGACAAGTATTCACTGGACAGTTCCGAGACTCAGGTGAGATGTTCTTGACTGAGCAACATTGAGATCATGGGGAACTCGACGCTATATTTTCACTACCCTTGTTTTGACGGCCTGGTTTCGGCTGTACTTGCCTCGGAGTTTCTTGAAAATACCGAGCATTGGCATATCGGGGACTTTCAGCCAGTCGACTACACGCTGCGCGACCGCTGGCTCTCTAGCAACTTAGAGCAACCCTGCGCAATTGTCGATTTTCTTTATCATCCGCATGCCGAGTTCTGGGCCGATCATCACCAAACCTCCATCCTGACAAATGCTGCAAAGGAGGATTTTCAACGCCGAAAAAGCAAATTCTGCCTGCTGTTCGACGCCCGCGCCCGATCTTGCGCTTCCCTGCTTTTCCGGCATCTCCGCCGGTTTTTGACCCATAAGCCGCACATGGAGGAGATGGCTGCATGGGCGGAGAAGATCGACTCGGCCGCATATTCTTCAGTCGAGGAAGCAATTCTTGGTGACGCGCCCGCCCTCAGGATCGCCCGGACGCTCTCTGCCGAAGATGAAACGGGGGCAGAATATGCAAGGTTCTTGTTGCGCCAATTGCGGGATCACGATCTCAGCTACGTAGCCGACCTTGACGAAGTGAAATCCCGCGAAGACCGGGTCCGCCGCAGCATTCTGAACGGTCTAGAAAGCGTAAAAGCCAGGCTCCGCTTGGAAGCGGGCGATGTTGCGGTCTTTGACGCCCGCCCACGGGGAGATCAGGTGATCAGCCGGTACGCTCCTTATTACTTCGAGCCAAAGGCGCGTTATTCCATTGCCGTGGTCCGTTCCCCTGGTGGAATTAGGATCACCGCTATGCGCAATCCTTGGCGGAGATTCAGAAGCATTCCCCTCGGTCGAGCCTTGGCGAAATTCGGCGGCGGCGGCCACGAGCGCGTGGGAGCCGTACAGCTTCCCGCCGACCACCGCAACCGCGTCCGCGTCCGCGATGTGGTAAAGTCGCTGCTTTCGGAAATGCAACCTCGCGCACGCTGATGGTGCAATCGATTGATCGAAAAATTCAACTTCTACGATGTATACGGCTACTTCCTGCCGGGAGCGGCGTTCCTGGCCATCCTCTGGATCCCCTTTGGGCTGGTAAGAAACTCCTGGCCATCCAGTACTTGGAGTTCAGCCATTATCGCCGCGGCTTTCGCCTACATTCTTGGGCACCTGGTTCAAAGCATCGCGACCAACGCCATTCCATCCTGGGAGGTGAAAGGCCCGACCGGGAAAAATCGCTATCCTTCGGAGATCTATCTGGATTCGACCGACAAGGAGCTGCCCGAGATCTGCAAGAAGAAAATTCAGGATCTTATGAAGCAACAGTTCGGTTTGGAGCTGCAGGTCGATAGGCCAGGCGATGACGCGATTGACAAAATACGTCACAATGCTTTCCTGTTGGCTCGTCAGATGTTGATCCAGGGAAAGGCCGTCAGCTATGCCGAGCAATTTCAGGGTATGTATGCTCTGACTCGCGGCCTCGTTTCCGTATTTGCCTTAGGTACTGCTTACTGGCTCGGTTGGGCTGCGACTGCGGAGGTCAAAAGCCGCCTCACCGTTGGGGCCACAATCCTCATCATGGCAGGATCCCTCTTAGCCCTGTTGAACATATCTGCCGTGTTGTTGCGGAATATTCCAGATCCACTGAAGAAACGTAGGATCGAGCTCAGATACGCTGTCGTCCTGCTCATTGCATTTCTTGCGATCGGATACGCACTTGGCGTGCGGCACCCGGCCACACCGAGACAGGGAGCGCTGCTGGCATTTCTCGCCGCGTGGTCGATCATCGCGTGCCTTCGCGCCTACGGCGCTTACAAGTCTTTTGCCGGACAGTTCGCGGGTACCGTCTGGCGCGACTACCTCGCCTACAACGTTGCGGCTGCCATGCAGCCTAAGCCGGATTCCGGGAATAAGTAGATGTCCGCACCAGACCAGACGAAGGACGAGACGAAGCCGCCAAAGCAAATATTCTCGTCTGCCTTTCTGCTCCGGTTCTTGGCTAGCATGATCATTCTGGGAGTGGTTGTCTGGCAGGTTGGACCGCTATCCAATCTATTGATAAAGAACGAATCGCCTCAACAATCGAAATTTGTTCCACCGGAGGAGGCTACCTGGAGGTTTATCGTTTCCGGCGACTCTCGAAACTGTGGCGACGTGGTCATGCCTGCGATTGCCGCGCAAGCGATTGAGCGATACCAGCCATCTTTCTACTGGCACCTAGGCGACCTTCGAGCCATCTACAAAATTGACGAGGACATGGCTGCGGCCGCCCAGAAAGCTGGCCAGAACCTGAGTTGCGAGTCGTACCACAAGAGTGCCTGGCAAGATTTCATTGACCATCAGATTGTTCCTTTCGGAACGACGCGCTTCTATCTTGGTATCGGCAACCATGAAGTGATTCCCCCGAAAACCGCAGCGGAATTCTCCTCACAATTCAAAGACTGGCTGCTGACGCCACGTCTTCTAATGGAACGCCAGGATAAAGAGGAAATCGCTGCCGCCAGGAGCGGAGCTTGCCAGAAAATTGCTGCTCGACCCTATTTATCCGCTACTCCTTACTATCACTGGGTCAGGGGCCGGATTGATTTCATCTACCTCGATAATTCTTCCGGTGTTTTCCCCAGCGATCAGTTGGATTGGTTTGATTGCATTCTTGAAAGGGCGCACAACAACACTGGAATCAGCACTGTCGTGGTGGGCATGCATGAAGCCCTGCCGTCGAGCCGGGCAAGCAACCACGGCATGTGCGACGACGCGATCAAAGATCCAGCCCGGAAAAAAGAGAGCTGTGAAAGCGGCAAGCATGTGTACGACGCCCTTGTGGAGTTCAAGAAGACGAAGAACGTGTACGTACTTGCCAGCCATTCCCATTTCTACATGAAGGGGATCTTCGACAATCAACCTCCTGGCAACCGTCTGGACGGATGGATCGTAGGCACTGCGGGGGCCGTGCGCTATGCGCTTCCCCCGGGCACGCAGCCCGGTCCTGACGCGATAAAAGACCATTATGGGTACCTCGTGGGAACGGTCAAGCAGGATGCGAAGATCGATTTCGATTTCCAAGAAGTGGCGCAATCTGAGGTTCCCCGAGGAGTAAGTCAACAGTATCCGGAAGCGCTGATCTCGTGGTGTTTTGCCAAAAACTCCCTCGGCGAAGAACCGGATTCCGAAGAAACCACGAATCGGTGCAATGCGCCCGTCCCGTTGTCGCCCCCGCGACCAGGCACGACCCACTGACTTGCATTCACTGCATCTACTCTTCAATTAGGTCCGGGAATCCGGCAACGCATCGCGTGCTCGACCGAAGCATAGAACACGTCCCTGTCGCGATGAACGATCTTCGCCACTCTGGGCAACGCGCCCGTCAACTGACTGCTTTAGTGCGGAGCCTATGACGCATTGGAAAGGTGACAACAATCTCCCGAGGCGCCGGGTCTAGTCTGTCGAGATTAGTCAAGACAGCGCGATCCTTGGGAAGATTCCCGCCGAGCATGCGAGCTATGTTGAAAATCGAGCGGCTGCCGCAGACCAGACAATGATCATGTGGGCTGTCGCTGACCACATCACATTCCGCGCACAGGACTGCGTTTTGCAGGGGCCACTGCGTTTAGACACCACCCCACTAGAGAAACACTGTCCGCACCCGAACCCTTCATCAGATCACCTCACCAAGAACCCGCACCTGCGTATTTATTTTCGTTCTGAGCCATTCAAGGCCCGATCACCACCACGTCCATAGAATTGCACCTTCCCATCTACGACGTTGGCGACGTATCGCCCGTCGCTTAGGAACTGCATGACCTTTTTCCCTTCCCGTGCAAGTCGAGCCCAGCGGGAATTCGTATTCGGGTTTTGCTCCAGCCCTCGCAACCTCTGTTCTTCGAACCGGAAATCGACCTCGCGTAGCTTCGATCGGCTGGTACGGCGGACCAGATAGCTCCCGCCTTCGAGAGTAACCGTCCTCGCGTCTTCGACCAGCGCCTGCCGCCACACGGAAATCAGCGTTTCCTCTAAGTTCATGGTCATCGTTTCCCTTCCCCAGGTGAATTGCCAAACACGCCGTCGATCCTGCACATGATTCGATCGGCCCACCGAACTGCGGATGAGATCAGGTACTCCGTTCGCGGGCTGGGACGACTGTCGCCGAGGTCCTCCGGTGTCTTGAGATGCCGCGCCACCAAGATCCCGGCCACAATGGCCAGCACGCGTTTGCGTCCTTCATCCATTCTGTAGTGTTCACCAGTTTGATTCTGAGCGGCTGCCATTCACCAAAACGGGCCACCCCACGGCTAAGCGTCAAACGTTTCGAGGAGGGTAGGTCCGGCCTTACGTTCGAGGCGTGCCAGCCGATGCTCGAACCGCGCCTTGGTCCTGCGATACGCGGCTGGCGCAATTGTGCCTACCTGGTTCGCGCGACGGAGCTCGGCGAGCGCTTCACGCGCGATCGCGAGCGCCTGCCGCGGCTCTCGGGCTTCGTGCTCAAAGTAGATCGCCAGCTGTTCGTAAGCTTCGTACCCCGCGCGAGAGTTTCCCCGCGTGCTTTCCCAGAGCTCCCGCGCGAATGCCAGGTCCCCGTCGCGCTTTGCCAGTCGTGCCAGCGCCGTACGGGCCGCGCGATCGGTTTCCGCCGGCAGCGCCGAGGCAATCGCCTCTTCGTACAGTTTGCGCGCACGCTTCATCTCACCACGTCGCTCGCAAATGCGCGATACACCGTATAGCTCGAGCCCGTCCTGGCTGCTCGCTTCCTCACCAAGGAGTGTCAGAATGCGGCCCGAGAGTCCGGCCAGTCCGCGCAGGTCCATCTGGTTGTGGTGGAAGACCGGGACCAGCGGCTCTGCACGCCCGCCGCGCACAAAATCGAGATAGATTCTCGGGATCAGCTCGGAGACTAGATCTGCGCCTCGGTCCCATCCGAGCACGTGACGTTCGAGTTGTGACAATCTTACGGAGCCTAGCCGCAGGCGCCAGAGGTTCCGGGCTGGATGAAGAAAGTCGAGATGGGCCCGCGGCGCCGGCGGAGCAATGGTTCGCGTCATCCGATACCGTGTTTCGAGCAGTGGCCAGTCGAACGATTTGCCGTTAAATGTCACCAGCACCGGCCGTTCTGCCAACCGCTCGGCAAGCGCCGCCAGCAGTGAACGTTCCTCACTGTACTCACGCATGAACAACTGCTCGACTTCAAGGCCGCCGCCTTCCCACCATGCCAGACCAACCAGAAACGGATACGTTCCCGTGCCGCCCATCAGTCCCGTTGTCTCCGTGTCGAGAAAAAGCCACTGCTCGGCGTCGACAACTTCTTCCGGAGCATCTGGCGCGAGCAACTTCAGTGCCGCAGCATCTGGCTTGCACGGGGCATGTTCACCATGCCAGCAGTGCAGCGACAGATGTTCGCCGTGGCCGTTCCGCTTTACCGAGGCGCCCAGAATCAGCGCAAGCCTCTCCGATCCAATGGCAGCCATCGGCGCGCGCCCGAGAAACTCCTCTTCGACCCAGTTTTGCCCGGGCTCGACCTCATTTCCTGATGGGAACAAGGTCGGCGGACGCTGCAGCGCCTTCAGCCGGGCAAAGCGATCTACCGTTGTGCGACTCGCGCTAATTGGCATACCCATCCTTGTTCGTCTTGGGCGCGACGCGGGTCCCGCGGGAAGACAGCAGTTCAAGGATCGCAAGGGCCACTTCCTTGGAGCGCCCGTTCTTGTCACCTGTGGGGCCGACACAAGACGGGCATCCGTTCTGACACGGACACGCCGCGATGAGTTCACGTGTACGGGTCAAGAGCACGTCGCATATGCGGTAGAGCGGTTCACTGAATCCAATCCCTCCCGGATAGGCGTCATACAGGTACAAGTTCGGCTCAAAGAATTCCTTCTCAACATCCTGCGTGGTCGCGAAGTCCTGCCATTCAATGTCGATACCAGCACTTGGTGGCCGTTCTCCGGCCGCGGTGCCAAGATCTCGACGGTCGCACATCAGCAAGAGCGTTGCCACGGACCCAAGGGCATAGAGCAAGCCAAAGATGCCACTCTGGCGTTCGGAAAGGGTGAAGGGCAGTGCCGCCAGCAACTCGTGACCGAGTGTTACCCAGACCGCAGTTGTGTGCATTTCGTTCTCCGGCAACTCAAGCTTTCCGGAGCCCACGTTCTCATTCGTGAAGAACTTGATTTTCTTGAATCCGACGACCTGTGATCGCACCAGCACGTCGCCGTGCGCACGTGCTGCCGGACCGGGGATGCTCTGTTCTTCGGCTATTTCGAGGACCCGTACCTGGGTGTAGCGGATAGCGTCCGTGAAATAGTCGACATTGACCGATTTCACGTACGCTTTGCGCTTGTCGAAATCGAGCCGCTCGACGTGGTACTGCTGCCCCTGATGGATGTAGATCGCTTTCGGATGGACCGTCGTGAGCGCGGAGAAATCTACCTCTCCGATCACCTGCGGCTGACCATCCTCTTCACCCGTCGTATCAATAATCACGAAATTGTCGGACGTCACCGAACGCAGACTGATCGTGTCCGCCGGATATGCCTCCTGGACCCAGTGCCAATTCCCGCCACTGCGATGCAGAAACCCTGCTTCGCCAAGTCGTTCGCAAAGCTCCGGCAAATCCACGTTGCCGAATCGCTCTTCGGGCGAGAGTGGCAGCTCGAACGCTGCACACTTCAAGTGGTTTATGAGAATCTCGAGGTTGTCTGGCTGAATGTGGGCGTGCTCGGGTGAACTTCCGAAAAAGTAGTCGGGATGTTGCACGATGAACTGATCGAGCGGCGACGACGACGCCACGAACACCGCGCAGGAACTCCCATTGCGGCGCCCTGCGCGGCCGGCACGCTGCCAGGTGGAAGCAATGGAACCCGCATAGCCTGCCATTACACAAGCATCGAGAGAACCAATATCGATTCCCAGTTCGAGTGCATTCGTGGTTACGACGCCGCGTATTCGGCCTTCGCGCAGCCCACGTTCAATCTCGCGCCGTTCTCCCGGCAGATATCCGCCGCGGTAACCGCGAACTGGTTCTGCTTGGCCCGGCTTCGGCGGATTCGCCTGTTGCAAATAGGTGAGCAAAACTTCCGTGTGCAGTCGGCTGTTGGCGAAAACAATCGTCTGCAGCTTGCGCGCAAGCAGTTCCTTGGCAACGCGGGTCGCTTCGTTGATGTAGCTGCGCCGGATGCCAAGACTAGGATTGACCACGGGCGGATTGTAGAAAACGAAGACTTTCTCCCCGGCCGGTGCGCCATTCTCTTCGACAACCTCGACTTCCCTTTCGATGAGTTGCGAGGCCAGTTCTCCGGGATTCGCAATCGTGGCGGAGCAGCAGATGAACTGCGGATTCGCGCCGTAGAATTTGGCGACGCGTCGCAAGCGCCTGAGCACATTTGCCAGATGGCTGCCGAACACACCGCGGTAGGTATGCAATTCGTCGAGCACGATGTAGCGCAGGTTCTCGAACAGCCGCATCCATTTCGTGTGGTGCGGCAGGATTCCGCTGTGCAGCATGTCGGGATTCGTGAGCACGATATGTCCGCGTTCCCGGATCGCCTTGCGCGCATCGCTCGGTGTGTCGCCGTCGTAGGTGAATACTCCAAAGCGGTCATTAAGCCGCTTCGAAAGATCGTGCAATTCGACCAACTGATCCTGTGCCAGCGCTTTGGTGGGAAACAGATAAAGCGCCCGGGTATCGGGATTCTCCAGCACGGCGTTCAATACCGGCAGGTTGTAACAAAGGGTTTTACCAGATGCGGTCGGCGTCACTACGACAATGTCCTTCCCCTCGCGCACTAGCTCGGCTGTGGCAGCTTGATGCGAATACAGTCCTTGGATTCCTTTTGTGTGGTACGCCTCAGACAAGGCACTTGTCACCCAACCCGGCAGCCCCCGAAACTTGGCCTCTCGGGCTGGAATCTGCCGCACCGAAGTCAGGACTTCGTCTCTGCGGTAGTGTGCAACCAGCGTCCCTAGAATCTCCTGAACGGTATCGAGAGTCGTGGTGGATCGAGGGGCCAGGGCCTGGGATGAGGTCATCGAACGCTCCGGAATAGATTCGCCTTTTGTTCGCTACACAGCCTAGCACCCAACTGGCGCGCTGCGCAATATCTGAAACGTCACACGAATTAGGGGAAGACAAGGCGCAAAACTGGCGAGTCGCGGTCAGGTTTTCGACTTTTCACTGTCCGGCCAGCAACCATTGTCCATTTTGGACAGTCCCAAACGGCAATTTAGTGAACTGAGTGGAGCGCCTGAAGGAGGAGCAATCGTGGTGCGGTCTTGTTTTGTCTATCGAGAGGTAGAGAATGCGATGACCGTGCGGTGATGTTCGGACTGTGATCAAGATAGCCCACAAGAAAGCTTCACAAAACTCCTGCCCAAGGGGGTCATCAATGACTTACGGTGTCGTCCGCGTATTTCAAGTCAACGTTGATCCGCGAAGATTGCGCAGCTAGCGATGCAGCAGATACCAGACGCAAAAACCGAACCCGCATGCCATCAACGCCAGGATGAAAAGCAGCACAGGGCGAATGAGTACCATGATGATCACGGGAATGAAGGCCGCTCTTGCAACTTGGAAATTGCTAAGCGGCAGCGTTACTCCGGAGGGATTCGGGAGATCCGTCTGCCACAATTTCTCTTCCGGCCACTGCGTCACTTCCAGAATCCGTTTCACGTCGGAACGTTGCAGGTAAGCACGTGTTTTCACGCGGCCGACCCAATAGTCGTGCTGCCGGAAGCTCTTCTTGAAGAATCCCACGAAGGCCGCGAGTCCAGATCCAGCAAGCTCCTTTTGCGCATTGGCGGTGACCGCCACGATCTTCATCTTGTCGCGTTCTTCGAGATGAGCCGCAGCTTCGAGCGTCGCCAGAGTGCTGACGAACGCCTCCGCCGCTTGCGAGCCAGCAGCGTCATGTACTTTGTTATATTCGGCGCTGTACTGCTCCCGAAGGCGAGTTAAGCGCGCCTGCTCCCGATTGGGCATGAGCAGGGCGTTGAGATCGCTCGAAGCCCTGAAGAGCGAGCCGAGGTCCAGCAGGCCCCGCGCGATCACTTCGGCAAGTTGTGATGCGAGTGCATCCAGAGACCTAATCTGCTGGTTGACACCTTCCGCAATGATCCAGTCGTGAAACATGGCCTGGCGCATGTACACATTGACGAGCTGTTTTGCCTCGTCCCAGATCGTGATCTTCTGCGCGCGAAGATTCTGCGCGGTGGACTTGACCGAGTGCGGAGCGACGAAGACATACAAACGATCGCTCCCATCGCAGAACGCCGACGGGCCCAACCGCGCCTCGCGATCGGCCACAGTAGCGTCGACCAGATCCTTCGCGATTCCAAGAGGCTGGTTTTGAAGCACTCCACCATCGGAGAAAGCGAATTCGGCTGGCGATGGCCCGATCCAGTCGACGTAGCTTTTGCCTTGCACCCGGGAACTCTTGTGAGCGGGAAGACGATCTCCATACTCCTGCACGCTGCGTTCGATCGCCTTGGGACGAAATGCGGCAGGAAATGCTCCGGAGCCGACGGCGGTGTCGCACATCTGCTCCCACTGGACGAGGTTCCCTTGTCCATTGGCAGTCACTTCGAATACCTTCTGGTCGACGGAACTGGTGTAATTGAAACCGCCATCGTCGTTTCCAACAATCGGAATCATGTAGTCAATTCCGTTGAGATTGGTAAGCGCCAGGCCCACGCGGAGTGTCTGAGGCACGCCGTTGACCTGCTCGACTGCTGCGTGTGGCCCGCTGCCCTGCCGCTGCATGGAAGTGACGAGCATTTCCTGGCCGATGGAGTTGATTAGGTCGGAGGAGAAGAGCGAGTGCCACTTCTTCTCCCTCCTGCGCATTTTGACCAATTCCATCAGGCTGATACGTTCGACCCATGCCTGATAGAGTGAGTTGGTGAACTCCCCGTCCAGCGATGCAGCGTCATACATCAGGCGCTGCGAGACCATCGCTGCCGTCATGCCGCCCGCGGATGCGCCGGTGATGACATCAACGTAGATTTTCTTGTCCTCGCTGGGCGCGACTTCATTGTGAGTACGGATCGCCCGCATCAGCTCGTACAAGACACCCGCTTCGTAGCTCCCCAGAGAGACAGCGCCTGCAATCGTGATCGCCAGCCGTTTGGCCATAGAGTCCGTTCGCCTCCCATTCAAGCACACAATTCAACACTAGAAGTCGAGGAGAGCTACAAGGGCAAAGCGGAGAATCTGTCTACTGATGTCCGGGCCTGCAAGGGCTACGCGGTTCAAACCGATGAGAATTGGAACGCACAGGAGCCAAAGGCAAACGAAAAAAGCTGCTCGATTGTGAAGTTGCCCGTTCATCTTGCCCTCCTTGCCTACTCGATCGGGTGACAGAAGACATTTCGAGAGTGTACAAGCTGGTCACCTATTTTGAGTACAGCATCGGCGGCGCCCCGACTTGTACTGCGGCACACGATCATTGATCCGACGACCTAAATACTTAAATCGCCGCGAAGGGAAAAGACCCGGGCTCTCGTTCTAGTGGATAGGACTTAATGGAGTGGGGTGAAGGCTCCCCACTTCACGCGCTGGGCAGAGTCGCGCGGCCTAAAAGACCTCTGCCTGCGACCGGACGGAAGCCCGGGACGGCGAAGGCGACGGGTTTGTTCCGCGCGTTCCATGAAGCATGTCCGGATTTTGTAACAGAATGGGGGTTCTTGTTGGGTTCACCCGCAGTTACCTCACAATGACATTTCCCTTCCCCAACGGCTTCTGCATAATTGCCGAAGCAACCAAATGATTTACACAGAGACAGTACGCCGCGCACGAACCGTGCTCTTGGGTCTGTTTTTCTTATCTCCCCTATGTCCGTGCCCGCTTTTCGCCAGTGTCACACTGCAAATCCCGGACATAAACCTGCCAGACGGGAAAGTGGAGTTCAGGCCCGGTACCTGTGATCCGGCTGCGGTGCCGGCGAGCCTACCCCAGCAAATGCCGCAGAGCACAACCACTAACTATACGGTCGCGGTCGATCTGGGGAATACGACCCATGGCAGCTATGGCTATTTCATTTATCCCGTCTATGTGCATCCCAACAGCAGCAAAGGACTGAGCTGCGGTTTTCGAGTGCAGGTACTACCTTCCGGCACGTTTGTCGACAAAATGCAGGATGTCACCTTCCATGTGGGCGAGGGTGCGCAGTTAGAAGACGGCCTTGTCCGGATTCCTCTGTACAACTTTGTTTATGCGAAATCGATCTTGCAGGGCCACGCCGGAGACCAGTTGTCGCCGGTCAGTCTGAGCGGCAGTACAACATTGGACGTCACCCTGAACAACACGCTCTCCGATTTACCGATCGGTTTGTACCCAGAGGTGATGGTCTCTCCGAGACATGGGTCATACTGGCAAGGAACCCCGCAAGCTGCGGTGCACATTCCCCGCAGCAACTCGACCGTGTTGGATGCCGGGCAGAGCCTCGACGGCGCCGTTGTGCTGAACTTGCGTCCTAATCCGTGGCACGCGCTGGGCGCATCCATTTTCCCGCTCGCTCCAGGCAAGGCTCACGAGACCTTGACTTTATATGTCAGTTACGACTCCCCGGGCGGAGTTCCTGGAACTTTGGAAATTCCGGTAGCACTTCGTTTTAGTCCTTCCTTCTGGAGTCTAATCTTGTCCGTCTTCGTAGGAGCGATAGCAGGAAGCCTGCTGGCACAGTTGGGCAAGACCAGTGTCGACGGTATGAAATGGTACAAGGCCTTTGTGGTGGCGTTGCTTTGCGCGGGGATTGCCGAAGTATTGGGAATCATGCTGGTCTATGGTGGCAGCGAATTTCGGCTGTTTGGATTTGAGCTGGATCCCTACCAACTGTTACCCGTCGGCGCGATTGGCGCTCTGGTTGGGTTGGTTGGGTTCAGAAATGCGGACGATTTCCTCAAGCTTTTTCAAAGATCATGACAGCTTCCGTCAAAGAGATCGCGCTCTACTCAATTGTTGCGTTGGTGCTCGGATGCGCAGAGAACGGGCGGGCTCAGATGGCGTCGCAGGCGCCACCAGGCAAAGCCCAAGGACCGGTTGCCATCAGCGCCTTACCATCGGGCACATTGGTCGTTTTAGGTGGCCGGGGCAGGCTATCGTTGATCGATTCGACCAGCGGAGGGGTCACGCTGCTCAAAGACTCTCTGGGATACTTTACTCCGGTAGATATGGCTGCTGTCCGCATCGGCGATACAGATTCGATATTCGTCGCCCTCTATAACACCGCACTGCGGCAAGGATTGCTGGCAAGATACTCGCTGGCAGGCGCTCAACTACAAACCTGGTTCGGTCGAACGGCCTTCGCGGGGATTGCCATTGATCAGGTTCACCAGACCGTCTACCTCGGCGACGCTGTGACTGGGGAGATCTCCTCGTTGTCTATGAATGGGAATTCACCCAGCCCCTCCTTTCTTGTAGAGGTTCCGGGAGTCACTCGGCTCGGCCCGCTGGCCGCAGATGCGGCGGGGCAGCGGCTGTTTGCGGCTGATGTGGGAGGGGGAACGATATATGTGGTGGATCTGCCCAGCCGAAAGTCGCGTCTGTTCGCATCCGGCATGAGTGAACCTGCCGCACTCAGTTACGACGCTGAGCAGCAGAGGCTCTATGTGGCGGATGCGTCACGCCATTGCATATGGCAGATTTCCACGAATTCGCCGAAACCGAAGCCAAGCATCTTCTCGTCTGCGGCGGAACTGCGGGAACCGCGCGGCGTCACCGTCGACGCGCAACACACGGTCTGGGTGGCCGATCATGCCGCCCTGGCAGTATTCAAGCTTTCTCCCGCCGGACTGGTAGTCCAGAGAATCTCGCCCTAGGCGAACGGTCTTGCCAATCATGGGTCTCGGCGAGGTTCGCTGGCCTCGGAACATGAAGGTGACTGACAGCAGCCCTTGACATTGAAGAACAACGACAAGGAGACGTACCGCAATGAAGAAGATGAACTGGTTCCTGTGGGTAATCGTTCTGGGCTTGGGACTGGTCGTGCAAGCGGCAGCCCAGCAGCAGGCCGTGCTTAAGCATCGTGGGACTTTGCGCAAGGATCCCTCGAGCAAGAATCCGCCGATCATGCGACTTGACGCTGGCGTTGATGTCGACCTCATCGACCCCACGCCAACCCATGGCTATTACCACGTGCGCACCTCGGATCCAGAGGCGGAAGGATGGATCTATGCCCGCAGCCTCGACATCGTCACTTCCACCGCTCCGGCGCCAACACCGACCCCGACTCCCGTTACCCCGACTCCGGGAACGCCGCCCACACCGCCCTCCGGGGTCGTGGGCGCGTTTTCGCCCGACTGGGAGAAACCTGCTCCGAATTCAACCACCTTCACCGGCCCGGATGGCGACTGTGGCCCAACCGGAGATGGCGGGGACTCGTTCACGAATGCCCGCAAAAATCGGAGTGACGACGCCACCAGTCCTCACGAGGTAACCTGGAAGGCATTGCAGTCGCTGCCCTTCCCTGCGCACGCGCCTCGATCGCTTGTCCAGTGGACTGCGCAACAGATGCAAGTCATTCAACCCTACGAAGGTGTTCCGGTTTCCGTAGTGGGTTATCTGGTGAAAATCAAGGTGGAAGATACGGGCTCGGGGGAGTCGACTAACTGCCATTTTGTAAACCCGGACGAAGTGGATTGGCATATGCCTTTCGCCGAACGCTTCGGAGATGCCGAGGCGACGGCGGTGGTAGTGGAAACCACGCCTCGCATTCGGAAAGAACACCCGAAGTGGACGACCGCCAATCTTTCGCCCTGGGTGAATTCAAATTCTCCAGTTCGCATCAGCGGTTGGACGCTGCTCGATCCGGAGCACGCCGCACAGATTGGACAGTTCCGATCGACGCTTTGGGAGGTTCACCCGGTCACGAAGATAGAAGTCTTCAAAGACGGGCAGTGGATGAACGCTGATAACTTGCCGTAGCGAGCTGCGGACCATGCTTGGCCGCAGCCGGTCTGCAGCAGACTAAGTTAAAGGCATCCTAGTGGTCTACCTTTGTACGATATCGGCACGTGGCATCCCGAGCACACTTTGGGTCTTAGTTGGAGATCATTAATGCGTAAAATAGCGCGTCTCGGCTGTTTGCTTCTGCCCGTTGTCCTTTTCTCCGCAGACATTTCCCAGGGTCAGCAGTTGACTCCGGCCGAAGTGAAAGCCCTGCCTGAATGCGCGCTGGGGAGAACCGATACTAGCTGCAAGCTGGTAATTGATAGGGAGAATCCTGTCGCTCCTCCCACCGTGCAGATGTATTCCGATCAGAGGCTTACCGTTGTCGTTAAACACCCGAAAGAATTCGAACGATATTTTCTCGATTACCAGACGGGGCAAGCAACTCTGGTGCCTGATGTCACTTCGAGCATCGCGCAGGGCCTGCTGCCTTCACTCGGAAAAATCGGGGAATTTGCGGCTTTGCTCTACGGGGCGCGAGCGCAACCGCCACCGCCGGATTCATGCAACGACAAAAAGCTCACGGACCCCGTTATGGCCGGACACGTCCAGGACGTGGTGCCCGCCTTTCAACAATGCTTGGGAGAATTGGCCGCGAAAGCCATCGGCATTTACAAAGCGCTCGATCCCCTTCTTGCACCCGATTCACTCACGCCGCCTGGCGCGGCAGCGAACCCTACGAATCTGGATGACGTGTTGGACAACATATCCGATTTCCTGCAGGCGGAATTCAAGGTATCGAGCAGGATTTCGACTGTCGCGACGGATTTGAAGGTCAGCGCACCCGATGCCCCTGCCCTTCTTCAGCTCACCAATTTGCAAAAGCTCGCCGACAACGTGGCGAACGACCTCATGGGTTATGCACGAAGAATCGCCGATCTGGACGACTTTGACAACGGGGAAAAGGACTGCAAAGACCTCATTCCGGTCACGGCGCAGGAAGCTAGTGACGGGATTCAATGCGTTTACATCACGTCACGCAAAGATGACCAGCACGTCTACCACAATATGGTGACGAGAACCATTACTTATGCGGTGAATACGCTCAACTTGATCTCGAACTCGCAGGAAGCGGCAGTGGACAGTTCCAAGAAGAGATTGCTGGCGACGGTTGCCATCAACTTTGCCGACACCCCAACGCCGTTTCCCGGAAATCCGGGCTCCGCCTTTCGTTGGGAAGCGTCGGCCGGGGCATTCTTCTCCACTCTGCCCATTCGATCGTTTTCCGCTGCGCCAGTGTTCACGAACGGCGCCGTCAGTGACAAGAGGATCGTCCAAAATGTCCTGCACCCTACCGTCGTCCCCTTTGCGGCGGCTAACTATCGCCTGAGCAATGACTTGAAGTGGAGTCGCTGGAAGTCCGCGATCTATTGGACAGCAGCCGTAGGAATTAATCCCAACACCGTGTCCGCCGATTTTGGAACCGGGATCTCTCTGTCCTGGCGGGCGCTCATGCTGAGCGGTCTAAGTCACTTCGGGCACGACGTCCGTCTCACACAGGGCTTGAAAGTCGGGGAGAGCCTGGGCGCAAGCTTCAATGGGAGTTTGGCAACGCAAACTTACTGGACAACGACGTTTGCCTTCGGTGTGAGTATCCGTGTCCCATCGCTCACCGGCAGGTAGGCCGGCAAGACCAGAAGAGTCGGCAGTTTTTCCTTAATCGTAAGCCGGCCGACGATTCCGAAGGAGCTCAGACGGTAGACCAGATCAGCGCGGCGGCTTGGATGATGAGGTAAATATCGCATGCGCCTAGCATCTAAATCGGTAGCGAATCGGGCCAGGAGTTCCGTCGGGATTGATATTGTCGGAGACAACCTATGTCGATTGGAATGGACAATCTAAAACACATTGTCGTCTTGATGATGGAGAATCGCTCTTTCGATCACATGCTGGGCTACTTGAAGCAAAATTGGCCGAACCTCGACGGCTTGAACGGCGACGAAACAAATCCGGATACCGCCGGGACTCTGCAGTCCGTACAGCCGGTAGCCGCGGCTCAAGGCGAGCTGAATCCGGATCCGGATCACTCGTGGGAAGGCGTGAATCTGCAGATTTTCGGGAACGCCCAGGGTGTCGACGACGGATCGCCCAAAATGAAGGGGTTTGTTAAGAGCTACTTTACGAAGCGGGCGGATTTAGGCCACTCGCGCAACATCATGAACTGTTTCGACCCGAACAACCTGCAAGTGCTCACTTACTTGGCGGAACAGTATGCATTGTGCGACCGCTGGTTTTCTTCATTGCCGGGGCCAACTGTGCCGAACAGGATGTTTGCACATTTCGGAACGTCGTTTGGGCACGTGGACAATGGGATGAAGATCGGCGACAACGGCAAGAGCATCTACTCCCGGCTTCTGAATGCAGGACGCAGCGCAAAGATTTACTATTTCGACGAGCAGAGCGCAAGTGTGGGCTTCACCTTCTTGCTGCAGAATCAGCCACAGACGATGGGTACCTATCAGGACTTTCTGCAGGACTGCGCCGGCGGAAATTTACCAGACTACAGTTTCATAGAGCCGAACTACTCGGATCACGCAAATTTGCTGGCATCGGATCAGCACCCAGATCACAACGTGATTGCCGGCGAGAACTTCATCGCCGACGTCTACAACCATGTGCGGAAGAGTCCAAAATGGGAGAACACGCTGCTGCTCATCGTTTATGACGAGCATGGAGGGGCCTTCGATCATGTGTTCCCGCCGAATATTACACCCGATGGAATCACCGATCCGATCAGCGGTTTTAAGTTCGACCGCCTGGGCATTCGCGTGCCGGCAGTATTTGTTTCGCCGTGGATCGATCAAGGGACGCTGATCCACACGCAGTATGAGCACGCGTCGATTCCGGCGACGGTCGCGAGCGTGTTCATTGCCGATGCGGGGCAGCGAAACCTCACGGCACGCGAGCAGCGGGCAAGTTTATTCACGGCGGATCCCAATCTACTCACGCTGGCTACGCCGCGGCAGGATAGCTTCTATTTCACGATGGAAACAATTTCTGCGGTGAGCGCGACGCCAACACCCCTGGCTGCGTCTGTCGAGCCTGGGTCGACCGCGGTTCCGGTGCCCGCTGCCCCGCCCGAAGCCTACAATCCCGGACGCGATATGGGAGCGCTACTCGGCGATCACATCCAGGAATTGAGTCGCCTCGAGCAAAAACTGCCACCGGCCCAGCGCACAAATATCGATGTCAACACGCTCGTAAGCGAGCAGGACGCAAGCAATTACATCGGGCAGGTGACGCCGCGCTTGCGCGCACAAGGGCTGCTTGGAGGACAACCATGAATCGTGCACGCAGTTTAGCGTTGTTCTTTCTACTCCTGGCGGGCAACCCCTTAGTCGCGCAACAGCCTGATACCAAGGGGGAGAGTTATTTTGGCACTGCGTTCACGATAGAAGGTCACGACATCAAGGAAGGATGCAAAACAACGGATGCAAGCGGGAAAAAGCCGCTGGAGATTCTGGTGCCTGGCTGTTTGATACCCGTGTTTCACGGCAACAAAGGCCTTTACGGCTCATTTGCGAATCTGCCGCCGGGGAATGGTTTGGCTCTGGGAGCGGTGTTTAAAGACAGCGAGCTCAACGCAGGAAAGTGGCGGATGGATTATCAGGTGGACGGCCAAGGCTCGTTCAATGGCTCGTGGACGGCTGGCGGATTTTTCACCATGCGGTTGGCCCCGATGAGCGAACCCAAACCAGCGCAGAGGCCGATCGAGGGCCAAAATGAAACGCCGCCTCCGCCCGCAAATCCGAACAAACCGCGGATTCTGCGGCCTCCCATCGTCCATCAAGGACCATTGCCGAAACATCTGCCCGATCTCAGTGAGAATGAGACGAAACTACTGCTGAACTTCTACGGATTTCATACCTCGCTGAATCAGGTCAGTTTTTTCGGAATTGGTCCTAGTACACTGCCGACGGATCGATCCTTCTTTGCACTGCGGGAGACGGTGACCGGCGTAAACGCCGACCTATTATTAAAATACGGCTTTCACCTTCTGGGCGAACTCAACGGACGCTGGCCCACGATTGGCAATGACTTGGGGCAGTCGTCGCCATCCATCGAGCAGATCTACTCGGAGACGACAGCACCGGGGCTGACCCGGCAGCCCGGATTCCTTCAGCTAGGAGAAGGCCTGCAGTACACCCACCACGGCGGCGGCCTGGGCGAGAAGGCCAGCTTGGGTGCGGATTACGATCTGGCCTGGGGAGTCAACTTTCAGCAGTTCTTCGCTCCCTCGACCTCAACCTACTCTTTTCGAAGAATAACGATTGATGCCACCAACGAAATTAATTTACTGAAAAGGTTCAATCCGAAAAGTGGCGCGTCAACGTCCGAACACTTCGGCACATTGCAGTTACGCGGTTGGATGACCGAGTCCATTGCCCCGGCCGGTCACGTTGTTCCGTTCTACTTTCAGCCGACCTTGGGAGGAGGCGATATCGATAAGGAGCGGACACTAGCAAGCTTTGCCGACTATCGCTTCCGCGCTCCTAATGCTCTTCTGCTGCGTGCACAGTATGAGCAGCCACTGCCGAAGTTCAGCTTTCTAGGTGGGATCTTTCGCGCCGACACGGGCAAGGTTGCCGACGCACGAGGAGATATTGGGCTGTCCCACCTGCGTCACAGCTATGGAGCGGGATTGACTATTCGTGCGGGAAATTTTCCATACCTCGTTTTCATGTACGCGTGGGCCGGAGGAGAAGGCCATCACACGTTTGCAGATCTCAACCTGTCCGCGATCTCCGCAGGCGGCGGCTCGGCGTCACTGTGGTAGGAGTATTCGTCTATAAGAGAAACCGGGGACCTCTTTTGTCTGGAAGGGCCGGTCTTCGGGCTCCAAGTCACGATTGGGGCGCAGCGTAGTGACACCTGCCAGCGCGGCCTGCCGAGGAGGTTGCATGCCCGCCAATGAGCGATCTGATAAAAACCTTCATACCCGTTTCTGGACCGCCTCCGTTTGGCCTATGATCTTCTCCTCACAGAGAGTCTAAAATGTTCGACCGTCTTCCTGTGAGTCCGCTACAACCCGAAGATGATTACACGGCCATCATAGGTGGCTAGAAAAATCCTTTGCCACCACCGGAGGACAGAACTTGCTGTACGTATAGCGCGTGTCGCCCGGTTTGGAGTTGCCCGGCGCGGCGGGGCGGTGGAAATGAAGATGGTGGTTGTGCTGATGATGTTTTGCTTGCTGATGTGATCCCGCAGCAAACTGTTTGGATCGTCCCGCATTGCCTGCGTGATGGTGCCATGGGTGATGAAGGGGCCCAGATCTTGGGGAATTCTCGGTGTGTTCGGATTACTAGCCGTCTGGCTAGCAAACTTGATCTTGTTGGGAGGATTACTACCCGTTCTGAACGGCGTGATGTCCACAGGGGCTATATTTGGCTTCCCGGGCGCGGACGAAAAAGTGCCTTGAGCCTCGATGGTCGTGCCCGCGCGAAATTGCGGTTTTCAATCAAGCTTTTCTTCCCGGCAACATCTTACTCAGAATTACCCGAATCCCTTCCGGCCGATGCTCGCCAGCAGAACCCTCCAGCGTATACGACCGCTCGAAGGCATGAGGGCCCACAATCTTCATCTCCCACCGATCATTGGCCTGGGAGCCGAGGATCGAAACTCGCCAAGCCCCCGGTTTATCGGCAAGCACATGTTCGATGATCGCTCGAACCTCTGCTTGCAGACCAGAATCTCCCGTCTGCTGCATCTCCACTGAAACTGCCATACTGCCGAAAATATCACTGTGTTCCCAGCTACCGCAAACCCCGTGCCACCATGCAAGGATTCTGCCGGCTGAGCCACCCCAGGCGGAGTATGATCGGGGCCTATGGCGATACTGGTCGCGCTCACTCGCAAACGCGGAAACGCCAATTGGGGGAAACCCATTCCGTTCGCTCCCGCTCTCCCTACTGAATTCGAACTGCAGGTCGGGCAACTGCAGCTCAGGGCAGGGATGTATACCTCGTCAGGTGAGCTCCGCGCCTGGTGTGAGCAAAATAGGAATCGGTGCTATGTCCCAGAATGGCTGCTCGAGGAGTGGGATATCACCGTAGATCCAATCTCAGCCGCGTAGCGTGACGACGCAAAGGCCTGTTGTTTAGGGCGGGCCGGGCATTGGGTCCGCGAATCCATCAATTTCTCACCCGCTGCTACAATTCTCGACCGAGGGCAACCATGGCGAATCTGACAGGAGTAGTACGGCAATTGAGGAAGGAAAGAGACCGGGTGCGAGGGGAAATGCAGCGGCTGAACGCTGCGCTGGCGGCCTTGGGAAGTCTCGGAAGTCTAGGCGGAAAGTCTAAGGGAATTCGGGCGCCTAAGAGGCGGAAGCCTATGTCAGCGGCAGCACGTAAACGAATCGCCGCGGCTCAGCGTGCACGTTGGGCAAAATGGAAGGCGGCCAGGCGGAACAAATGAAGCATTAGCAACGGCCGGGGAGAACCTACGCTTCTCGGCTCCTCGTGTGCCGATCCCCAGCAAGGCTTGGGGTGGGGCCTCAGCTCTTGCTTGCGATGGCAACCAAGGAGGCAATGTCGGCGGGTCGGCCGTTGACACCCCGCAACGGGCTACCTGCGGGGACGAGTTCTTGACCAATAGAGTGTCAACACTGTGTCCCCGGTGTTCCGCAACCGCTCTGCGACTTCTCTTGCCTGGAAGGGCCGGTCTTCGGGCTCCAGATCACGATTGAGCAACTCCGTGATTTCTTCGGGCGTGCTTGGTTTCCTGATCTTGTTCAACGCTCGTGCAATGTGCTCGTCGAGGCGACGACTCGAATTCGGAATCTGCCGCATTTCCGGTTCCGGGCTCCGGCTATTGAAAAACTGAACTTAGCTTATTCCTGACAGGGACCCGGTGTCAGCATGAGGTTGGAGAGGCGAAAGCATTGGAAAAGGTAAAGGCTGTGACATTGGTTACGCTCTAGCCACCAACTCCTGCGAGGGAGCCAACAGCGTGGAGACGTGCACCGTCACAGCCCTTGATGCGATCACCGCTTTCGCGGTCCCAAACCCCAACTCCTCCTCGCAGAGCCGTCGGTTTTTTCCGGTCTGGCTGCTCTTCGGGTTGCCCCGCCGAGCTGATCACTCAGCCTACTTCGGACTGGCAAAAGTTTAATTAAGCCAACCCTTTCAGCCGTCGACGGGAGCAACCTTAGAGAGGTGCCCGAAAATTGTCAATGCCCGTTTTCAGTGCAATCGGCCTGCTGTGACGGATCAAAACCCAGAAACGCAACCCATTGAATCGTTGTTGGTTAATGAGTGGAAGATTATTTTCTCCCCATTTTTCCACAGCAACATCCACAGGTGCTAAAAACGCGGCGCAACTACGAGCAATGTATCGAGCAACCAGTAAGCATCTTGACGGCGGGAAATAGATCACGCATAGTTTGTTATCACTTCACCCAATGCAATGTCAGATCTCGTGGCCTACATCGATGGCGGTTCTCTCGGGAATCCGGGCCCGTCTGGCATTGGAGTGGTAATTGACGGCCCCACCGACGGCACCATCAGAATCGCCAAATGGATCGGACACCAGGACAATAATGTCGCCGAGTACCTTGCTCTGCTGGAGGCGCTGCAATGTGCCCTGGGGCTTAAGGCCGATACGCTTCACGTATTTTCCGATTCCGAAGTAATGGTCAAGCAGATGAGCGGTGAATACAGCTGCCGCAGCCCGCGGCTCTATTCCCTGAATTGGATCTGCCGGAAGTTGGCCCGGTCGCTCGATTTCTCGATCTCCCACGTTCGTCGCGAGCACAACACTGAGGCCAATGGTCTGGCCAGCGCGGCCGCTCGCAGGAAACTTTGCTAATCCCCGATTTGACGGCCAGACATGCGTTCTTGCCGCGCATCCAACCACGAGGAACTTCGGTTTTGATTGTGCGCTTTGAGTTTTCGTAATGAGATCCTGTCTATCTGGGACATGTTGAACTAGGTCAGCCTTAACAGCCTGCAGCCGTAAATTCTTGTGGTAGCATGGGCTCGAAAAACGTGGCAGAACAGACCGTTCCAGCGCAAATACGGTCTGATTGCGGGACACCTGATAACCGCGTGTCCGTTTCCAGAAGTTCGTCCTTGGTAAAGCCATGGATCAAGTTGACCCACTCCGCAGTAAACCTTTTTCTGAATGGGGGCCACAGCGCGCTTGGCAGGTAGCTTCGATCACCCTCATGGTGCTTTCCGTCGTTCTCTTCGTTGCCGTATTGGTCTCCAACCTCGAAAGGCCAAAGGTGTCCGTAGTGCTCTTGGTTGCGATGACGGCGGCTTTCTGCATTTTCAGCCTTCTTCTGGCCAATGTGTTTCTGCAGCTGCACCGTGACCAACGCAACGCGGCCAGCGTCCTCCAAACGGCAGAGCATGAATTCCACCAGATGGCGAGCAATATCCAGGAAGTCTTCTGGATGATCGATGCCGAGAGCAAGAAGGCGCTTTACGTCAACCAGGCCTACGAGACCATCACCGGGCGTTCGTGCCAGTCTTTGATCGAGAACCCATCTTCTTATGAAGAAGTCATCCACCCCGACGACCGTGTCCACGTACTTGGGAAACTCGCGGAAGCGGCGCGGAACGGACAGTTTGATGAGCGGTTCCGGATCGTAAGGCCCGGCGGCGAAGTGCGGTGGGTCTGGGTGCGTGGTTTTCCGTTGCGGGATGCCGGAGGCAAGATTGGCCGGCTCGTCGGCACCGCCCTTGAGATCACGGCGCAAAAGGAAGCGGAAGAACAAGGCGCAACCAATCTTGTCCTGGCGCGATCCTCATCGGCAGAAGCCGAAGCATTGCGTAAGGCGACTCTTGGACTGACCCAGGATCTCCGCATGGACTTCGTTCTCGATGCCCTTCTTCAATCGCTGGCCGACCTAGTACCGTACACGTGCGCTCGGGTCTTGATTGCGGAGGGTGGCCCCCACGTGCTCTCGCTGGGAGAGAAACTCTGCAACGAAACTCCGAAGCCACGTTCGGATTTTCCTCTGACTCTCAATGCCGACGACTCCCCGTTCTTGCAACGCATCTTGACTGGCCAGAAAAGTGTCTTGATCTCCGATACCAGGCAAGAAGAATCGTGGCAAACCTTCGACGGACACGCTCATCTGCACTCCTGGCTCAGCGTTCCGCTGGTCGCGTCCGGGCAGTACCTGGGATTTCTTTCCGTTGGCCATACGGAACCTAACAGCTTCACTCAGGACCATCTCCGTCGGGCAGAATTGTTGGCAATCCCCACTGCGGCGGCAATTCAGAATTCCCGTCTTTACGAACGTGCTGCGATTTATGGGGAGCAACTAGAAAAACGGATCGAGGACCTTCGCCAGGCCCATGCGGCGCTGGTGCAATCGGAGGAGGGACGCCGGGTTTCGGAAGACAAGTTCCAGAAGGTCTTTCGTTCGAGCCCGGTCCCGTTTTCGATTACAACCGTGGCAGAAGGGCGGTTTCTGGATGTAAACGCTGCTTTCGAGCTCCGGTACGGCTATTCCCGGGCAGAAGTGCTCGGCCGCACGGTCCATGAATTGAGGATTTGGGAAGATCCGTCAGACCGCAAGCTGATGATCGCGCAACTCCAGCGCGGTCCCATTCGGAATGTCATCACCCGGCTTAGGACAAAGTCCGGCGAGATCAAGACCACGGCTTACTCCGCGGACAAAATCCAATTCGAAGGCCAGACATGCGTTCTGGCCGTATCAGAAGACCTACCGGAATACGAGCAGCGCTCAAGCAACTGAGAAATTGCCGAGCTCAATCAGAAACATGCAGGTGCAGTTCCGCCCCCCTCGGTTCGTAGCAACTGACTGACAGCGTGCTTAGACGATTTCTCTCTTCACGCCTCTGCTGTCCGAAATTCCGACCGCCGCAAAGAAAAATCACCACTCAGGGATGGAAGTGCGCCACGATGGTCCTCATCGTTTGACATCGGATGACGGTGTCGCAGCAATCGTGGGGTAGGTGGGGAGACGGCAACGGCAGGGCGACTGAGGCTCCAATTGAAGGAGCTGTACGGCCGCCCCTAGCAAGTCTTTAGAAATGCACGATTTCGTCTGACCAGCAAACACGGCATTGGGCAGGAGTTTCGCGATGGACCGGCAATTGAGCCGCAACAGCACCGTTTTCAGACGAGACCCGGCGCTCCACGCGACCTTTCCCGGCGCGCGGAAATACCCTCAAATCACATTGCAGAGCGGTGTTTTGTCCGGTTTCCCGACCGCTCTGGAACCGTCTCTTCCACGCCGCCTACCACCCGGCACAGCCCCTTGTACTCCGGTTGCAGATCGGAGGGCAGGCCAACTGCCGCTACCCCGCGATGACATCCCGCCGCAGCCTCTTGTCGTCGTCACGCTCGGAGTGTGCCGCCTCCGCCTGGCCCGGATGTGGTTTCCTCTTGCCCTTCGTCTTCACTTAGGGGTGCACTATGAGAAGGCCAGACAGAATTCTTTCTTGGTGGGATCGGGAAGTCGATCGTGCGGGAAGGCCAATTCGGGATGATGTGCGATCTGCAGCGCATGAAGTCTGGAAAGAAGCATGCCGCCGGACTCAGGCACTTCTTGCCGACCCTGCACAAGCCGCCGGTCTGATGGAAGACTCGGTTACGCAGGTGTCTCGCTACCTGGACCGCATCGGGGCTCCCCTGTCATCGCCAAAGAACGGACTGCTCTTGTTGGCTTTCTCGCGGGCGCTTCGGCGACTTGCCGCCAAGTCTCGTCGCCTTGAACCCGCCGGTGGGGCGGCTGAGCTGTCGAGTCGTGTAGTGGACAATGCCTGGAGCCGTCAAGTAGACGCGCGATTGGATTTGGAAAACATCGTTCGGAGACTCAGTGAAATAAACAGCACCGTTTTGGCCCTCAGAGGTGCCGGCTATAACTGGGACGAAGTTGCCCAATTGCTCGGAATATCGGTGGCCACGGCTCGCAACAGCTTTTGGCGGGAAATACGCGATGTGAAGCGAAAGCTCCACATTGATGGAAAACAGAGACATCGCATTGACCATTGTGTCTCTCAAGGAGATTCAAGTCCCGCCTATCCAGAAGAGGCATGATGAGGCCGGGATCTCGGCATTTGGTTATGCGGCGGGACAGCGAATGCGCCGAGATGACATGTGCTCCAGCAAGTTCCACAACTTACCTTCTGACATTTTCTCTAATTCGCTGACACCCAAGTCATGGCTCTCATACACAAGCGTGCTGCCCGACATCATCCTTAACTTCAGATAATCGGATCCGGGATCACTGAGAAGCCGCATCTCACACCTGGGGTCGGACTGTTTGCACAGTGTAACTATTCGTTCGTACTGTTGCGTGGCGGGCGTTGAGTTCTTCGGCATGTTTCGCTCCTCGGCACGAACTTACGCCCACATCAGAAGAAGACCAACAACTTACCTAAAATTTCAAGCATGCCTACCCTCTTTTCGGACGCTCAATATTTAGGCCGTGATGCCCAAATCGTCTGCCAGCTCAATCTCCGGCGCCGCACAACTGTTTTCCTTTTTCATCTGTGCTTCGAACTCAGCTTGTTCTCTCTTGGCTTCTCTCACGGGCAGAAGCTCCATGTGGCTGGGAGGAAATACGAACGTCTGGACAAAGCTCAGTCGCTCGGGGTTCAACCTTCGCCCGACAATCTCCCGGCTATGTTCCTTGCAGAACTCACAAAAGGCTTCCGCGTCAATGATCTGTCGATGAACTCCACTCGCCTCGACGATCCGGCACTTCAAGAGTCCCCGATCAATCCATCTTTGCACTTCTTCTGCACGAACATGCAAAGCCCGAGCCAGACTATGTTTCGTAAACCAATCTTGTCCCATCCGCGCGCTGGCCCCGAGCCGATGCAACATGGCATGCACCGAGGTCCGCGAGCGCCGGAGCAGTACTGTAACTTCGTGAAGAGAGTGTGACGCGATCAAGTCAACTAGCCTCTGTTGCTCGGTTTTTGTCCATGGCCGGTAGCTTCGCTTCGAGGTGATTCCCATCTGGCGCACGAACCTCCAGCAGGCTGCACGCGGGTTTCCCGACACTGCCACAATTCTTGTGATCAGCCCCTGCAACGCGATTTGCGTGTTGTGCCCATCTTGGCCTGAGACCTCGGATGATATGGTGCCCACATATGTCCTCACCATCTCTCGAGCCGCCCCAGGCCAGCGGAAGGTACGACGGCGGGCTGGTTGATTCAATTCCCCCATGTTCAGCAAAGACTGTGGAAGCCGGACCCCACATCCCCTCCTACTTATATATGGCTTCGAAACAGGAATGTGTCTCACCTGGGATTGCACTTTTTGGCATCGTGCGATTGTGGCGCTGGTTGGATGTGCTCCCCTTAAGGGAACGAGAAGGACGCTGACCCGGATGTCGGGACGTTATTCGGCATTTTTCACTGGATCTGGAGGCAACAGCACAGAAACTAAATGGGCGCGGTCGCCGTCATACTCATCGCCAAGTTCGGATACGCGGCCGCATCTGTTCGGCACGATAGGCGAATGCACACAAAGATTTTCATCGACACCGATCATGGGATCGTGGGATTCTGCTGGGGACAACATGGCAGTTAAGCTTAGACTCCACGTTCAACTGGGACATACAGAATGGATTCGGAAAAAGAACTGCTCGACGCATTTGACAGGGTCGTGCATGAAGACTTTCCCAATCCTGGGCGCATCGCCTGTCCAGGGCGCGAAGTCCTGCTGAAACTCGTGCGACAGCCCGCGGACGCTCAACTCGCCGACCTGCTCGCCCACGTTCGACAATGCGCTCCCTGTTTTGATGAGCTGAAAGAATTGCGCCAAAAAGGGCGAATTCAATCTCCGTAGAGTCTGGCCCTTACGGAGAGTCAACAAGCGTCAATGTAGAGCACGAGTTCGCCGTGCGCTCCAATGGAATTCCGCCACTGTGCAGCTAGGCTTCGCATATTGCCGACTAGGCTGGCGAGGTCGTCCCTGCGGACCCGTACTCCTTGTTCTTCCAGGCTCTCCTTGAAGCTGTCTGGGCTGAATCGCTGGTCTGATTTCGCTACTCTGAAGTGGCCCCACTTCGATCATTACATTTGGCTCCACCCTAACCGATAGATCGGCCTACCCTGTCTGCGAAGCAGACGGGGAGGACGATGGACAGGAGAAGCAAGGT
>Ga0181539_1001223_pt1 | contig 29196 bp, 29 predicted proteins | sample PEATcosm2014_Bin_46_FD_119767 | JGI IMG/M metagenome (GOLD analysis project Ga0181539, IMG submission 119767) | Peatland microbial communities from MTU Mesocosm Facility, Houghton, MI, USA - PEATcosm2014_Bin23_60_metaG | ecosystem: Environmental > Terrestrial > Soil > Wetlands > Peat | place... | reverse complement strand
CTGGGAAAAATCAATCAGCACCTGGCCAAGGAACTGGAAGTGCAGCAACTGCGGAACAAGATCCAGTCGGAAGTGCAGGATCGGGTGCAGCAGACGCAGCGCGAGTACTACTTGCGCGAGCAGATGAAGGCGATCCAGAAGGAACTGGGCGAGCAGGACGAGGGCCAGCGCGACACCGACGAACTGAAGCAAAAGATCGAATCCGCAGGCATGCCCGACGATGTGAAGAAAGAAGCGCTGAAGGAACTGGGGCGGCTGGCGCGCATGTCGCCGATGGCGGCGGATTATTCGGTCACCAGGAACTATATCGAGTGGCTGGCGATCCTGCCCTGGGCAAAGACTTCGGGTGGAGAAATTGAAATCCTGAAGGCGAAAGAGATTCTCGACACCGACCACTACGACTTGCAGAAAGTGAAAGACCGCATCCTGGACTACCTTTCGGTGCGGCGATTGAAGCCCAACATGAAAGGGCCGATTCTGTGTTTCGTCGGGCCTCCGGGCGTGGGCAAAACTTCGTTGGGCAAATCGATTGCGCGCGCGCTGGGACGCAAGTTCGTGCGTCTGTCGCTCGGCGGAGTGCACGACGAAGCGGAAATTCGCGGCCACCGGCGTACCTACATCGGAGCTTTGCCGGGACAGATCATTCAGGGCATACGGCGCGCGGAGACGAAAGATCCGGTCTTCATGCTCGACGAAATTGACAAGGTCGGGCGCGACTTCCGTGGCGATCCGGCGTCGGCGTTGCTGGAAGCGCTCGATCCGGAGCAGAACGCGACATTTCGCGACAACTATCTGGACGTGAGTTTCGATCTCTCCAAGGTGTTGTTCATTACCACCGCGAACATGCTCGATCCGATCGCGGAGCCGTTGCGCGACCGCATGGAGATTATCGAACTGCAGGGGTACACCGAGGAAGAGAAAGTTCACATCGCCTTCCAGTACCTGATCCCGCGTCAGATCGACGAAAACGGAATCACGCCCGAGCAGATCGAATTCCCGGAAGAGGCGGTCAGCTACATAATCCGTCACTACACGCGCGAGGCGGGGGTACGCAACCTCGAACGCACCATCGGCACCATCTGCCGCAAACAGGCGCGCCGTCTGGCGGAAGGAAAGACCGACAAACTGGTAGTCACCAAAGAGATCGTGCAGGAGTTTCTGGGCGGTATCAAAGTCCGCAGCGAGGGCGAAATTGCCGAGCGGACCAAGCGCGCGGGTGTGGTAGTCGGACTGGCGTGGACACCCTCGGGCGGCGACGTGTTGTTCGTCGAAGCCAACCAGATGAAAGGCAAAGGCGGGCTGACCATCACCGGCCAGATTCAGGACGTGATGCGCGAGTCCATGCAGGCCGGCTTAAGCTGGGTGCGTTCGAACGCGAAGGAGTTGGGCATCGACGAAGAGTTTTTCGCCAACCATGACATCCACATTCACGTGCCAGCGGGAGCGATCCCGAAAGACGGCCCTTCGGCTGGCGTCACGATCGTAACCGCGCTGGTGTCGTTGCTGTCGGGCAAGCCGGTTCGTCCGCTGACGGCGATGACGGGGGAGATCACGCTGAGCGGGAACGTACTGCCGGTGGGAGGCATCAAGGAGAAAGTGCTGGCTGCCAAACGCGCCGGTGTACATGACGTGATTCTGCCGGCGGAGAACAAAACCAACGTCGAGGAAGACCTGACGCCCGAGCAGTTGGTAGGATTGACGACCCACTACGTGAAAACCATTGACGAGGTGCTGGAGTTTGCGCTGCCGACTTCGCCTCGCGAGGAGATCCAGGATGCTGAGGAGCGCGAGAAGGTGCTGAGCACCTAAATAAATTTTCCTGTAGAGACGCGGCTCGCGCGTCTCCCGCAGCGCTCAAAAAAGGGTAATCCCCGTCTCTACATCAGGACAACGCCAGCCTTAACGTTGCCACCCGTTTTTCGGTTCGCTCATGATGACAGTCATGGCAGTGACTTGCCCACCGCAATGCACAGATCTTTCCCCTCCTGCTAGCTCAGCGGGCAAGATGACAAGCCTTTAGAAGAAGTACCCGGCCGTCGGACATCACGTAACCGTGGGCAGCTATCGGCCGCGACTTTGAGAGGGACATTTCGCCAAGTCTTGCAAAATTCGCGCCGGAGTGAGAGAACTTTGGCTATGAACTTCGATGCCTTGCGCTCTCCGGTGCAGTTTCTGCAGCAGGTCGGAATCTGTGTCGATCAAGACTGGCTGCGCGAATACGAGGCGTGGTTCGAACGCGAAGGGCAGGGGATCTCAGACGCGGTAGACCGCGCCGGCACCCCGTGGTTGCGCATGTTCGATCGGTTTGGCGCGCGGGTGGATGAAATCCTTTATCCACCCGAATACTGGCGCATGCTGAAACATGGATACCGGGCCGGCGTGCTTTGGCGAGTCTTTGAGCGAAATTCTGAGCAGAATTCGCTGATCCCCGCTTACCTTCTTCTCTACGCCACTGGTTTCTATGATCCGGGCTTGGCCTGCCCGTACACGGTCTCTCTGTCCACGGTTTCCCCGCTCTCTAAGTATGGAGACGCAGAATTGAAGGCGCGGTTCTTGCCCAAGATGTTGCAGCGCGATGACAGTGTCTGGCAGGGCGCAACATGGATGACGGAGATCAAGGGTGGGTCAGACCTGGGCGCGGCGGTGGAAACCGTGGCGCAACGGGATGGGAGTAAGTGGCGGCTAACCGGTGACAAGTACTTCGCGAGTAATGCCGGGGCCGAATTGGCGGTAGTCGCGGCTCGGCAGGAGGGCGCACCGCAGAACGTGCGTGGGCTGAGCTTGTACCTGGTACCGCGTCGCAGCGAAGACGGGCAGCTGAATTATCAGATACGCCGCCTCAAGGACAAGATCGCCACTCGCTCGGTACCAACCGGTGAGATCGAACTTCGTCAGAGCGAGGGTTGGCTCCTGGGGCAAGCCGAGCATGGGATCTATTTGATTCTCGAAGTGCTGAACCTCTCGCGCGTGGCCAACAGCGTGGGCAGCGTAGCGCTCGCACAAAGGGCCATCGCCGATGCCTATTCTTTCGCGGAACACCGCACGGCCTTCGGTAAACCGATCATCGAACATCCTCTACTTCGGCGGCAGTTCGAGGATCGTCTGCAGGGGCTACGCGCGGCTTCCCGGCTAGCTTGGGAAGCGGTGCGTCTGCTCGACGAGGTATGGCAGGAGAAGCCGCCGTACTCGGAGAGCTATCATCTGTTCCGCTTGGTCGCTCACCTGGCGAAGTACTGGACAGCAGAGTTCGCTGTGCTGACGGCCAAATGGGCGATGGAAGTGTACGGCGGGGTAGGAACACTGCAGGAATATCGCGTGGAGCGCTGGCTGCGCGAGGCCATGATTCTTGCGATCTGGGAAGGGACATCGCATCGCCAGATGCTGGATGGGCTGGAGGTCATGCAGCGCAAAAGTGCACACAGGTTGCTGTTCCAGCGTCTTGCGGGAAAAGCGCCGGAGGCGCAGCTGCGCGAGATGGAAGCGCGGGTGGAACGACAACTTAGTTTGCCCGAGGCTGACAGGGAAGGGACGTTGGAGAAGCTTTTTAGCGATCTGGCTTCGCTCACCGCCAATGCCTTATAAAGAGAACGGGTTGGTAACGAATGATTTCGCCTCATTTCCGAGTCGGCGACAAACCGCCCGGAAGAGGACATAGGGGGGCGCTTTCATGGTTAAAGCGTCTTACAATCCTGTTTTGGCCGCAGGCTTGGTGCCAGCAGTTCTCTCTTCGCCGACGATCTCCAGCCCGGCCCGAGAGCATCTCTAATGAGGACCTTTATGCGCAAATCGGCTTTACTATTCACTCTCGTTGTCAGCATCGCCATCCAAGCCCAGGATCTGAAACCGATCCAACTGCCAACGGCACAGACCGAGGGCGGTCGTCCGCTCATGCAGGTGCTTAAGGAACGAAAAACTCGACGGGAGTTTAGCCCCGAGAAGCTGCCCATGCAGGTGTTAGCCAATCTCCTTTGGGCTGCGTTCGGCATTAACCGTCCGGATGGCGGACGTACCGCGCCTTCGGCGATGAACTGGCAAGAAATTGACATCTACGTCGCTATGAGCGATGGCCTATTTCTATACAATGCCAAGGCAAACCGTCTGGAGCCGATCCTGGCGCAAGATGTGCGCGCCGCCACTGGAACGCAAGCCTTTGTCGCCGCTGCGCCATTGAACCTAGTCTATGTCGCCGATCTCAGTAAGACGGGACCATCGGGGAGTGAGGCAGAGTTCTTCACTGCCGCCGATGTAGGTTTCATCAGTGAGAATGTCTATCTATTCTGTGCCTCAGAGGGATTGGCAACGGGCGTCCGAGGCTCTGTCGATCGCGCCGCGTTAGCCAAGATCCTGAAATTGGGGCCAAATCAGAAGATTCTCCTGGCGCAGTCTGTTGGCTATCCGAAAAAGTAGCCTGCTCCCCGCACAGAGGAATTTTTGCAGGAGGCGTTCAAATATTCGACCGCGGGACCGCCGTCGTCAGCTTCATCGAGATAAGGGAACTGGCAATGACTGCCTGCTCATCGTGAATGATCCACCCTACGGCAATGGGCGTAGCTACAACGGACTGCGCCTCGCCACCATTACAGACCGGATCCAGGAGCCGCGACCGTGATGAAAGACCTACCTCTGTCGAAAGTCTACCAGTTGCTTGAACCGGGTCCGGTGGTCCTGTTAACGACCGCCCGCAAGGGCCGCGCCAACGTCATGACGATGTCCTGGCATATGATGGTCGAGTTTGAGCCGCCGCTGGTTGCCTGTGTCGTCAGCAGCGCCAATTACAGCTTCGCCGCATTGCGGGCGACGAAAGAGTGCGTGATCGCCATTCCGGCGCTGGAGCTGGCGCCCAAAGTCGTGGAAGTCGGCAACTGCTCGGGCCGGGAAGTGAAGAAGTTCGAGAGATTCGGTCTGACGCCGGCGCCAGCCGAGCGCGTGGCGCCGCCGCTCGTGGCCGAGTGTTTCGCCAATCTCGAATGCAAGGTGGCCGATACCGGTTTCGTCACCAAGTACAATCTCTTCGTCTTGGAAGTGGTCAAGGCCTGGATCGATCCGACGCAAAAGGACCGGAAGACCATTCACCATCACGGATATGGCAGGTTCGCTGTGGATGGCGAGATGATCAAGCTGAAGTCGAGAATGCGATAATCGGCATACGGATTTCCATCGGAGCGATTCTGGGCAGGTTTTCTAATACCGCTGTCAAGAATGGACGCCGCTCAGGAGCTTCACACCACCGGACGGGCGAGGACGCCCGTGCCTCCACGAACCTGTTTCGCCGAGGGCTGAGAGCTGACGGCTGGAAGCTGCTCCTAGAAGAATCCGCGCAAAGAGGCGACAATGGTTCCCGTCAAGGAAAGGAGCCACGGTGGGAGCCAGTCCAATTCTGAAGCCCGCGAACCCCAAGCCGAAACTCGGCCTGCGCGCCTGGATGGAGCGCGTGCTGGTGGAGTGCGATCGGGCGGCTGCGGGGTTCGACGCCGACGCGGTGCACGATCTGCGTGTAGCCCTGCGGCGCTGCCGTTCACTCGCCGATGGATTGATGACGTTCGATCCCGATTCTTCATGGAAGGACATGAAGAAGGCGGGAAGGAAACTTTTCCAGGCGCTGGGTGAACTGCGCGACATGCAGGTGATGCAGGAGTGGATCGAGAAGCTGAGAGACGCAAGCGATTCGGCGGGCGATCATTTGTCGGCTGATCCGGTATCCGCGAAGCTGCTCCATCATGTGCATGCGCGCGAAGCCGAATGCAAGCAGCGCGCCTTCAAAGACCTCCATCAGTTTGACCGCAAGCAATGGCGCCAGTGGAGCCAAAGTCTGCCGCAACGCGCGTCGCGGGTGCGTCCGGGGAGCGTGGTGTATTTGCATCTTGCGCTCGAAAAGTGGACAGCCGCCTACGATCTGCACAAACGTGCCCTGCGGACGCGCTCGCAGGTTAGCTGGCACGAACTGCGCATCGGCATCAAGCGCTTCCGTTACACGGTGGAAAATTTTCTGCCGCGGCAGCACGCGTTGTGGGGCGGCGATCTGAAAGAGCTTCAGGATCTTTTGGGAGAGGTGCACGATCTGGATGTGCTGTGGGCCACGGCCGTCGACATTATGGCGTTCCCTGACGTGGAAAGCCAGAGCCGCTGGCGTGAGAAGTTGAACGTGGAGCGCGCCAAGAGGATCGCGCGCTATCGCGAGAAGATGGTGGGCCGGCAGTCGCTGTGGCGCGTTTGGCGCGCGCAGCTGCCGTCGGGCCCGCAACTGCGCGCAGCGGCGATGAGCCGTCTTCGGGTAGGGGCGGGATATCTGGATCCCGATTTTTCGCATTCCCAGCGCGTGGCTCAACTGGCGCTTCTTCTGTACGACGGGTTGAAAGATGCGGGGCTGGTGACGGCGAACCCTGGGGATCCGAAGCTGGGGGCGCAGAATCTCGATCACGACTGGCGAGCGGTTTTGCAGGCGGCGGCACTCATGCATGACGTCGGAAAAGCTAGGGGCCCGAAAAATCACCAAAAGAATTCCTACCGGATGATCCGCGGGCTGACGCCGCCTCTCGGTTGGAGCGCGCGAGAAATGGAACTGGCGGCGGTGGTGGCGCGCTATCATCGTGGCGCATTGCCGCGTCCGCGGGGAAAGACCATGCAACAGTTGAAACTACCGGATCGCCGCATAGCCATGGAGTTGGCCGGCATTTTGCGTCTGGCAAATGCGCTGGACACGCGCCATAGGCGCCGTGGGAAAGAAAACGAAAACGAAAACGCTCCGCGGCTCGAGGTTAATTTGCAGGACGGTTTCATACTGGTACGGGTGGCGGGATACTCGGCGCTGGACCGTTCGGCGGAAGCCATCGCCGCGGCGCGATATTTACTCGAAACCATGCTGCGCCGGCCAGTGCTGGTGCGGACACTACGTGCTTCCACGAAAGGCGGCAAATCCGCGGGACGCGCGCCCAGAAGCTAAGAGCTGAGAGCATAGAAGCTACTCTGACACTTCTCAGAACAAGGTTCCCCTTTCAAACTTCCTGTGTGACCCATACAAAACTAGTTTCGATGGCAGTGCACTGGTTGCGGCGCTATCGCTGCGGAGTGGTGCTCAGCGAACAGGCCTGCGTCAGTGGCGAGATGCCGGACGCCATTGGCTGGAAAAAGGCGTGCCATTCGGTGCTGGTAGAGAGCAAGGTGTCGCGCGCAGATTTCCTGGCCGATCGCGACAAGCCCTTCCGGCAGAAGCCGGAGATCGGCGTCGGCTGTGAGCGGTATTACCTGGCGCCGCGGGGTCTGATACTTACCGGGGAACTTCCCACGGGCTGGGGTCTGCTGGAGTTGTGGGGGCGCGAGATTGAGCGGGTCAAGGCGTCGGCGAAGAACCTGCGTTCCGAGATCGGGTTCCAGAACGAGATGAATCTTCTGTTGGCGAGTTTGCGGCGTGTGGAAATCCGCATTGAACCCGAGAGCATCACCGATTTCCTCAAGTGGAAAAACCGCATGGCGGAGTACAACCGGGGCAGGCTGCCGGAAGGACTGGTTGCCGAGGAGGAGGAAGCCAACGGATTCTTGCTGGGAACCGCTGGCGACTGAGAATGCGGAGCTTCGCTCCGCCCCGCGCATTCCGGCATCCGGACAAAAAATGAAACCGGGCGGTTAGGCCCGGTTTCGGGAGCGCCGGTTGAGATGCGGTTACATCGCGGCACGGCGCCGACTGGCCGGAGAATTGTGCGGGCGCGGTTCACGTCCGCTTTGTACATCTCGCGCCAGCAAGGGTTCAAACGGAGCGAGGATACAGACGTAACCGAAGGAGCAACTATGTGACCAATGTCAGATTCCGTGCAGCATTTTCAACTGGAAATGCAAGTGAAAGACAATACAGCCATTTAATCGCGGTGTTGGCTGGAGTTTGGTCTGGCCGTTCCGGAGTTGCTTACACAGGAGTGCTTCAAAGTATTGCACAGTATCGGGTGCAAGGGCGCAAGGACGGTGCATTGCGAACCCTGAAACTCACTCCACGGCTTTAATTCAATCCCGACTGGGTCAGCTTCACCGCACAATGGGGATTTGCAGCTCCGCTTTTCACGCTGCAGTTCCCGCCGCTCACGGACCCATCCGCCATGGTTGAGAAGTAGATGTTGGTCCCGCCATTCGACAATTGGTTGTCGACGATGATGCCGCTGGTTCCTCCGAGGGCGCTCGGGGACGTCACGCAAGTGGATGTCGGCGCGCCCGTGCAGGTCGGGGCCGTCAACCAAGGCGAACTCGTGGCGATCGGGGAACTCTCCAGGTATCCGTCGGTCGTGCCGCCCACTCCGAAGAACAAACGGTCCGTCGTTCCGTTGTCAAACTCAGTTAGCGGCGAACACTCGTCCCCGACCGTATTGTTCACAACAAACGTCTCCGAACCCGTGCTCGTGATGACGTTGCTCGTGAAGGGGAAGACATACATCTGTGGATTCGAGGGTTTCAGCGGTTTAGTCGACGACCCGTCCACGAAGCCGCACGCGATCATGTGCCCCGACGTTGACCCGTTTACCCAGAACGCGTTATCAAATGTTCCCGCGTGTACGTTGCCCCCGGTGCAGTCTCCGTCCCCGCTCCCTGACCCCAGATCCACGGTGGTGCCGTTAGTGATCGTACCGGAACTGGCGAAGTTCGCCGGAAGCTGGGTGACCGCCCCGCCGATGCCCTCCACCGAACTGCATCCCGTAAAAGCGAACACCTGGTCGGTGGTGGGATTGGCGGGATCGGTGACCACAATCTGCGGATCCACAATCCCTGTCCCTGCTCCGTTCCCCACCCACCCGATCGTCTGAATCGCTGCGTACGTGCCTCCCGGGCTGGTCAGGCTGACAGCATACAGGTATCCATACCCGTCTCCGACAAAAATCCTGCCTGACGCAATGTCTTCAACCGGAGCGGTCAACACCTTGTTGCTCTGGGTCGAGGCCGAAACCGTGACCGGCCAGCCCCCGGTGCTGACCAGCGCCGGCGCGCCGCCGCCGAATACCGGCGTGATCTTGTACAGCGAGCCATTGTCAGCGCCCACGTATGCCACATCTGCGGCGTAGTCCACCCAGGGCGAGGAATTGGAATTGGTCGCGGTGCTTTCGATGGTCAGGGTCGTCATGCAGCCCGCCGTTGTCGGCTTCGTGCACGAGGACGGAGTCTGTGGCGCCAACACCGTTCCCACGGCCGCCGTCGTCGTCGCCGGAATCGGACTCGGCAGCACCAGAACGTGGAAATACGAACCCGTGCTCGTGCTTTCCACGAACGCCACCTTAGTCCCGTCTTCCGACAACACCGGCGACGTCTTGATCTGTCCCGCCGTCTGGGTCACCGTGTTGTACGCGAATGCCACCATCGGCTGTCCGCTTGCTTCTCCACCATTGCACGCCGGACTCGCTCCCGTGTACAGGTTATTGATGCCGACCAGATTGGCCTGCGTCCCTGAAGTCACAGTCAGCCCAAACACAACGTAATCGGCACTGCAACTCTCCTGGACCACATCAAACTGGAATTTCGCGGGAAACTGGTTCTGCGGCACATACCCGTTCTCCAGCGAAACCGCCCAGTCGATCTTCATGCGGCGGCGCAAGGGCCAGAACACTCGTCTGCGCAAGTTCTCTACCGCCACTTGCCGCATCACCATGTTGTAAACATAACGCGGGTCGCGCGCACCCGCCGCCAGTACATCCTCAGTTCGCTTGCCCGGCATCAGCAAGTGCCGCGAACTCCAGTCCTGCGGATACCCCAGGTGCGTCCGCCCGTCGCTGGCGCTTTCCGGTGAGGTCCTTTCCACGTCCATCCCTGCCTGCCCCGAAAGCGGAATGCCCAGTAGGAGCAACCCAGCCGCAACACAAAACCAACGGAATGCGCATCCTCGCATCGTGTCCCTCCTCAAACGTTCATCCGGGAAGTCGCCACAGGGGACCTCTCCATGCTGCCGAGAGCGCCAAGTTCCGAACATATAATTCTAAGAAGGTCCAGAACCGAACCACAGAGAAAAAACGGGAATCCAAGATGACCTAAGTAACGCGCTCGCACCCAGTAGTCATCCCCGCTCCCCAATGCACGCCACTCCGAGGAGCCAATTCCGCTAGGATCGCTCTCCAATGCACTACGCCCGCGCCATCCCGGTAACCCGCCGACACCGGCCATGTCACGAAGTCATCCGGTGGCCCCGGCAATTCAATTGCGTCGGGTTCACCTTCCCACACGACAGCGCCATCGTCTCAAACATGCGCTCAAATTGGAGCGATGGCTTTTGGTAGGGTTTTCGGCGGCGCGTCGGCTTCGACTCCGCGGGCACAACTGCATCTTCCAGGGACGGTTCCCCGCCCTTGGGCTCCCTCACATCCATCGCCCCCCCTCAGTTGCGATTCATGTTTCGGGTGATTTAGTGCCGAGGTCGCCTCGTCTCGCATTGAAAGCGCGCCAGTTCCTGCGGTTCGAAGCGGTGCAGTTGCATGTCTTCCGCTTCGCACACAACACCCCGGCCCCCACAGCACAGCTCCTCGGAAAGTGCGGTGGTGGCGGCGGTCTGGTTGGTCATTGGAGACGGTTCGGTCCTCAGGTCGCTTAAATCTTAAGGACGCGGCAATATTCTCGTCAAGGGAGGGACCTAGTCAGGTAGTGGTGCTTTAGTGCTATGAGCACGTCATAACGGGAATCGTATCGAATTGGTCCTTAATTCGGCACCGCGGAATTCGGCACCGCGGCGAGCCTGCCCTTCAACGGGAAGAGCAGAATCTACATTTCCCGCCGGCCTTCCATGGCTTTCAGCATGGTGACTTCGTCGGTGTACTCGATGTCGCTGCCTACCGGAATCCCCATGGCGATCCGCGTCACGCGCAGTCCCTGCCGCTTGAGTTGCTGGGCCAAATAGGTGGCGGTGGCTTCTCCCTCGACCGTGGGATTGGTTGCCAGAATGACTTCTTCGATTTCGCCGCGGCCGACCCGGCTGATCAGGTTTGCGATGCGCAACTGTTCGGGTCCTACGCCGTGCAATGGCGAAATCGAGCCGTGAAGCACGTGGTAAACCCCGTTAAAATGCCGTGTTTTCTCGACGGCGGCGATGTTGGTCGGTTCCTCGATCACGCAGACGAGCTTCTGATTCCGGGTAGGACTGCTGCAGTACACGCAGGGATCGACGTCGGTGATGTTATTGCAGATCGAACACAAACGCAGCTTGGCCTTCACATCTCGAACAGCAGAGGCCAGAGCCTCGGCGTCATCCTCGCTCGATCGAAGAATATGAAAGGCGAGCCGCTGGGCGCTCTTGCTGCCGATTCCCGGCAGCTTCTTGAGTTCGTCGATGAGCCGGGTCATCGGTTCGGCAAAACGTGACATGTTCCTAGAGTCCCCCGAGGCCGAGTCCGCCGAGCATTCCGCCGACGCTCGATTGCATCGTTTGATCCACCTTGCGCCCGGCTTCGTTCAGTGCGGCCATCACGAGATCCTGCAGCATCTCGACATCGCCGGCCTTTACTGCCTCCGGATCGATCACGATGCCGAGCACTTGCTTGCGGCCATCCATTTTGACAGTGACCGTGCCGCCGCCGGCCGAGGCCTCGACCACGGTCTGCTCCATCTTTTTCTGCAGCGTCTCGTACTGCTGCTTGGCCTGCGACATCAGTTCCTGCAAATTAAATCCAGACATAGAGGAATTTGTAATTTTGTAATTTCAGACCTGCGGCAATGAGGGTTTCCAAATTACCAAATTACCCGATTACCAAATTACACAATGCTCCTATCCTTTCTCCCGATAATCAATCACGGTGCGGATTTCCGCTCCGAACTTTTCCTGCATGCGTTGCACAACCGGATCCTGTTCGGCACGGCTGCGCGCGCTTCCATTCGATGAAGAGCGGCGTGCCGGAGACGTCGCCTGCAGCGCTCCACCGGGCTCGACCAGCATCTTGATTGGTTTCCCGGCCAGACCGCTGGCGGCGGCGCTGGCGACGCGGCGCGCGTCGGCGGTGAATGACATTTCGATCATCGTGCTCGAAGCCGCTGCTTTTGCGATCAGCGCATTTCCTTCCAGTCTCCACTCCGCGTTCTCCAACAGGGAGACGAGCATTTGCTGATTGCCCAGCGCGTTGAGAACGGCGTCGCGAAGAGACTCGGCGTTCGCTTCGGCCTTCGCTTCGATACGTGCGGATGGCTGCGCCTCGGGTTCCAGCGATAACTCTTCCATGGCGGGCGCGGCCGATCCCATGATGACGACATTGGCGCTGGTCGCACCCGACGGGTGTGTGGCGCGGACACTCCCTTCGACTGCGCTCAGGGCATGCTTGTCCGCGAATGCCTTGTCCGCGAATGCTACAGTATCGCCGGACGCCTCCGCTTTGGGACTGCCTTTTCGCGCCGAGTCGGCTGCGAATGGCGACACCGAACTCGATCGCGCCGATGCTGGGGGCGCGGTGCGCGCAAGTCCCGGGCGAGGAACTTCCGCCGATGCCGCTATGTCTATGCGTTTTTGCCTAATAGGCGCCGCATCACTCAGCAACTGCTCGATCGGCAGCAGACGCTGCGCGTGCGCCATTTTCAGCAATCCCAGTTCGAGGTGGAAGCGCTGTTCCTGGCGGTATCCGAGTTCTCCGTAGGTACGCAGCATGATTTGCAAATGCCGCGTCAGGTCTTCCTCGCTGAACAGATTGGCGATGCGGCCCACGCGGGCGCGCTCATCGGACGATATCTGCAGGAGCGCCGAATCCTTGCCCGCGATCTTTGCCACCGTGACATTTCGCAGGAAGCGTACCAACTGGCGCGCGAAGTGCGTGGGACTGTGTCCTTCGCCGATCAGTTCGTCGACCAGCACGAGGATTTTCTCGCTCGAACTTTTTTCGGTCAAGCTTTCCGCGACGGCCTGCATCACGGTTTCGAGCGCCGCTGCCGGAGCGGAACCGATCAGGCTGCGAACGGAATCGGCGGTCAGGTGATCGGCGGTGGAGGCGATGGCCTGGTCGAGGATGGAGAGCGCGTCGCGCATCGAGCCGTCGCCGGCTTCGGCCAGCAGGGCGAGCGCGTCCTCGTCGGCGGGGATCTTCTCATTCGTCACGATGTCGCGAAGTTGTCCCACTATGTCTTCGAACTTCACCGCCCGAAAACTGAAGTGCTGGCAGCGCGAGCGGATGGTCTGCGGGATATCTTCGGGTTGCGTGGTGGCCATCATAAAGATGACGTGGCTGGGAGGCTCCTCGAGCGTCTTGAGCAGCGCATTGAAAGCCGCGTCGGTGATCTGGTGCGCCTCGTCGAGAATGTAGATTTTGAAGCGATCGCGTGCCGGACGATAGCGCGCGGCCTCTCGCAATTCGCGGATCTCGTCGATTCCGCGATTGGTAGCGGCGTCAATTTCGATCACGTCCACCGCGTTACCGGCGCGAATCTCGGTGCAGGAATCGCATACGCCGCAGGGCTCGGCCACCGGCTTTTCCGCGGAGCGGCAGTTCACCGCCATCGCCAGGATGCGGGCGACCGTCGTCTTGCCGATGCCGCGATGACCGCTGAAAATATAGCCGTGCGCGATGCGCTCCTGCGCGATCGCATTTTGCAGGGTGCGGGTGACGTGTTCCTGGCCGATGACGTCGGAGAATTTCTGCGGCCGGTATTTGCGCGCCAAGACCTGATAGCTCATGCGAGTTCTTCATTATATAGTCTCACGCACGAGGAGTTTGCGCGGAGGGGAACTCAAGTAGAGACGCGGCTTACCGCGTCTCCTGCCTCAGACTGGGACCAGGCACGCCCGTCTCTACAGCGGGCGCTTGCATGGCTTCGGCTGGCGGGGTACGCTCATGAACTGAGTTTTACTGCGAAGATGGGAAGGAGTCGCCCATGCAACTGAGAATGAGCACACGATCGATGGAGGGCGTGCTGGTGGTGGATTGCAGCGGCCGGCTTGTGTTCGGCGAAGAATCGGCCAGCTTGCGCGACACCGTCAAGAAACTGTTGGCTCAAAGCCCAAAGGTTGTGCTGAATCTGCGCGAAGTGAATTACATCGATAGCGGCGGGCTCGGAACGCTGGTTTCGCTTTACACGAGTGCCCGCAACGCCGGCGGAGCGGTCAAATTGGCGAGCTTGAGCCAGCGCGTAGGGGACCTTCTCCAGCTCACCAAGCTGCTCACTATTTTTGAAGTGTTCGACGATGAAGAGGCTGCCGCGCAGTCCTTCAAGAAAGATGCGGCTTAGGAAGCGGCGGGAAAAGTCGATTTTCGATGCCCAGCGCCTAAAGGGGCAGCTGATTTCCCGTAGTGACGCGGCTTGCCCGCGATCTAATTGAGGTCAGACAACTCCAGGAAAGACGTGTTCATTGTTTTTCCATCCTGGACGTCCGTCAGCACCAGGGTGCGTACCGCTCCAGCATTTGCCGGATAGATGGGCTCGCTAATGAAAAAGGGTGGTTGCGTGCTCCCCGATGCAGTGACGTACACCGTATAACCCGGGGGAGTGGTGTCATTATTGGGGTTGAAGGCAAAGGATACGTAGTTGCTCGCCTGCGTGTAGGCAAGGCCTTTAATCGTAACGGGGAGCCCGGGACCGCTATTTGGGTTCAGTTCGATATACACATCCACTGTGCCGGGTCCACTCGGCGACGCGTGGATGACGCGGAATTCAACGTCGCCCGTCGGCGGCGCCGGGATGTTGTCAGGGATAGACAGGAGGACAACGTTGCTGCCGTTGGTGCCAGTCAGAGAAAATCCAGTCGCAATCACCGTGTATTGCGTCCCGGCGCCCCAGCTAACCGAGTCGCTGAAGACCTCGGTGGTGGTGCCCGTCAAAAACCCTTCGATCGTGTCACTACCCGAAGGCATGCTCGTATAGCCCGGTTGATTCGGCTGGACACCGAGGAATGATATGTCGGTAAATTCCTGCTTGCTTGTGACATTGGGGCCGCTGACATCGATATCCAGAGGGTTGGCGTCCTGGATGGCATGGACGAAACGAACCTGCGCTGGAGCGTTGGAACCACAACTCGCGGCGAAGATGGTCAAGACCGCAAGGGCCAACGCAAGGGGCAGGGCTTTCAACAGGCGAGACATCCTTAATTCTCCAAGAGGCAGTTTGGTGGTGAGCAAGAAGGATTTTAGCAGCTTGTGAAGTGGTTCACCGGGCCCTGGTTGAGGCCCGGTTCCTTTTTCGGAAGGTTGCAGCCCAACGCCCGGTGGGGCCGAAGCGGCTTGTATGCGATTAATTGAGGTCATTCAACACGATCGCCAGCGGATTCAATTGATCTACATTCTTTTCGTCCGTAAGCACTAGTGTACGAATCGCTCCGGCGGACGAACTGCCGGCACTGAGGGTCTGGGTAATAAGGATTGGTGTCGTGGTCCCCGTTGCAGTCACGAACATCGTGTAATTGAAGCCCTGTTCAAAGTTGGGATTATAGGGAAGCGACACGTAGCTGCTCGTACTCCGGTAGGCAAGGTTAGGGATCGTGGCCGGTGGCGTGATGGGGCTATTGGATCCGATGGGAAAGATATAAATATCCACAGCGCCCGGGATGCCGTTAGGTCCGCTGGGTGATGCGTTAATGACGCGGAATTCCACGTTGCCGTTGGCCGGCACCGCGTTCTTGTCAGCTGCCGGAATGATGACAACTTCGGCGGAGTTGGTAGCAAATCCAGTCGCAACCAAAGTGTACTGCGCCCCGCCGTTCAAGCTAACGTCGGACCTGAAGACCTCCTTGGTGGTACCGGTTTCAAGCCCTTCGACCGAGTCACCGCCCGAGGGCACCTTCGTATAGCCCGAGGCCGGCTGAACACCTTGGAATTCTACGCCGGTAAAATCCTTCGTTCCATTGAACTCGAAATCCAAGGCGGTACCGTACTGGGCAGTATCCTGGATGGCATTGACGAAACGAACTTGCGCTGGAGTGCTGGAACCACAACTCGCGGTGAAGATGCTCAATGCTGCCAGGGCCAGCGCAAGAGGCAGGGCTTTTAACGAGCGAGACATCCTTAATTCTCCAAGAGGCAGTTTGGTGGTGAGCAAGAAGGATTTTAGCAGCTTGTCAGGTGGCTCACCGGACCCCGTCGAGGCCCGGTTCCTTTTTCTGAAGGTTGCAACCGAATGCCGGTTAGGCTGGGCGACTCGCCCGCTATAGGCCGGAGCAATTGAGATCATTCAACTTAGACGCTTGGGTCAACGAGGTACTCATGTGGGTTCCACCCGCTTGGTCATAGAGCACCAGGGTACAAATCGCGCCCTCGGATGCGCTGCCCACACCAACGAGGGGAGCGCTAAAGTATGGAGTCGAGGACCCCGGCGCCACCGTAACGACCATCAGCCAACCGTTACCCTCGGAATTATAGGGGAGGGTTACGTAGCCGCTTGTGCTCTGGGAGGCAACGTTTGGAATCGTAACAGTGCAACCAGCAATACCGGGTTGGCAGGGGTTGGGCTCGGGGAGGATATAAACATCCACAGCGCCGCCGCTGCCAGTAGGTCCGTAGGTCGATGCGTTAATGACGCGGAAATTCACAAAGCTATTTGCCGGCGCCGTGTTGTTGTCGAGTAGATTCAAGATGTTGACCGTGCCCGTAACAAGTCCAGCCGCAACCAAAGTGTAAAACGACCCAGAGTTCAAGGTTTTGACATCCGCGGGGAAGGCCGAGGTTTGGGTGCCGGCTGCAAACCCTTGGATCTGGACACTGCCTGAAGGTACACCCACATAGCTTGACGACGAAACAGTGTTAGGTTGTAGGTCCGAAAATGAAGATATCTTCGTTCCATTGAAATCGAAATCCAAGGGGCCGGCATCCGAGATGGCATTGACGAAACGAGCCTGCGTATTGCCTGAATTACAGCTGGCGGCAATGATGCTTAAGGCCGCAACGGCCACAATAGCCAACGCAAGTGGCAGGGCTTTCAACAAGCGAGACATTTGTATTCTCCAAAAGGCAGTTTTGGTGGCGAGCAAGAACATTAGGATGCACCTATCGTAATCCGGGTTTTACGGGCGTGTGTAAATTTTTGTATTGGTGAATCTAGGTTAACATGATTGTCCGTCAGATGTTTATCCGTGAATCGGCAATCCCAATGCAACTCAGGGAGAAGCATGCCGGAGGATAAGCGTGCCCGCGTCGTGCGCTGCATTCGGGCTTTGCCGGCGGGAACGGTGTCGAGCTACGGAGCGATAGCCAAGGCTGCGGGCTGGCCCGGAGCCGCCCGCCAGGTGGTGCGAATTCTGCAACAGGTTCCTGGATTGCCCTGGCACCGCGTGGTCGGCTCCGGCGGCGCGATCAAGTTGTGCGGAGAAAATTCCGCCGAGCAAAAATTCCGCCTGCGCATGGAGGGCGTTACCTTTCGCGGGACGCGCGTCGATTTGAAACGGCACGAGTTTCACTTTCCGAATGCAAAGCTTCCGAAACTGAAGCGCGTTCGCAGCAAGATGCGATCAGGCAAGAAATGATTCAAACTCCAGACTGACCATGCTGCGGTAAATTTCCTTCCAGCAAGTCGTACAGCCGATTCGCCGGGCAGCGCAATCCGATGTAGAAGCTTCCGAACAGCGCATACACTGCGCTGACCTCATCGAAGCGCATCTCGTAGATCAGCTTCTTGAATACCAGGGGATCGTCGGCGAACAGATCGACGCCCCACTCCCAATCGTCAAAACCAATGGAGCCGGTGATGATCTGTTTCACCTCTCCGGCATAGCGGCGTCCAATCAGCCCGTGTTCATTCATCTGGCGCTGGCGCTCCTCCATGGGAAGCGTGTACCAGTTCTTGTCTTCCCCGCGCCGCCGATCCATCGGATAAAAACAGATGTACCGGTTCGGCGGCATCGGCGGGAATAGCCGCGGCTTCATCGCCTCTTTCTGGCGTGCGATCGTTTCCTGGATCGACTTTTTCCATTCCTCCGAGTGTGGTTCGACGCCGCGCTCGGCGAGCGCCTTGTAGGTCTTCAGCGTCGACTCATACAGCCCCAGCTCAATCACCGACAAATACGAAGTCGTGGGCTCCAGGAAATCATTGAGTCGAAGTCGTGCCAGATTGAGTTCCACCTGGTTGAGCTGGTCGAAGCTATCGCGGAAGTGGACCAGCATCAGGTCGCCTTTGTGTCCCAGCAACGAGTAGAGCGCAGACTCGCCATCGGCCTTGCCTTCCATCTCTGCCAGCAGTCTTGCGGCTTCGTTGGTGATTTCGCGACGATCTTTCTCTGGAATGGAGCGCCATGCGGTCCACCGGAAACGCATCATCTGGTGAAGCGCGGCGTAGCCTTCAAGCGTTAGCGGCACGGCGGGGAGTTGCCCGGCGGCAACCGGGAGAGTTGCGGGATGACTTGGATTCATGGATTTACCCTGGCAGCTATTGTAAATCGTGCCGTCCAGAGCTGAATCCGGCTGGCGCGGACCCGGATATCGAACCCTGGATATTGAGCCCCGGGTACCCTGGCTGCCACGACGCGCAGATTGCTCCAGTGTGTGCTGGTATGCTACAAGCAGCTATATGCGCAAATGGATGAGCGAGCGCTTAAAGCGCCGCAAGAAGGCCGGAGGCGGCCCCAGCAAGGAAGCAATCAAGGCACCCGAGCCCTTGCAGCCGAGGTTCTATGATAATGAGCCCGCCGCGCCGGTCGAAGCTCCAGCCGAGGCTCCCGTAGTCGAGTCGCGTGCGCCGAGACGGGAGCCGGTGCCGGAACCCGCGCCCGCGCCGGTCGTGGCATCCAACGTGATGTCTGCGGCAGGTGAAGCGAGACCGCGAACGTCCCGCCGTCGTCGGGGCCGCGGAGGTCGCGGCGGATCGCGTCCGCGGCCGGTGGCGGCTACGCCCGCAATTGCAGCAGAACCAACATCCGCAGCAGAAGCACTGGCAGCCGAAGCATCCGCCCCGGAACCCGCGGTTGCCGCGAAGTCGCCGGCTGAAGCTGTTCCGGTTCCCGCCCGCGCCAGCAAGGGAACGGTAGTCCTGGCGATCGGGTTGCCGGGATCGGGCAAGAGTTCGTGGTTCAAGCGGCACAACATTCATCCGCTTTCGAGCGATCTGCTGCGCGAACTTCTTTTCGATGACGCGCAGGAGCAGCGCTTTCAGGACCTCGTGTTTTCCAATCTGCGATCCATGCTGAAGGCGAGGCTGATTGCCCGCCGTCCCATGAACTACGTGGATGCAACGAACCTTACCCCCCACGACCGCCATAGCTGGATCAAACTGGCCAAGGATTACGGCTACGATGTGCAGGGCCTGTTCTTCGATGTCCCGCTGGAAGTTTGCATGGAGCGCCACCAGCGCCGTGGCCGCGCGGTCCCCGAAGATATCATGCGCAAGATGGCGGGCAAGTTGAAGCCTCCAACCTTCGAGGAGGGCTTCTCGAAAATCACGGTTGTGCGGGTGAAGCAGAAAGAAAAAGAATAGGTTCCTGGAGAGCCGGGCGTCCCCGCCCGGCTGGACGGGCGAGACGCCCGTCCCTCCACCGTACGACTCAGCACGCGGTCATGTCAGCCCTTCAGATAGGGCAACAGTTCTCGAAACGCGGGCGCGCCCGACGACCGCAGCAGTTCGTAGATCATCATCTCGGTCGAGGAAAGAATGGCTCCGGCCGCGCGCATGCGATCCAGTCCGATACGCCAGTTTAATTCTGTCCTCGAGCTGACGGCATCAGAAGCCACATGCACCAGGTAGCCTTCCCGCAGCGCCCCTAGCGCAGTCTGCATCACGCAGATGTGCGTTTCCATACCGCAAAGCAGCACGGTGGTCCGTTGGCCCGGTAAGCGCTTCAGCAAGGAGCAGAACACATCGCTGCCGAAGCAGGAGAACATCAGCTTGTCGATGGGCGGACTGTCGGGCAACATGGACGCAATGTCCGGCACGGTGTTGCCCAAACCCTTTGCGTATTGTGTCGTCACCAGCGCCGGGATCTTCAGGATTCCAGCCAGGCGAATCAGCAGCTGGATATTTCGCACCAGCCGTTCTTTTTCCCAGATCGGCGGCAGCAATTTCTCCTGCATGTCCACGACGATGAGAGCGCACTGTTCGGCCTCAAGCGGACGGCGCGCCATTTCGGCGTAGTCGGTTTCAACCGGGATAGTTCCTGAAAAAGTTTCTGGGAAAGTTCGGCTGCTGGCCATGGCAACTCCTTGCACCGCTGCCAAAGATTCTAACGCAAGCCTCGTACCTTGCGCGTGCATCCGGCAAGAGCGCGCCGTTTTGCAGTCGCCGCAAAATGATTTAGAATCGGATTACAGCCTCGTCGTTCAACGGTAGGACATCTGCCTCTGGAGCAGAGTATCGGGGTTCGAATCCCTGCGAGGCTGCCAACCTTTTCAGCATGAGAATTCCCTTCACCAAGGCCGCGGAGTTGACACTCCTAATTCAGAGGCGCTTGTGACGGGTCGGTCAGAGCGATCAATTTTCCAAGCGGATAGTCTTCTTGTGTAAGAGGAGTCTCAGGCTCGGGGTTGATGATCGTCAGCACATCGCCGCTGACGGTTCCCCGGATGACAAGGCGGTCACCTTCGATGGCGACAACTCTGTATTGTTCATCGAAGATTGACACCCTCTCCTCCATGCAGTGATTGGATGCGCAATTCCGTATCGGCGATTATCGCCACAGGCGCTAACGGAAAACGAACTCTACAAAACCAAGAATGCTGGGTTCTGATGTAAGTGCGCTGGTCACAATTGACCAGCTTGTTGCCGGGCAATCCTGCATCATCTAGTCATGAAAGCGGAGAAGAAACAGGCCCTGGCTGTTCGTTGCCCCACTTGCGGCGCCAAGCCGCGAGAGAAGTGCGAGCTTAACACCGGACTGCCCCGCACAGAGCCGCATCCAGCCCGGTGCTTGGTGGCTGAGAAAGAGTAACGGGTCTGCTCACTTCGAGGGCCATTAAAGTGTTGCCCCGAGTAGGGCTCGCTCTTCAGCCCAAAGAGCTGCGGCCATTCCGACTCAGGATCGTGCCAATTTGAACTTCTCGGGGCATGGAAGACTCCTCCCGTGAGCCCACCTTATCGTGGGAACCTCTTGGCTCCGCAGGAGATCCAAGCCGCCTGGTTGGACGGACCCACTGCTCCTCGCTGCCTTAAAGCTCATCCATTTTCTGTCGAAATACTGTGCAGAATGGTTCACTTTGAGAACCCTGGCCCTAGAAGGAGTCCCGCGGTGCGGCGTCTCAAATTTATGGAAAAAACCAACTTTACAGGATTAAAATTACAGGCGATGGGTTCCCCTTCACCTGCGAATAAGAAAGGCCGCGAGTTCAATCCCCGCACCTTCCTCGCAACCATTGGCGAGGGTAGGAAGACCCTGACTTTCGCCAAGAAGCAGGGAATCTTCGCTCAGGGGGATAAAGCGGACGCGGTCTTCTATATCCAAAAAGGCAAAGTGAATCTCACCGTCGTCTCCAAGACCGGCAGAGAGGCGACCATCGGCATTTTAACTGACGGAGACTTCTTTGGCGAAGGTGCGCTGGCAGGTCAGGCTCTGCGCATGGGGTCGGCGGCTGCAATGACGGATTGTGAAATTCTGCGGATCGACAAGAAAGCGATGATAACTGCACTGCACCGCGAACACGCGTTTTCCGATCTGTTCGTGGCGTATTTGCTGGCGCGGAATATCCGTTATGAAGAGGATCTGGTCGACCAGTTGTTTAACTCCAGCGAAAAGCGGCTGGCTCGCGTCCTTCTTCTGCTCGCTCATTTTGGCAAGGAAGGTGTGCCCGAGCCGGTCGTCCCCAAAATCAGTCAGGAGACTTTGGCCGAGATGGTCGGGACCACTCGTTCGCGGGTGAGCTTTTTCATGAACCGGTTCAGGAAGCTCGGTTTTGTGGATTACTCCGGCGGCCCGGAAGGCGGGTTGCAGGTCCACAGCTCGCTGCTCGGTGTAATTCTGCACGATTGACGGCTCTCTTCAGGGCAATTTCCATTGCTAGCGAGGACTTGATATGAAAATGCTGCTGTTCGCAGGCCTGCTGCTGGTTGCGCTCGGCATCGCATCCCTGGTCGTTCCAATTCCCCACACCGAGACGGAGGGCATCAAGGTCGGGAAAACGAATATCGGCGTTCAGACCAGTCACAGCGAGCGGGTTTCGCCAATCATCAGTGTCGTGCTGATCGCGGGCGGGATCGCGCTGAGCATTGCTGGTGCGCGTACGCGACTGTCCTGAAACTGGTGCGCGTTCGCAAGTCACTGCTCAATGAAGTTCTGCCGCACAAGGCCGATGTCGATTGCTTTCGTGAACTCCCATGGCGTGGGCGGAAAGTCGTGGATCAGACCGGGCTTGCTTGCCTTGCTTTGCCGATGGCCGCACGACAGGCAGATCACTCCGACTTCCCGGAGGTCAGTCTCTTTCGATATTTCATTCTCGCGCGCTGCAGTCGAGCCCGCTATGACCGGGCCCGCACACTTGTCGCAGACACAAGCGGAGAGGTGCAGGTACTGCCTTTTCATTTGGATCCTCGAAAGCTTAAGCGACGGTCTTACACCACACTCCGGCCGCTCACCAGGTTAATGATCAGTACCACCACCGCAATAACCAGCAGCAAGTGAATCAGGGCGCCGCCCATGTGGAGGCTGAAACCAAGAAGCCACAGAATCAGAAGCACAACGAAAATTGTCCAAAGCATGTTGATCTCCTTCGCTCATTTAAGGAGTCGCCGAAAATGAGCTTCCCGCAAAACTCATCTATCTAGTCGTGGCCGGCACGAGCGATTTCCCGCACTCCAGGCAAGACGACTTTGACCGCGACGTGATTAACCCGCAAAACGGGCACATTCTTTGCGATGCGTAACCGCGAACCGGCGGCGTAAGCGACGCAAACAGATTCGAGACGGATGCATTGATAGAGGCAAGCCGTCTACTAAAACGATCGCGCAACCGACGAAAAGCGGGTTCCATAGCGATCCACCTTCGTTCTTTCTCCCCATGCACGAATGATCCCGTTATGAGGCAAATGGCCGAAGTGCTCTTGTGGCCGAAGTGCTCTTAAGGAAGGTCTTCCTCCCCCGCATCTCCGCCAAACTGACGATGACACATCAGGACTCGGTATTCTGTGCAAGATTGCTCACACCTGGGAGAGGCGACGGCGCACGAGCACTAAGGTCCCAGGCGTCAGGTCCCGGGTCTCAGAGAGAATTCGGATTTCCTGAGACCTGAGAACTTAGACCTAACACCTCACCTTCGGCAAAGGTGAGCAATTTAGACCAGCTATTCTCCTATGCGTTGAGCGATCATAACGCTTGAGACGAATACTTCTTCTCTCTCTTTCAGGTTCTCTGAGCTAAGTCAGCCTATCTGAAGTCGTTTCCCCTTAGTTCAGCAGATCCCATAAAGGAACAATTCATGAAAAAGATAATGTCCCTGTTGTTGATGAGTTTGATTGGCCTGGTTGGAACCTTCGCGTCTGCCGGGTCGGCTCGTGAAGACTCGGTTGATCGCATGCAAAAATCCGTGGATGTTCTCCAATCCATCATGTCGACGCCCGACAAAGGTATCCCTGAGGAAGTGTTGAACGGCGCAAAGTGCATCGTCATCGTGCCCAACCTAATCAAAGGCGGCTTCATCTTCGGCGCGAAGCACGGCCGTGGAGTGGCCTCCTGCCGCACGCCTGAAGGCTGGAGCGCTCCCGCATTCGTCTCGGTTGGCGGTGGAAGTTGGGGATTGCAGATCGGAATCGAAGGCATTGACCTGGTTATGCTGGTCATGAACGACCGCGGTTTACAGCATCTGCTTTCCAGCAAGTTCGAACTCACCGGTGAAGGATCGGTGGCAGCGGGCCCGGTAGGCCGTCACACTTCCGCCGGAACTGACATATTGCTGAATACTGAAGTGCTAACTTACTCGCGCTCGAAGGGCGTGTTCGCCGGCTTGACGTTGGAAGGTGCGGTAGTGGAGCAGGACAACGACTCCACTCGCGCCATTTATGGCAAACACATGATGTTCCGCAACATTCTTTCGGGCCATGCGTCAACTCCAGAAAGTGCAGTAGCGTTTGTGAGGGCTGTTTCCGAAGCCGGACACCAGGCCCACATCGCGGAAGCAAGAGAAGACAGGCGGTAATTGCATCAGAAAGGCGGTAATTGCATTAGAAAGAATGTCAAAGGCGATTTTGTGGCTGACCGAGACCGCGTACCGATTTCGGTCAGCTTTGTCTGATCCTACAAAAGCGTAACTACCCAACGTTTCACTTGAAACACTTTGGCGCCTCGCTAAGATTGCGCCGCTAAGATTTCTGCTTAACGCCGTTGCCCACGGCTACCAGGAAAATGGCGCTCTTGCCTTCGGCATGTGGGGAGAAGAATCGACTCACGTCGTCGTCGTAAAAGGTGAGGCCGGTGGCGCCTAGACGCTGGGCATAGGCCGCAAGATACAGCTTGCCGCCGAGGATGCCAGCCTCAAGCTGCACGGCGCGATACCCACGATTGCCAAAGCGCTGCAAAATCGGCCGCAAGTCCGCCAGAAAGAAAATATCCGCGGCGGCGTCGGCAGGCAACTGCTGTTCTAGTCCTAGATAGCCAGCCTGGTCGCGAAAATTTCCATGCTTCAGATACTCCAGCACTCCACGGTCGCGGTGGAAGACGTAAGCTCCGGACTTGAGATCCTCGACAGCATGGACAATCAGGTAGAGGTCATTGAGTTGAGATCCCAACGGATCCAGAAAGTCGGCAGGTACGCCGCGGGTTGCCCGGTCGAGCATGGTGGAAAGCTGCGCCAGGCTGATCGGCGTGCGCGCAAACTGGCGGCTGGAGCCGCGTCTCAGAATGACCTGTTCGATCGGGTCATGAGGCATTTCCGCGTCAGATAGAGGTTGGAGCCGAACGATGGGTCCGGCGGCCGGCGGAGAATCATCCAGTGCAGTGCGACCGCGCCACCTCGCGACTTCCTCGGTCGAGTGCAGCGAAGACGCGGCGTGCATTTCGCGCATAAGCGGATAGTCAATCTCGTCCCGCGAGAGCGGAACAGTTTCGAATCCGAGCGGCGAGATATCTGCAAGCACTCGGGCACCGGTTTGCGAAGGCGGAGCGGTTTGCGCAGGAAGCCCGGAGTCGTGACCGAGGGCGACCAGCGAGAAGGCCACCTCGCGCTGGGAATCAACATCCAGCAATCCATTCACCGTCGAGTCCACAAAGCCGCATGCTACCTTGGCGGGCAGGCCCAAGGCGGTGGCTACGGCCAGCAGGTTTGCGAGCATCGTGCCGTTGTCCCACCCGAAATGGCGGTAGGTGCGCGCCTGATACTTCCAGGCATTCCGCCAGTAGGTGCAGGTGCAGACGATGGTCAGCGGCGCATGAGCGATGGCAGGTTCTCCGCCGGTGGCCTCGACCAGGACACTGCGATAGTCTCCGGCGCGCAGCTTGCGCAGGCCGAACTCGGCAGGGGCGAAGTGATAGACGCCAGCCTGAAGGTCGCCGAGGTCGCCGCTAACGAGATAGAGCTCGACTTCGTAGAGCGCTCCCGTGCACGCGGCCGCGCGAAAATAGATTTCGCCGCCCGAATATTTTCTCTGCCGGGTGATACCTGCGGAAAGGTACAGGAGTTGGGCCACAGCCTCTAAATCCGGCGCGGTATTGGTCGGAACGAGGGTCTGGGCGGGGACGCTGCCGGCGATCGCGGAGAGGGCAGCGACTCCAGTTTGGCGCACCTCGGTCGGCAGGCGCGATGGCTCCAGCGCGGGGTAGATCTTGAACGGCAGGGGCTGGTTGTCAAAGTCCAGGGAATGCGGGTTGGTGCGGACGCTGGTGTAGGAATGCTTGGTAGCTTCATGGTAGTTCCAGGCAACTTCGGTATTGACATTGTTGGGCATGGCTGGCGTGGAAAGCTTGACATTGACAATGGTAGCGCATAAGCCTAACATTGAAATTGAGCAAGTACTTTTTCTTACTCTTTCGCTTCTCTGAACTAAGTTAGCCTATCTGAAAATTGTCTCCTCTTCGATTGCTCTGAGGTCCAGTACTGGTTTTCGATTGCGAATGAAAAGTGAGAAAACAGGGAGTCGGCTTGCCTATCGCCTTCTTTCTGTTTGTGGTCTCGTTTTCTTGTCCAGATCGATAGAAACAGAAAGGAACCATGAAAAATATCAAGTTTGTTGTGAAAGTGGACCGAGGCGGCGCTCATGCACCTCAATATGTGCTGAGGATTGATCGGCTTCCCATTCAGACGACAACCAACCGTAAGCTGGCCTTGGTGATGGGGAGATTTACAGCGGAAGATGCGGTTAAATCCATGCAAAACTCTCACTGCAACCCAGAGTTAGTATCCGTGAGGGTTGGCGTCTAGTATTTTCTGAATGAATTTGTGGCGCGGACGCCCACTCCATCACGAAAGCTCGGCTATTCTACAGACAAGAATTCTGGATTCACCCGTAGTCCTCTGGCCGGTTTTTGTCAGATGGGCCGGGACTTCTTACCATTCGGCTGCAACTGCCCATCTCAGTGCGGTCCCTAACACGGATGCGATCACTGTGTCGGGCTACCCGCAACGGTCGGAACCAGAGTCATCGACTTCAGTTGGTCCAGTTCGGCCAGTACTTTGTTCCAATCATTCTGGTCCTTTTTCGTCTTGAACGAAGCCGAGAGGTCGGAATAAAAGTCGAGAATGTTGGCGCGCAGCTCCGGAGTCATCCCATCGAACTTTCCTCTCGACAACTGCCCCAGCAACTTTGCATAGCTGTCGTCGGTGAGCGAGTATTCCGCTGCCTTGGTCGGTTGGCCACTATCAAGATCGCAATTGGGAAGCACGAGCGAGTCAGTGCGGACTTCCTCGAGAAAGGCCCGGTATTGATCGACGGTCAAATTGATGCTCTTGAAATACAGGTCCTCCGTCTGCGGAGTCGGGTTCTTGAAGCCCAGCGCCTTGAAGGGACCAATTCTCGGCATGAAGCGGAAGAGGATTGAGAGGACTCGAGTTCCGAATCCGGGCTTGGTGTAATCCTTCCCCCACTCCTTTTCATAGTCGGAGCGCGAGAGACGGTACAGGAACTTTTTTTTCGCGAAGTCGGGCTGCTCCCGCATCATGTCTTTCTTATGGGTCTTTAGCGCGACCTGGGTCATCTCCGGGATCATCCGGCTGACGGCGAAACGATAGGAGCCGATGGCGAGATCTTCATGGGTAAGCACCTCTTTCAACTGCAATCCGTATACGACTGGGAAGGCTCGCTCCAGCAAGGGCTTTGACACTTGAAACCCGATGAAATCGTGGTACTGCTGCGATGCATAACGATTCTTCGCCACCTGTATCATGTCGAAGCCGAACTCGGTTTTCAAGTGTGCCGTCTTGTCCTGTGCATAGGTCACCGACTTGCCGAACTTCGCTCGCAACTTTGGATACTCGATAGGCACCGACTGGTTGACTGCCATCGAGTGCCCGGTAATGTCCGACGCATAGTGTGCCAGCGCGCCCAGGGCGAAGGCATACTCGTTGGCATCTGCGCTTTCCAGTAACAGCTCGCGAACAAAATCTCCGCTGCGAACGTAATGCACCAGGTTGCTGAAATCTTTGCTGCCGAATGGGTAATAACCCAGATCCTGGATGACGGCGCCTCCGTAGGCGTAGGCATGCGCCTCCTTGATCTGATCTTCCGACAGTCCGGGGTATCGCTTGAGCAGCAGAGGCCGGATCTCGTCGGACCAGAGCAGGTCCACGATTTCCTCGTGGGTCAAAACCGAGTAAGCGAACGAAGCGCCGCTGCCTATCACCACGACGAGAAGAAGTGTCACTATACGCGTAACCAGCAGGCGCCAGCGGGCCGCTGTGGCATGGAGCGGCGGCGATGAGTGCCTGGGGTTAGTCAGACCAGAGCTTTGCATGGGTTTCCCTTCCAGGCGATTGCAGACAATCTCCAATACCAGTCTCGCACTGATACCCGTGCGATTCTGGTCAAGAGTGCACACTGGCGGCCAACCGGCTGCCTGTCTGCTATGTGAGTATGCGAGGGGGGCGGCTGGTTCTTTTACTCACGGCCACTCTGGTATCCTGCGCCCTGCGCACGGCAGCAGGCTGCGGTTTCGGAGGTTCCTGCAGTTTCCAGGTAAACGCGAGTTCAAAACCCGGCACATCAACCGCATCCCCGCCTGGAGTGGACCCACGCCACGAGCGATCCGCAGTGACGACCTGCTCGGCGGTCAAATCCGGCCGAGAACCAGGAGAATGACAACGATCACGAGGATCAGCCCCAATCCTCCGGACGGAGCGTAACCCCAGTCTCGACTATGCGACCATCTCGGTAGCGCACCAAAGAGAGCTAAGATCAAAATCACGATCAATATCGTTCCAAGCATATGTTTCACTCCTTTTCCCCGCACTGAGACGACGTTCAAACGTCACTTCCCGAATGGGCGGTTTTGATTCTGTCTCATTCCAGCGCGGCGTCCTCGATCCTCAAGCCCGCAACCGGAACCCAACATAATGAAGAACCAGTTTGTTTATAGGTGTTCCGCTGGTCTCTTACTGGTCAATACTGCTCAATGTGAAGAATAAGGTCGACAGAGCGGAATTAGTGCGTTCGTGGGGGATGCGGGCGATGATAGCGGGTGAATCGCATCTCCCACACCGCGGGAACATCACTTTCGATCGCTGCGTAGGGCCTGAAAGGAAAAATGGCGCGAGCCCACGGAGTGGACTCGCACCAATGTAAGAGTTAATCGGTTTTCTTATACGTCTTTCTTATAAATCGAGCGGCCTGACGCCATGTCTCCCAGTCAATTCGCTACTGACGAGGCTATTCTTTACCTCCAGGGGCTTTCTTCTCCGGAGCGCTCGCGGGGTGAGCCTCGGGGCGAGGTGCAGCTTGGGGACGAGCTGCAGGCTGCGCATGAGCTGCGGGCTGCGCATGAGCTGCAGGCTGCGCATGAGCTGCGGGCTGCGCATGAGCTGCAGGCTGCGCATGAGCTGCGGGCTGCGCATGAGCTGCAGGTTCCGCATGAGCCGCGGGCTGTGCATGAGCTGCGGGCTGCGCATGAGCCGCCTTGTTCTCAGTTGTGCGAGTTGCAGCCGCCTTATTTTCGGCCGCCTTGTTCTCAGTTGTACGAGTAGCAGCCGCTTTATTCTCAGCCGCCTTATTCTCAGTTGTACGAGTAGCAGCCGCTTTATTCTCGGCCGCCTTGTTCTCAGTTGTACGAGTTGCAGCCGCTTTATTCTCGGCCGCCTTGTTCTCAGTTGTACGAGTAGCAGCCGCCTTATTCTCGGCCGCCTTGTTCTCAGTTGTGCGAGTAGCAGCCGCTTTATTCTCAGCCGCCTTGTTCTCAGTTGTACGAGTAGCAGCCGCCTTATTCTCAGCCGCCTTATTCTCAGTTGTG
>Ga0181539_1001211_pt1 | contig 29390 bp, 24 predicted proteins | sample PEATcosm2014_Bin_46_FD_119767 | JGI IMG/M metagenome (GOLD analysis project Ga0181539, IMG submission 119767) | Peatland microbial communities from MTU Mesocosm Facility, Houghton, MI, USA - PEATcosm2014_Bin23_60_metaG | ecosystem: Environmental > Terrestrial > Soil > Wetlands > Peat | place... | reverse complement strand
TGGCGATCGGTTCCTGATGTTTCCATGCCCACCCGCTCGCGGCTTCGTCCACGGGGAAAGCGTCGAACTCTCCACTCTCCTGGTTCTTTTTCCAATACTGACTCAGCATGCAATTCCGGCGCGTGTCGTAAAGGGAAAGATCCAGCAATTCGCCTCCCGTCAGGGCCAGCACCGGGGACGCGAGTTTTTTGAATGCGTCGGGCAGGCTCTTGGCTCGCGCTATCTGGTCGATGATCTCGAGTAGCAGCCGATATCGATTGCGTTCAGGCGAGTCATCTCCCTCGAGTGCGCTCTGCCTTTCTGACATAGACCACACCTCCTGCACCTGCCGGGTGCAATATATCGGGCAGCTTGTTTTGAGCAGGAACTGGGGGTCATCGCAGCTTGCCAAGCTGCGGGACTCTATTTCAACATTCCGGTAAGCCGCAGGCGTCGGTTTCTTTACTTGGAAACCAATCTAATCCTCCCCGGTCGGGGAGCCCCCCTCAGGTTCTGCGGCACCGTTCTCCCGGATTGGTGCTTTCCCGGAAAAAATGTTTATACTCCGTCCCCGGGTCACACGCAAGTTCCCTTCTTGGTGAAATCCAGAAACTTCGAGGTAAGATTCCTCAAATAACAGTAATCACTTCTTCTCTGACAATTGTTCGATCCGCCTTAGCATTTCTTGTCCAACGGCGTCTCCCGGAATCATTTCCGCTTGCAATTTCGTCCTTGCCTCGGCAAGCGAGAGCCGGGACAGCTGTGGTCGCATGTACGGTAGTTTAGGCTTCTCAATGTCGCTGTAGATCTTTTGGTCCGAAGTGGATCTCATTTGTTTTCCTGCCTACGTATGGGAGTCGCGCGTCGCCGAGTGAAAGCCCTCGTGACCGCCGGGAAGAATACGTGCCAGTTGCAATTTCCAACCTCCGTCCAGATCGACTGGCACAGCACGACCGCTGTTCCTTAGCAGCAGGGGCGCGTCTTTAATGGTCTGTGGAGTCTCTCTGAAGCGTTGTACCAATTCTGCGTTTTTCGCTTCCCGCGTTTCGCTCATTTCCCCTGAATTCCGGCCCACCCGTTACTGCACCCGGCAAACCACCACCTGCGAGTTCCGGTAGGGGCACGACAACCCGTCCACCCCCGGCACCTGCAGAACGACCCAGTCCACTCCGAATTCCGCTTTCAAACGCAGGAAGTCCGGCCGTTGAAAATCGCGCCACCCACGTTGCGCTTCCACTTCTCGCAGCCAACGCGGCGCCAGGCTCGGCACGCGCGTTGCTATTCCCGAGTCCTTCAGCGCGTCCGCCAACACGCTCCGCTCCGCCAGGGCGCGAAAACCATGGTAGTCCTCGCCCGGCAGTTCCATATAGCGCGGATCAAGCGCGAACTGGCTATCCACTGGCGTATTCCGGCTGATCCAGCGGAACGCCTCCACCCAGCCATTGCGCGACGCCGCGTCCGGCAGCTCCAGATGCGAGGTTGCCGGATACATCTGCCGCTGCGCATAAAACATCCCACCGCTCAGCGGCACAAACAGCAGGAGCCAGCGCAGTGCATGCCGCTTGAGTACGTACCGCCCCAGCAATCCCCCCGCCAGCAGCACAAACAACAGATATACAAGATGCAGAAAGCGCATCGGCTCAAACGACCGAAAACGCTCTAGCTGGGCCGGCCACAAGATCATTAGCGCCACCGCCAACTGGAACACGCCAAAGTACACCAACCGCTCCGCTACCCGCGCCATGATCGCCGAGCGCCGACGCTGCGCCAGCGCCCGGAACCACCACAGCAACGCCAGCGGCGCGACCGCCCCCAGCCACTCGTACCAATGCCAGCGCAGCAAAAAGAAAAACGGACGCGTGGCCGCCGCCTGCCGCCACGCATCCGAGGCTGGCTCGAAGATCCATCCCAGTGGCCACAGCAGCGCCGCCCACGCCGCCGTGCGCCGCTGCTCAGTCTCTATCCGCTTCGCTGGCTTCCACATCAGAAACAAGCAATACGAAGCGCCGAGCGCCGCCATGATGCCATGCACGGAAAATGCCGCCGTCAGCAGCGCGCCCACCAGCGGCCGCCGCCCGTCGAGCACGGCCACGATTGCAGCCAAAATCACCGCCGTGGTCAATGCCCGCGCGTGCAGGTGCTGGTCTGTCAAACTCAGCGCTGTGCCCGAGACCGGGAGGGTCAGCAGGACTGCCACCAGCGCCACCGCCGCCCACTGCGCGTGCACTTCCGCGAAACACCGCCGGCTGATTCGCCAGCACCCCCATAAAACCAGAAAAGTCGTGCCCCACTGCCAACACAAAATTCCCCATTCCAGGGGCACGTGGGTCCAGCGCAGAGAAAACGCGATCAGCTTATCGAATACCGTCGCCTGAAACTGCACTCGGAAAAACTCTGCATCATGTGGAAACAGGGCCGGATTCAGGTTCTGCTTGATCGCCGCCAGGTAGAACGCATCATCTTCCAGGCCCGGATGATATCCCTGCACAAGCATTGCAAACGCTGCCAGCAGCACTAGCCCCAAACCGTGCAACGAAGTCCCAGTGCGCGATCCGAGTTCGTTCGGCAAAGTTAGCCGCCGGAGCGAGCCGTCGGTAATCCTCGCATCGTAATACACGGCGTCGAGACCCGGCTCCAGGCAGCGACCTTTGCGGTTGGAAATTCGGAATTGTCCCATGATCTGTGCAGACCTTCTCGCGGGCGCACACTTGGACAACGGTAACTCGGATGTCCTGCTGCAATTCATCACCAGGTTCTTCAAGCTCCTGCCCGAAGAGCAAAGTCACAGATTGCTGGCGCATGCCAACCAGAATGCCTGAAATCAAATGATTTTCATTTGACTACCGAGTTCGCGTGGCGGACCGATTAGGAGGAATTTCGGCGGAGTCGGGTGGAAGGGGATAACGACGCAGCCCGGTGAGTTGTAAACCTAATGTGGTCAGGAAAGCGGAATTATTCACGAGATAGCATTTCCACAGGCGCCCCGGCTCCTGGCAGCGCCGGTGCGGCCCACCGCAGTCCCGCATCTTTGAGCGCAGCTTAGGCCGGTTGGAGAGCAGCGCGCTCATGGCGGAATGCCCCGTAGGCTAGCTCGAGGCCTTGGCGCAGCGATACCGAGGGTTTCCAGCCTAGGCGTGTCAACCGCGAGACGTCCAATAACTTCCGGGGCGTACCGTCAGGTTTGCTTGTGTCAAAGGCGATAGTGCCCTTGAACCCAACTACGTCCGCAATCATTGCCGCAAGTTCGCGAATGCTCACATCTTCTCCCCAACCAACGTTGATGAGCGGCGGCTCGTGCTGGTTACTGGCTATTGGTACAAATTGCTCGTCCGGCAGATTGAGAAGGAATAAGCATGCGTCAGCCATGTCTGCGCTGTACAAGAACTCACGCCGGGGTGTCCCCGTACCCCACAGAGTCACGGAGCTGCCGCCATGTTCGTGGGCCTCGGCGATCTTGCGGATGAGTGCCGGAATAACGTGGGAATTGTTAAGGTCGTAGTTATCCCCGGGTCCGTACAGATTGGTCGGCATTGCCGCCAGATAGCGAGTCCCATACTGCCGGTTATAGGACCAGCACATCTCGATGCCCGCGATCTTGGCCACCGCATACGGACGATTGGTGGGCTCCAGCGGGCCGGACAGCAAGTATTCCTCTTTGATCGGCTGGGGCGCGAGCCTCGGATAGATGCAACTGGACCCCAGGAAAAGTAGCCGTTTCACACTCGCTGTATAAGCGTGCTGGATGACATTGGTCTGAATTGCAAGATTCTCGCGGATGAAGTCCGCAGGGTATGTGCTGTTGGCGAGAATACCGCCCACTTTAGCGGCGGCTATGAGCACATATTCGGGACGCTCCGAGGCGAAGAGCCGAGCGACGGCAGATCCCTCGGCCAAGTCCAGTTCGGAATGAGTACACAGGATTAGGTTGCGGTAACCGTTTTCCTGTAAGATACGCACGAACGCTGAACCGACCAATCCACGATGACCAGCGACATAAATCCTGGCTGATGTTGATATCGCTTGAGTAGAAGAATCCATATCCACGTCCTCGTTTGCGGTTTAACGGATCGCCGATCCCGCCTCGGCTTGCAGGTTGGCAGACACGGAATTGCTCCACTGGTGCCAAGTGTCGAATTTTTCTTCCAGAATGCGGAAGCCTTCTCCAGATGGCTTTAAGCCAACGGACTCCATGTCAGCATCCACCATAATCCGAACAAGTTCACGGAAGTTGATCTTCGTCTCCCAGCCGACTTTGGCGCGGGCCTTGCTGGCATCCGCCATTAGGATATCCACTTCGGTGGGTCGTATGTAGCGCGGGTCAATCTCGACAAACTCTCGCCAATCGAGACCCACGTAGCCGAATGCTTCTGCTGCGAATTCCTCGATGCTGTGGCACTCGCCCGTGCCTAACACAAAGTCTTCTGCTGATTCCTGCTGCAAGATGCGCCACATGCCTTCCACATACTCTGGGGCGTATCCCCAATCGCGTGATGCTTTCAGGTTTCCTAAATATAACCTTTCCTGCCGGCCCGCCAGAATATGCGCCACGGCGCGCGTGATCTTACGGGTCACGAAGGTTTCGCCGCGACGCGGGCTCTCGTGGTTAAACAGGATGCCGTTGCAGGCGTATAGACGATAGGCCTCGCGGTAATTGACGGCCATCCAGTAGCCGTATACCTTGGCTGCGCCATACGGACTACGCGGATGGAACTTGGTCTCCTCGTTCTGCGGCGGTGGAGCGGCTCCAAACATTTCAGACGAACTCGCTTGATAGAAACGAGCCTTGATGCCACTTCGCCGAATGGCATCCAGTATGCGTGTTGTCCCTAACCCCGTCGTCTGGCCCGTATACTCGGGATTGTCAAAGCTTACCATCACGTGGCTCTGTGCTCCCAAGTGGTACACCTCGTCTGGCTGGACGCTGTAAATGAGATGGCTAAGCTCCCCGGCAGCTACCAAATCGCCATAGTGCAAGAACAACCGCGCGTTGGGTGTGTGTGGGTCTACATAGATATGGTCGAGTCGCTGGGTGTTAAAGGTGCTGGCTCGGCGAATGATACCGTGGACTTCGTAACCTTTTGACAGCAGCAGTTCCGCCAGATAAGAGCCGTCTTGTCCAGTAATGCCTGTTATCAAAGCCCGCTTCATGTTGTCACCTCCATGGAGATGTACAGGTCTGACCTCGTGCTGGTGTCGGATGGAATTGGCAGAGAACAGAGGAAACTTATCAGGGACCAGGTAACGTTGTTGGCAACAATCCACACGCGAGGGACCCGGAACGAATACAAAACTGGCTGTCCCCGCCTCTTATATAGAGATGGCTATCCGCCCCTCAATTGTCTAGAGGCTGGTCGCGTGCCAACAAGCCCAATCCGTCAAGTGCGAGGCAGTAGAGAAATTGCGTATTGTAAACAAGGTATCGGCGCCACAAACGGCGAGGGTTACTGAGCAAGCGAAAAGCCCACTCTAACCCGTTATCCCGCGCCCATTGTGGGGCTTGTCGTACTCTGCCGGCGAAAAGATCGAATGCTTGCCCTACACCCACAATAACTGGCACATTGAGATGGTCTCGGTTTTCATGCATCCACAGTTCTTGTTTCGGACACCCGAGAGCCACCCAGAGTACGTCAGCACCGGTGTTATTGATCTGGGCAATCATTTCACTATGCTCCGCCGGTGTATGTTCCCGAAATGGCGGAGAGCAGGTTCCCGCTATCTGAATTCCGGGACAGCTTCGTGCCAGTCTGGCAGCAACGGTCTCCGGAACGCCGGGATGTCCACCGAACAGAAAATGCCGGTAGCCTTTCGTCGCCGTGTTCTGACAGAATTCGAGAAAAAGATCTGGACCGTATACCCGTCGACTCAATTGAAGACCCCGCCGACGGCCCACCCAGATGATCGGCATTCCATCAGGTGCAACTAGATCGGCGGAGGCAAGCACATTATGAAAGTACGCGTTGTTATATGCCTCCATCACCATATGTACATTACAAAGAGCAACATAGCGGCTACGTTCGCGGCTAGAGATCCATTGTTCGAAGATCTTCATAACATCTTCAATCTGCACCGCGTGAATGGTGCTGTGCAGAACTCGAAATGAACTAAGTTGTTTCGACATTTGAGGAAATATAACGTACTGATTGATAGCGCGACTGAATAGCTAGGCAACGTGAAAAGCGGTCAATGCATTTGCAAGATTCACGGGTTGTGCCTGGGCCTCGGGAAACAGGATCTGCAATTTCTTCTTCGTCAGCAGCTCGATGTGCTCAACCTCTCTCATGTAGCCGGGAGAAAAACGCAGGGAGAAACCGCTCGCTCTTACCGCTCCTGAAGCGATGATGGATCGGTTGGACCGAACGGCGAAGGATGGTTTTAATGTTGATACACGTTTGTGAACAATCGGCACTCTCATGGCAGCGGCATTTGTCGCTTATCTTCGTTGTGCGGTTATGCTGAAGGTATTCTCCATCGTGAGGGATGCACCTATGTGTTGGAAAACCCCACTCTGAGTACTGAAGTAGCGGACGACAGAGCAGTTGAAGCGCTCGGACTCCAGAAGCCGAGCGATCGCGACACAATCAACTCCATTTCTCGTGACATGATATTCCGCATCATCTTCTAGGCTGCCCGCTATATACACACCTCGGATTCGCCTGAGTCGAGTCTTGAATCCTCGCCACAAGTTGCCCTGACACATCCGCCATGAGAAGTATGCCAGCTGAGAAAAGACGTACACGTGTCGATCGAGTGTGTCGTACCTGACCGGATCCTGAAAGGAGAAGAACTGGCCACCCGGCCCCAACAATGGGAGAAGATTTCTAATTGCAGCAAGATAGTCGGGAATGTGGTGGATGAACGAATTCATCACCACGACGTCATATACCTCGCCCTCTCGGTGCATCGTCGCTGCAATGTCTTCGCAATGAACCCGCAACTTGTCCCCAAATCGCAGACATCTTCGCCTCAGATCACGTAGCTGACTCTCCGATATGTCCACGGCCGTAACGCGGGCGCCGAGTTCGAGAAAGCGAAGGGTAGCCGAGCCCTCTCCCGCCCCCAAATCCAGGATCGTTGGCGTATCCCGGTTAGCCTTTGCGGACGTGAAAACGCGCATGGTCAGGTCTTCGTAGAGAGCCCGTAAGCTCGGGTGCTTCAGATGGGGCGCTCCCCCGATGTAGGCCGAGGCCGCTCGCTCATCGAACATCGCTGCATTTGCGAGCGCAGCCATGTGGTTTGCTGTAGGGTCCACCTGACTGTCTGCTATCAGTTTACGCACTCGTTTTAGCTTAATCCGCGACATGGAAAGCCTTCCGGTCGTAGGATGTCAATGGCCTTCGCGCTTCTTGAATGGCCTGCTGATACACGTCGATGAGCATTTTATAGTTACGTTCCGCGGTGTACTTCGCCTCATATTCCGCGCGAGCATTTCGCCCCATCTCGCGCATTTCGTCCGGATGCGCCCATGCCCACTCAACTTTCCTGGCCAGATCGTCTGCGTCACCGGGAGTAAAGTGCAAACCGTTACGGCCGTCGTAGACGATTTCCTGCATGGCCCCAAGACGCGATGCAATGACTGGCGCACCACACGCGTATGCCTCAGCGATGGTCATGGGAAAGTTCTCGTAGCAGTTACTGGGCAGGATGAGAACCTTTGCGCCTTGCAAAACCTTCAGTGATTCCTCGCGAGGCAAACGACCATCCAGACGAAAATTCGAGCAACCCGAGCGGCTGATCCGCGAACGGATCTCGTTCAACAATGGCCCGTCACCGATTACTCGCAGTAAATACTTGGGGTTCACTCGACCCCAGGCCTGAACTAGTGTCCGTAATCCCTTCTCTTCCGACAGGCGTCCCACAAAAACGGCGTAGTCTCTGGACTGGGTGCCAACTCCAGGGTCCGGCAAAACGAAATTGGGTTTCACGACGATCTTCTCCGCAGGAAGGCCGGCTTCGATGAACTTTGCGTGCGAGAACTCAGAGAGTGTGATGTAGCAATCGACAAGCTTCGTCCACGTGCCGTACCAGTGATGAAAAGAGAGCATGGCCACTACCGTTGCGCTGGCGCTGCGCGATTGCCGGTAGCAGGCGTGCCGCACTGCTTGCCAACGGCTCTTTCCGAGGCAGTCTTCGCAGACCTTCCCATCGCGAAAGAAACTGGCTGCCGGGCAGAAAAGCCGGTAATTGTGCAGCGTCTGGACGACGGGCACGCCCAAGTCCCGGCAGGCATAATAGGCTGCAGGCGAGATAAGCGGAAATGTGTTGTGGAAATGGACGACGTCGGGCATCCACTTTTTGAGTAGCCGGTACAATTCTTTCCGAGAGCCAGAGGACCAAACAGTCCGCAAGCCCAGAGCAATATTGGAACAAGCGCCCCCAGGCCTAATTTCATCATTATTGTGCCGAACGTATTCGCTAACTTCGTTCCCCGCTCGGAGGAGAAGCGCCTTCTCCGCACTGACCATGGTGTCTTCACCACCCGGTTGCTGGTAAGTATTGTGAGCAATCAGTACGCGCATAGCAATTATTGAGCTGGTCGATTTAGCCATTCGACCCCGTTCCTCTGAGCTAAACCAAATTTATGCCCGGGTGGCGATCTATGCATCCGAAGACTCTCCCAGAGCTGTTAGCATCAACCGTTCAACACTAACCGGGTACACTTTTATCGACGTCAAGTGCGGCTGGCAAGGCGCTTGAGGGTCGTCCTCAGTATTATTAAAGCAAGCAGAGTATAGAGTTTCTGGCAGGGGAGAGAATATTTCATCGCGATCCGGGTCATGTTATAGAGAAACCGGCGCGTAAGTTGGCCGCTGTCGGGCCCCCAGAAAATGCTATTTGCGCTGTTCTTACGATACAAAGCATCAATGCCCGGTCTGCACAGAATCGTGAGCCCTTGCAGGTGCGCAGACAATAAGAAATGGTAGTCCTCAGTCGCTACCAGGAGCGGGTCTGCGTCGAAGTATAGGTGGTGCTCCTCAAAAACCCTTCTGGCTATACAAACGGTCAAGATTGGAACCCGGTTAGTCAGGAATAACGACCTGCCAATCGGACGGGGCCTCTGGGTGTAAACAATATTTGTCGTTTCTCCTTCAAAATAATACGCACCTGAAAAGAGAATGTCCGCACGATTCACGCTCAGGAAATCTGCGTCGTTCTGCAACTTGCTTTCGGTCCAAATATCATCTGCATCGAGAAGAGCTACATAGTCGCACCGGCTAGCGCGCAGCCCCAAGTTTCGGGGTGTTGCCGGCCCCCCACTTCGTTCCGAACAAACGATCAACCTGACCCTTGAGTCCCGTTTTGTGAACCCTTCGATGAGTTCCCTGGTTCGATCCGTCGAGCAGTCGTCCACTACCAGGACTTCGAAGTTCGAGTAACTCTGACCTAGAACCGAGTTCAAGGTTTGTGTGATATACATCTCGGCGTTGTAGGCGGGAATTACAACGGAAAACGATATGTTGTCGCTAGAGTGCACAGGGAACCAAACGATTCACCGGTCAGTATCGCAACTTGTTAGCGGCAGCAAACGTACCGCACTGCGTCGAGAACCAATGTGGCCGCCTTTTCCGGAGTCAGATCTTTGATCCGCGCTCTTGCCGCACGCCGCATTTCATTCAAGTGGCGCTCGGAGGTGTTGAAAGCCCGATCAAGGGCTGCGTACATTTCATTTGTACAGTCGGGCCGGAACGTCCAACCAGTAATACCGTTTGCCACGAGCTCTTCCACGGCCTGACTATAGATGCTGCCCAAGACTGGGAGTCCGGCCGCCATTGCTTCATTAACCACCATTCCCCACTCGTCGGCGAGTGTGGGGAAGACAAGCAATCCGCATTCCATATAAATATTTGGAAGACTAGCGTAAGATACTTCCCCCACAAACCTAACACTTACATTGCCGGGAAAAATATACCTTTCCAAACTGTCTCGCAGATGTCCGCTTCCCACCACCCAGAGGTCCACCGGACGGGTTTCGTGCCGCAAGGCCCATTCACGTAAAACGTCAAAGAAAGGGAGCAAGCCTTTCAGTGCGATCAATCGTCCCACGTAGAGCAGCCGAAGCGCCGCTTCACTCGGTTTCTCTAATGGCACTGTCGTGAGGGCAGTCATGTCCGTGGTGGATGGAACTATGAACAACTTGTCGAGAGGCACGCCGAAACGTCTTAGATATCTGGCTCCGCTCTGACCATTAACAAGGACGGCGTCGGCATGATTCAACAGGAGACGACGGAGCCAGTTGCGCAGTCGATCGCGCCCCTGTTCGGTGACTTCCGATACCGTCGCTTTGATGATCAACCGGGTCGCCGGACACAGCAAGCGGTAAATGAGCGCCTGTAACGTGCGCGCCCCCAACTCGTTTGAAATGACCACATGGGGCTTTTCTTTCAAGAGCAGCGGGATTGTGTCGTACGGAAAGTGAGATTGCAGTGTATCGGTGAAACCATTGGGGTGGCGCGCTCGATAGGTCCAGCTCAGAGTGCGTTGGATGCGGGTATTCGGCAGGCTCAAATCCGGCGTCCACGTACGACCCTTCTCCATGCCGGTTGAGAGCAACAACCGAAATCCCTCCAGCCTTTCGCCGACATTTTGATACATCGAAGCAGCGTAAGGAGGAACACAGTTCGCGAGCCATGTAACCCTCGCCGGCAGAGTTTCGGCTTGGCACTCGGCGGAAAGTCTCACTGGTCCGAGGCCCTCTCTTGTAAATGAATTGGTTTCAGAACTAAATCCCGACAGGCTTGCGTTGTCTGAAGGGACACACCGATCATGACAGCCAGCGGGGCCATCAGGAATGTATAGCTCAAACAGTTGTCGGTGACCATCGAGGCCATAATCGCTATCAATAAGAGCAGAGTGGCTAGTTGAAATGTTGCCTTCCTAGGATCAGCGGTACGAGATGATCGCCAAGCCTTCCACAACCAATGGATTAAATTGGTCAATCCCAGGAGGAACAACACAAGGCCGACGATGCCGTAGTCGTGCAACAGCATGAGGTAGTCGCAGTGAACATGGGCGATCTCCGGAAGCGCGCTTTGTACGGTGTCAGCAGCCGAACCCGAACCCTTCCCGACCCATGGTGAGTCGAGATAAGACTGCCAGGTCACCGCCCACATAACTAAGCGGCCGCTGGTGTTGATGTCGGCACTGCTCACGTCCGCGGATGATAGCGTTCCTTCTTCAGCCCCAAAGCGCTCCGCCAGCGGTGCGAATCGCGACATAGCTGTCAAAACAACCGCCATAAGCAGGACTGCACCCGCGATGATCCGCAGCCGCTTGCCCTTCGGTGCAGCCGCGAGAGATGCGAAGGGGAAAAGAGAGATACCGATCGCAAATGACGCCCGTGAAAGGCTGAGCGCTATCAAGAGAAGGAGGACAACAGCAGGCGCCAAACTTTTCGGGACACCAGAACACCATTGCGCCACGTACCAGGCAACGCCAACCAAGGCAAACAAACCGTAGGTTCTCGCTCCAAGAATTGACTCGGATCCGGGTCCGTCCACCAACAAAGAAATCGCGTACAAGATACTTGCGCCCCACACCGCAATAGCGAGTGCCGTGGAGAACCTGCAATTCGCTCCGGAATGTGCAGCTTCTGAGCAATGCAGTATGAGACCGAGAAACACAAAGAGCACTGCGAGATTCTGCAGTCCAGAGATGAACGGGCGTTGCCAGGCAAATGAGAGCACGGCCCATGCGAAAAAAATAACAAAAGGATATAGGACAGCCCAAAGCTGGCGTAGTTCCCTCAGCCGTGTTCGCAACGGCAACCAACACCAGGTCACGTAGGCAAGCGTTACGATTGCACCGAGGTTCCACCTTCCCACCAGATCGTTAAGACCGCTGATAACTATAACGGTCGCGGCGAATATTCCGATCAGGGGCGCACTGCTCTCTACTGCCTCTTGAGCAGCGAACTGGGCTCCCGCAGACTCTGATGTACTCATGCGCGAACTAGACCTCTGGCCGAATGTTTTGGTTCACGCCAGGACGTCGGTATATCTATTTTGTAAGTAAACCTCTGGAATGACGAGCAAAAAACGGCTGCGTAAGCTGCAAACCCGGCGTTGGGAAATACTCGCCGCGTCACGCGCCACTAAACCCACGAATTCTATTGCTCGCGCAAATACATTCCTAATCCATTTAGAAGCGCCGGTCAGAATGAATCATTTTGAGCAGAGGCAGCCGGATGAACACGGGATCTTCCGGCTTGCGCTGCCGTGTGGCTGAGAACACGTTTGCGGTCGCGTGGAAATACAAAGGCCCGTGGTAGCCAGCATTCTGCAGCGTTTCATGAATACCAGGCCGTTCGCCGTTTTCAATGATAATGGCGTCGGTCTTCTTATAATTGGAATAGCCCGTCAACACGAATGGCTCATGACCCTCGACATCGATCTTTATTAGTACCGGCCAAATGTTGAGGTCTTCGCATACTTTTTCCAGTGTCGTCGTGTCCACCGGGATCGCTTTCTCTGCTGGTATATCGCCAGCCAGCACGCGATTGGTAGACAACTCACCGCCATCCGACAGGTTTACTGAACCTTCGTGGTCGGAAGCGGCAGCATTAACGCAGATGACATTCTGTCTTCGATTTAATCGGACGTTGTCACAGAGCAAGCGGTACGACTCAGGATGAGGCTCGATACTGACCACCGTCGCGTCTGCTACCTCAGACGCTATGAGCGTGTACGCCCCGATATTCGCCCCCACATCGAAGAATGCACCTCCGGTTGCCTGCAGCACCCTTTGGATCAAGGTCATATTGTTGAAGTCGTACATGCCCATGCTGTTGACTAGAGCCGCCACGCCCGTTGGACGGTCAGCAAGCATGATGGACCGACCAATCGTCAACTCGACGGGAAAACGATGGAAGGCGCGACGAAATTGCCAACCCACATGCCGCAGCATACCGCGTAGCGGAGAAACGCTCTCACACGATGAGATCTGCGCGATGGTGTTGGTGAACTGCATAGTGGCTAACTAAAACTGAGTTTGGACCTGCAGGGCCGCCGCCGTTGTCTGCGCCTCAATTCACGTTAGGACGCCGGTATGTCTATTTGCTTAGTAGACCTCTGGAATGACCAGCAGAAGACGGCCGCATAAGCTGCAAACCCAGCTACCAGACTGAACGCTGCGCCGTTGAGGCCCCAGAGCCTAATGAAAACAGCCGCAGTAATCAGCCCCACCGGCGCGGAGATGGCATTGGCCACAAGATCAATATAAGGTTTCTGTGAGGATCGCGCGGCCATCGAAAAGCCACTGGCAAGGCCTGTGCACACGGGAACCATTCCCAGGATCGGAATCAACTGTACGTAGGAAGAATACTTTCCCCTGTACAACAGATGTTCAATCGAGACGGCAAAAAGCCACAGGACGGCGGCGTAGCCGAGTGCGATCAGCGTCAGGAAGGCCGATGCGAGCGCGGCCTTATATCGCAGACGGACGAGTTGTCCCAAACCAAATTCGTGGGACATGGAGGGCAGGACCAAGAGGCCAACGGCGGTGACGATCTGGGTCATCACCAGGGAGGGCATTTGCATGGCGCGAAAAATGCCCGCTGCCCCGAGACCCAAGAGTCCGGCGGCCAGATATGTCTGAATCTGCGCTGCCACAGAAAATAGTACGGCGCTCAAGACCAGCCATCGACCATAACTCCAGTTCTCTTTCGCGACCGCTTTCCAGGAGCACGCTTTTGAGGAGATTGGATCGTCTGTTGTCGCGCCCAGCATACCAAGTTGCCACAGTGGCAAAGCAGCAGAAAACAGTCCGGCGCTCCCCATGAGAAGGAATGCGGTAGACGGAGAGAGTTTGTTCATGCGATGGAGCACGAGCAGCCCGACCAGGGTCAACAAAAAGTAGCCGCCACTTGCCCAGCCTGCGATGGCGGGCCGCTGCACCATGTAAGCCATCCGGCGCACCAGCCAGAGCATCAGGAAAAATGGCAAGGCAAAGGCACTTGCAGCTGTGGCAGTCGCCAGGTCACGGTTTGCTCCCAGAAGTTTCATGGAGAGAGCCATCAGCAGCAAAACGCTGGCGAGCAGAACTCCTAGCAGCTTGTGGATTTTCAATTGAGCGGCAAAATATCCTGCTGTTCGACTGGAGTACCGTGCCGGGCCCATGACGCTCATGGGTTCGAGCAGCAGGACGTTGTGGAAGCCGCTGAGGAATAGGATTGTGGCAAAGGCCACCGCAAACGCGCCATAAACCTCGCTAGTCATCCAGCGAGCAAGCAGAAAACTCAGCAGAAAACCGGCCCCGGAGACGAGGACCTGATCCACAATGGAAAGACCTGACTTGATGCCCCAGGTTCTAACCCGGTTGGCGGTCAGTTCGAAGCTCAGCAATCTTGGCGTTGACTGAGAGGTGGAGTTCACAGTTTGTGGAGGCCGGAGTCCAGGAGCGGAAAGAATGGCCCTCGGAGTTGGATTTTGTGGTATTTTGTGGCCAAAATCATTACGATAATCGCGAACACCGAGATCCAGCGCACCCCTGACAGACTGTTTGACAGATGTCCGGTGCTCATGGGGCAGACCGTTCCAGACATTTTGCTGTTCATTCACTTCACCGCTTCAACGCAAAGGCTTTCCGAAGCACGCTCGGCTCGGTCGAGCGCGAGCTGTGGAAGCACAGACCTGCGAAACTCCTGACGATGAACTTGCGAAAATCCGTAGCGCTGCAACACAAACTGGAGGGTCTGAAAGTCGTAAGCGAACTTATGTTCGCTTTCCTGTCTAAAGACGACGTTGAGTAACTCCATTTGTGTGTGATACTTCGATCCGAAATAGGCATCGGTGTGTTCCGGACCCAGCGGTCGAATACGGTCAAGTTCCTCCCAGCCGCCATGACAATAGGCCCGAATGTATTTTTCTGCGTCGGGCACGATAATGCGAATCACTCCACCGGGTTTCAGTACTCGGTAGCACTCAGAGACAAAAAGAGGAATTTCCTCGCAGTAGTCGATGTGCTCGAGGAAATGTTCGGTAAAGATGCAGGTTGCCGATTCGTCCGCGAAGGGCAGGCTAGTGCGGCAGTCGTATATGCAGTTGACGCCCGGCAATCGAGTAAGGTCTACGTTAACCCACCCTGGCAATCCGCATGCACCGCAGCCTATGTTTATGCGAAGCCCGCGCCGGTTACGGAATCGCCGTCGAATCTGATCGGGTCTGTTATACAAGCGGCGAAGTGCGTTCCGCACTTCGCATGCGAACGGGTGATACGCGTGCCTGGGGATAAATGGCAATGCCTTCAAAAGAGCGCGTCGAATTCCTTTCTTGCCTTCAAGGCGTAGTTGAAAATTCGGGTAGATATCGAGAGAAGGGATAGTCTGGTTCTGCATGGCAGGCTCCGGGGGCTTAGTTACTTCTAACTTGTGGCAGCGGCCGATCACCGGGACTTGCAACCGGGCTCACTTGAGTCCCGCGGGTCCAGAAGAGTGGAGGCCGGAGTCCTCGGGGGATTGTTTACGCCTGCGCAGTGTCGCTAGCCGGTTCAACAGGACTGTTCCACGATTTGACGCAGTATTCCACACACTCTCCGCGAACATCTTGGCTGCGTTCTGTGGGTCGATTTGTTCCCAGCGCGCGGAGCCGATAATCCACGCCGTCGCGCCGCAAGCAGCCAGGAGCGTCAGCGCTAGAATGATCACGAGTCTTGGCGGGAACGATTTCTTCTCTGGCACGTTGGCGGGGTCAGCGACGTTGACCGTGGGAATCTCTTTGGCTTCCTGAATTCGGGCCAGTTCATATTGCTGGTTGAGCAACTCGTAGACGGTCTCCTGAATTTTCATGCGTCGGTAGAGGTCGGCCCACTCCACACCGAGCAAAGGCAGCTTGCGGATGGGTGGGTATAACTGGTCGGGCTGGGCGGCATCTGAGGCCAGGGAAGCATCCGTGCCTTCCAACTTCTGCAACTGGCGCTTGAGTTCGTCGACTCTGGCTTGCAGCGACCGGACACGAACGTTGCTGCTGGTATAGATCTGTTCCAGACTCTGCAATTCCGATTGAGAGGCGATCAATTGTCCCTGCAAGACACCGGCCGACTCGACCATGGCTTTGGTCTGCTCTTTGATGTCAAGAGTGGAGTTCTTGCTGGCAAAAGCGCCGAACTGCTTTTCGGCGTCTTCCAGGTCACCCTTGACCGTGGCCAAGCGCCCTTCGATAAAGACGCGCTCGCGCCGGGCCGAGGAGGTGCTGACTTGGCTCACGAGACGGTCCAATTCCTCGACATACGCCTGCGCGATGTCGTGAGCGCGCTGCGGACTCCTGTCGGTGACGGTGAGCGTGATCACGCCACTCTTGCGGTCCTCACTCACACCGGTGCGGCTGTTCAGCTTTTTGCGTGCGTCCTGGTGATAGCGAGACCAATAGACCTTCTGGAGATTCAACCGATCAACCACGTGATCCTGCACGCTCCGGCTGCGGAAGAGATCGACAAAGAGTGCACCCGAACCCTTTGCCCCCAGCAGGCCTCCAGCCATCGCGGCCAGTTCCGGGGATGCCTTCGTCGCTAGTGCAGCCAGCATGGTTCCGCTGCTGTTCATGGAGTCGGGCGGCATGATGCTTACGGAGGATTCATATTGCTTCGGGATGAGGAATGCGATCACGGTGCTGCTCACTAGCGCCCATGCGGCGACACGGTAGAGCATCCGGCGCTTTTCCCACAACAACTGCAAGGCCGGCAGAGCGCCTGGAGCGGGTTGATCCGGCGCGTGCTCGGCAGCGACCGCAGGCGAAGGGAACTCGACCTCGGCGACCGAATCAATCTCGTGCATCACTGTGTCTTGTCTCAGGCTCTCCACCATCGGTTCTCGTATTCCTTGCTGAATGACAACTTGACTCCGACTTCTGATTCGCGGTCAAATTCCCCGCATTGCGAAAATACACGTATGCAGGAGGATGGCAATGTCCATGAAGAAATTTCGGTGCTTGATGTAATAGAGATCGTACTCGATGTTTTCGTGAATGAGGTATTTGCGGTCACCGCTGAGCTGCCAGAGCCCGGTGATTCCCGGTTTTACCTGCAGCCGCTGAAAATGACGTTCGGTATAGGTCTCGACAATGAAGGGCATCTCCGGACGAGGCCCAACCAGCGACATATTGCCCAGGAGCACATTCAGTAATTGCGGAACCTCATCCAGACTGGTGCGGCGGAGGAAGCGGCCGAGCCGGGTAATGCGGAGATCGTCTGATTCCTTCGGGGAATAAGCGTAGGCGGGAGCCTCGGCGTGCATGGTACGGAACTTGAACATGCGGAACCTTCGTCCGTTCAGGCCAATACGCTCCTGGCGAAACAGCGCCGGGCCGTTGGAATCGAGCTTGATGAGAATGGCAAGCAACAGGAAGAGGGGCGACCCGAGAACCAGGAGAATCGCGGCGCCACCGAAATCGCAGATTCGCTTGGCCCACTCGTAGGTGTAACGCCTCGGACCGCGGCTGAACGAGGCTAGCAGAACGCCGTCAATGTCCTGAAAGTCAACCAGCGGATCTGAGTGAACGAAAGTGCTGGGGACGAAGGACACGCGCGCGTTAGCCGCCAAAGCTTCTTCAACTGTCAAGTGAAACTTCTCGTGTTGAATAGAAGGGATGGCGATCACGACTAGGTCGGCAGCGCACTCCGACACCAAGTGCCGAGTCATTGGACCACGCATCACGGACGCTGACCGCCGATTCTCGTAGCCTAATTCAAGAATGGCACAGCCGACTTTCGCCACGTTGTCATCCACGAACGCCACCGGTTCCAGGCCGAGTTTCGGAGAACGGCGCAGAACCGAGTAGACGCGGCGCCCGGTGGATCCCGAGCCGTAGATCAGAACTCGTTCAATACCATAGCCCTTGGCATGCAGGTGCTGCACCAGCATGTAAACGAGATGCTTTTGAAGAAAGAGAAAGAGTGGCACCAAGCCCAGGGCGATTACCAGTAGCCAGCGTGAAAACAGGAAGCTGGTGAAGAAATTAACGCCCAATATGAAGCCCAGAGCCTGCATGGACACTCGGAGTACGTGCTCAGTTTCACGCACGCGCAACAGACTGGTTCCGCGGGAGTACGCGCCCACGCGGTCCAGCATGAGGACGATCACGACTGCGAACGTGGCGGACACGCCAAGAACGACCGAACGGGGATAGTAAATCTGCTTGCCCAATCCGAGGAGGTAGTATGCCGCGTAGCTTGACATGACTGCGGCAATGATGGTTACAAAATCGGCGAGCACTTCCAGTTTTGTCAGGTGACTTTGGAATCGGCCGGCGGGGGTGCGCTGCTCGACCGACGTCGTCAGAGTCAGATCCGGAGCGAGAGTCGATTGAGCTTTCGCTGAACTTGTCAGACCGATCGAGGAATGCATGTCAATCTTTGGTGTTCTTTCCCGCTTTTGCGGAGGATTCTAAGGTCCCAACACTTGAGTGCATGATTCTTGTCTGAAGTGAGAGTGAGGTGCTCCGAAAGCTTTGGGAGTCTAGCTATCGTTCTGACTTGCGGATCTGCAACTTCGGGTAAAACGTCAGCTGGACAGAACTCGTGAAATCGGTCTGCCGCCCCGCTGCGAGAACCGGAAACTTCCACTGTTCGTATTGCAGGAAGCCACTGAGCCCAATCTCATGCGTGAGCATTCTCCCCGCGCGCGCCGAGTAGTCTACGGAGCGGCCGCCGCCGATGAAGTCCGTGGAGACTTCCTGGTGCCGATATCCCAACTGGAAATTGTCACGGGGTGAAGAGGAGTAGGTGAGCCAGGCCTGGCCGCCTCGCCCCGCTCGCCCGATCCAGTTCGCCAGGAGCTGTCCGTTATTCGTGTAACCCGAGCGATAGCGGCGTTCGCCGTAATAGACAAAGCCCGGCGCGAACTCGCTGGTTAGAGGTTCGTGGATCCCTTCGGCACGAAGTTCCAGCTGGTGAACTTTCGGAAATTGAGCGATGTAAAACCCAGGGTTCAGGACGGGGCGAGAGGAGCCGATGGGAGAGATTTCATCGACTGCCAAAGCATCGCAATACACCGTCAGCCAGTTTCGGAGATGCGGGATGCGATAGCTGACATCCGCAGCCGAACCACGTTTGGCGGGGTTGTTGCCAGTCACTGTCGGGCCTTCATTAGTATGGGCGTAAAAGGTCTTGATGAAGTTGGCCCAGGTAAACGGAAGCCCAGGACCGGCGAACATAGCGGTAGCCCCCATCCCGATCTCCAGATTCGACGTGGGCTTAAAGCTGATCTTGGCCCCATCGAGGAACGGCTGCGGCTTGATGTTTCCGGGACCGAGCAGAGTTGTTCCGTTCAGTTCGAACTGGGTCCCGGAGAGCTGGCCCAGAAAATACTCAACCCGGATGGGGCCCAGAACCTTGGAGAGCAGTGGGACTCGAAAAGGTGACACGCTATCCAGCCTCAGCATGTTGAACGATTCGGCATTGTTGCTCAAAAGGAGCGCACCCGAATCGCCCGGTCCGAGCCACCAGCCCTGTTTGCCGAATGAGATTTGAAGGTTGTGGAAATTCAGCGCGATCGCGCCCTCAATAACTCGAAAGCGATCGATGTTGGGAGTCGCATTGGATACGGGAAGAGTAAGATCCGCATTGGCGATTGCCTGCAGGACCTGAGGAGGATCAGAAGGAGAACCCGGAGCATGTTGGTACTCTCCGCGGAAGTAAAAGGAAAATGGGCCAGCCACGGCGTGGCCACTCACTCCGGTTACATTGTTGAACCCCTCTCCGTAGGGTCGTCCGTAATCATTGATGATCGTCTCCCCGAAGTGATATCCGTCGCGCAGTGGAGTTCCCGAGATTCCCATCAGGCGCGTATACACGGATTCTAGACGCACGCCAAGATTGGGAGCACCATCCAGACGATCGGTTTCGGCCACAAATTCCTCCGCCAGCGCTTTATAGATCTTCTGCGCTTCGCTCCCCGGTTCGGCATCGTCGTTCAGTTGCTCGCCAGCCTCTTGCAGCAGTCGCGCACATTCCATCCTCGTCCAGGGACGGATTCCGACATTTGCGGATCGCACCGCACCCAGCGCGATAAGACGGTTGAAAGCGGGATAGATCCAGCTATCCAGCGGCACGTACGGCGACCCCATATTCGCGGGATTGCGAACCTTCTTCTCTTTGTCCTTGTCCGAGTCTTCGTCGAAATTGTTCCATCCCACGCCGCCCAGTTCGGCGTCGTGATGAGCGCGATAGATCTGGCGCGCAAAGTACCATCCGAGAGCACTGCCAACTACAATGTCGGAAGAGAAGTGCTGCTTGCCGGTGACGCGCGTCACCGTCACCGCCGAAGCCAGGCCGTAGGCGGCGATCTTCGTCAGGGTTCCTGGATATTCATGCGCGACCACGCTCGCGACCGACCAGGCGATCGCGGAGTGCTCGGAGGGGAACGACGCCCCTCCCTGAAAGAACGTCCCATTTCCGTTTCCGTCAAGCGGCCGAGGACGCTGGGTCATGGTCTTGAACAGATAGGCCACCTCCGTGCTGTTGAGAGCTGCCTCGCCGGCCAAAAACCCGGTTTCGCGCAGATGGTTGTTGTGGATGAAATGTCCCCAGAAGTAAGAAGCGCCAGCAGCGCCAATGAGCGAATAGGTGGCGTAGTCGGAAATACTTTTGCTTCGGTTGATCTGCGAAGTTTTATCCGGAACCTGACGCGATATCCAACTGTCGCCTGCGATCAGGGCGCCCGTGAAGGCGGCGAAGGGAACGAGATATTTGGCGTCTTCGCGGTCCAAATGGAACGGTGCTGTCCAGAACTGTTTCTGGTCGAGCGCCAGATGCTTCATGAAGGGTGTAATGAGCCGATTTTCTGGATCCCCTCCGGCGGGCAAGAAAGCGGACTGATTCCCGTGGGGTTTCGCTCTCTTAGCTGGTGGAATTGAACTATCTTGCGATTCTCTTTTCGCATCCGGCGCGGGTGAAGGCGGCTGCGAGTCGGTCTGAGCGTTGCCCTGTTCGATCGGCAAGAGAATCACAACCATGACTAAAAGGACCCGGAGCCTCATGCGCCTAGAACGATCGCGCTATCTGAATGCCAGTTTCGATGGCATACGCGACCTGTGATCCCTCCAGAATGTTCTTCCATCGCGTATTCGCACTGAAAGCTCTCTCGGGCACCGCAACCATGTAGCTCGGCCGCCGTTCTGCGGTCTCCCCTTCCACGCGGAACCACAGCATCGCTCCGAGAGTCGCGATTTGGAGTCGTATCGTCATGTGCGCTTAGGGAATCGCCACAGCTGCAACCAACGCGGCAGACGCCGCGATCTGCGCGATGGACAGAACGTTCTTCATAGTACTGCTGCCAAGCACCGGCCTCTCCGGTACCACAATCGTGTCGCCCGGACCCATCGCCGCCGAGAGCGCCCCTCCGGACCAGTAGCCGCCCTGTTTACTCGTGACCGAACCGTCCGCGCGGACGATGAAGATTGCACCTTTGTCTGCCAGCTTGGTTGCGCCTCCCGAGCGGGAGAGATACCAGCCCGCATTCCTCCCTGGCGTATAAGTAAGGGCGTTAGCGTTGTACACCTGCCCGATAACCAGCACCGCTCCGGGCTGCTTGGGGATTGTGAGGGAATCGCCAGCGCGAAGCTCGATATCCTCCGGCGATCCCGCAAAGTCTTTGCGGTCCGGGCGAAGATGTATGACCAGCCGCCCCGACACAGGAGCTTTTCGCAGTGCATCCAATGCGCGCTGGCGTTGCAGCGTGGCGGCCTGTTGCAATGCAGCTTCCTCCGTTCCCGACGTGGTTGCCGAAGTCTTTACCACCGTGGACTCTTGCTCGAGCCGCTCGATCAATTCTTGACGATTCCTCTGCTGAAGTTCACGAACTTCCGTCCGTTCGAACACCGCTGCGCGTGGATATGCTGTTGGCAGGACCCCTCCAGCGCGTTTCAGCAGCGAACTCAGGCGTTCGCCTGGCCTGATGCCATAAACACCTGGTTTGCCGACTTCACCGCGTAAGGTGATCGTCGCACCGATATCGTTCCAGCCAGCCTGTTGGGGGACGGTCAACACATCGCCGTCGCGGAGCGGCAAATTCTGGTCTTCCTTGCCCGAGAGAGCGGCCGCCAGATTTAGGTCCTGGTGTCCGGCCGCCACGTGCTCCCCGGACGGATTAGAGATCGCATAGTGTGTCAGGTCACCGCCATCGGGATTCGCGCTTCGCAGCAATCCGCCAGCAGAAAGCACCAGGTCTGAGACGCTCATATTGACAGCGAGAGGATAGCGGCCCGGCCGCGCGACATCACCTTTTACGTACACGCAGCGTGGCGAAACTTCTTCCGGTTGGCGATGCACAAGGATCCGATCCCGCGGCTGAACCAAAACATTATTCAAAGGATCTCCCGCGAGTGCGTCACTCAAGTTGATACTAAAGACTCGTGTGGTCCCGTCTGACTGCCTGCGGAATAGCTGTCCCGAATCAAGCCAAGCATCCGGCGTCACTCCGCCAGCCTGATATATCGCATCGCGTAAATGCTGCTGGCCAGCCGTGTGATACGACCCCGGAGCGCGGACCTCACCGGTGATGAACACTTCTGGATCCGGCTCGAAGTCGTACCGGCCGAAAATGTGCACCGTATCGAGTGGCTCGAGCTTAGGCGCACTCTCGGGATGTTCGAGAGCGGTTGCCAGATCAAAGGTCTCGACAACTGGATGATAGTCCGGTGCATGCAGCCGAATGATCTCGGCATAACGGGTCGAAGGTTCCGGAAGCAGGTCGGCATACGAAGTCACCAGGTCCGTGAGCTTCATCTGTGGCTTGTAGGAATACCGTCCTGGACGCAAGACATGCCCTACGAGGTAGATCGACTCCGAGTTATAAGGCGCGATCGGAAAGATGTGGATCTCGTCGCCATCCTGTACCCCGAACCCGCTCATTTGCGCGCGTACCGCTTCGGTATCGCTGGTGTCGCTGATATCGAAGCTCAACATCGTGCGCTTTTCATGCGCCACCAGGCGCTGGACTTCAATATGCCGCAGTGCCGCAGCGGGGAGAATTCCTCCGGCAAGATCGAGTACGTCCACGAGTGTCTTCTCATTGCGCAATTCGTAGATTGCTGGGCGGCGCACCATGCCGTCCACCGTCACCACCGGACCAAGAGGCGGTACCATCAGGGAATCGCCGTTCTCGATTCGCTGCAGATCACCCCGAATACCGTGGAGCAGCAGGTCATACGCGTCCACTTCTTCAATCAACTGTTTTCCCCGATAGTGTTGAAGCCGCCGGAGAGAGCCTTGCGACGTCACACCACCCGCCACAAACAGAGCATTCAGCGGAGTGGAAAGCGAACTTACGTCATACGCGCCCGGTGAAATGACGTCGCCAACCACATACATACGCACCGAGCGCAGCCGGAGCAGTGCAACGTCTGCAGAGACATCGCGGAATTGTGTTCTCAGGGTGCGTTGTACCATTTCCTGTACATCGCCAAGCGTTCGCCCGGAGACAAGGACCGGCCCTGCTTCCGGCAGAGACACGCGCCCCTCCCGGTCCACTGTGCGGAGCAGCCGCTGTGAAACCCCTCCCCAGAGATCAATCGAGAGATTGTCACCCGGACCGACGACATAGCTCGGGCCCACGGGAAGATCCATGGGGATATAATCCGGACTTGTGTTGCCTTTGCGGAAAACATCGAGACCAAACCTCTCGAGAGGCCGATTGCTCGCTCCCGCCTGCACATAGAGGTCATACAAGGAAGGCACATCTGCGTAAGGATTCGGTTGACGCACCATCCTTACTTGCTCGGCCTCGCTAGTGCCCGCGGGAGCAGAATTGCGCCCGGCTGGATATCGCTCTGAACCCCGCCCTGTCCGTGGCATCCCGGCGCCGCTTGATAATGGATCCGACTGAGACAGCGACTGCAGATCTGCTTGGCTGCTGGATGGAAGCGAAGGATTCTGCCCACTGCCGTACCCGGCCATACGCGGCATCCCGTTCAGCGATGGATTTGTATCAACCTGCGCCGCAGCGAGCATGGTCTCCGGCGCTGCCAGACTGGCCGGATTTCCTGAGCGTTGGTCCGGCGAAAGGCCTGTGCCATCCGGACGCGTCATTTGGCTGGGTGAAGTATCGTCGGCGCGTTGCAACGGCGCTGACGAACGCGGCGCACGTCCTGGTGCAGTCGGGCCCACCGGCAAACTTTCACGATCCTCCGGGAAAGAGGACGGGAACGCGCACTCCGGGACGCTCCGCGGATCGCATGCAGCGTAACGGCCAGCGGTTGAATTTTCAACCATGGTGTCGCGGCGCTCGGCGGCGCGCGCGAGCATCTGTGCCCGCTCCTGCCGCACGAGCTTTTGCTCTGCTCCGAGGTCAGAGTCCGGATTCAATCGAGGCACGAGATAGCCATACCGCTGCAGGAGGCGCGTTGCGAGCGCGCGGGCACGCACGTCCGAGCGCAGGCGTTCGGCTACCGCTCCATCAGTCAGATCGGACTCTTCAAGGATCTGCCCGCTCGCCCCCGCGTCTTGGGCAAGAAGGCGCTTAAACTCCACCATCAGACCAGCCTCTCTATTCACGACTTCGAGAATCTGGTTAGCTGAAGCTGCCGCCTTCTCAAGATTGTCCGAGACGATATCGGGAGGACGGCCAGGCACACGCGCCGCAGTTTCTTCTCTGGACCGTTGCGCCACACCCTGCCGGGATTCCTGCTGTGAATAGGCAGCCGCGCAAAACAAGAACGTCCAGGCAAGACAAGAGATACGCTTCTTCAATTTCAGTTGTTTGTGGTCGAACATAGCTTTTTCAACCCCAGGCCGGGCATCAAAGGGGTTCGACGTCGGCCTCGTCAACCTCAAGCATCACCGATCGCATGATCAGATCGATCGAGAGCACCAAGCGGAAACGATCTTTGCGGCGGATCATGATTCCTTCCGCACCCACGAGAGGCCCGCGCTTTACGCGGACTCTCCTGCCTTGGTACAGGTAGGGATGAGGTTGCGGCGACAGACCTGCGGACATGCTCGATGCAAGCGCGCGGATCTCGGAATCCGGAACTGCGGCCGGCTGCCCCTGAAAGGTCACGAACCGCAGGACCCCGGGAGCCCGAAGAACACCCAAACGGTCGGGAAGACTTAGATTCACGAAGACATAGCCCGGGAACAGGGCCATGTCTAGTTCCTTACGGCGATCCTTCCAGCGGCGTACGCTGCGGTAGACCGGAAGAAAGCAGTTCAATCCCTCGTATTTGAAATGCCGGGTCACCAGCATTTCGTGCCGAGGACGAACGGAAATCGCGTACCACCGTTCAACCGGCAAAAGTTTTTCGGCAGAGGTCAAAGACTTGCCAGGAACTCCGCTCCCTGACGCTTCGTAATTTGTGGTTGTGTTCCCAAGCACCGTTTGCCCTCCCAACTGTAGCTCCGCCCTCTCAGTTACATTCGATAAACGAATGTAAGCCGCTCTGAATCATATAGTTATGCCAGCAACCTCTTGCTTCTGACTAACTGCGGAGCGTCCCCACTAGCGATGGACGTTCGCGCAGAGCGGTCAAAATCCCAGCTTCCGAACTCTCTAGGGGCCTCGTGCGCACATCTACAATTGCCCAATAAATAGTCCCGCGATTCTCCTCCGGCGCGAGCGCAAGAATCCTCATCTGCGGATACCGGCCAAGCAGAAAGCCACATTGGGCTACCCTCTTCTCAGCCTCATCGAGCTCCAGAATCAGTACATCGGGCTGAGATTCTTCAATCGCCTCGGTCAGTTCGTTTTCATTGCGCACTTCCCCAACAATATCGATATCAGGTTGGTCGGCAATGGTGGCCAACACGAGTTCTCTCATCAATCGCGGCTGGTTTGCGACTAGAACTCGTATGCGCTTCAAGATCTCATATCCTCAACCATAACTTCTTACCTTGTCCGTAGTTCCTTAAACAAGTATCAATTTCGGCCTAATGCAACATGCTCACGAGACTGTTGCAGGTACCAACCAGTGCTAACCAGGTACTAATCAGTACTAATGAGGAGCCCCGGGCGGCCACCCAAATCTGGGCACTAATTGCACGGGTTCACTTGCATAACGCCGGGAAATGGAATAGAAAGCACGGATACAACCAAGCGGCATGCTGACTATGAAGGAGCGCCGATTCGGACTGCGAACCTGGGCGACAATGCTGAACACAGCGGGCCGCGGTCTGCGGGGCTCTCGCCGTCACGTGCTACGGATACGCTGCAATCCTGTCGGTGGCAAAACACGATGGTCGGGAGTCCGCCTTGCTCTACTTGAGATCGACTAACTTTGGGACCAACCAACCTAACAGAGCGGGATTGACTTGCGGCGTTTCGTCCTTGGCTGACATTGGATCGCCCGCGCGGCTAGCTCCTGAACAAGGCTCGCATTTCCCAACGCGTCTGCCTATGGCGTGGCCGATGTGCAACATCGCGACGTGGCCGGAAAGTTTATGCCTGACACTACGCAGTCGTTGCTGCCTTCATCTGGCAACGTTCGATCATTGCTATCCGATCGTGTACACTTGCCTTGCGGAAAATGCGGTGAAAATGGTTCTTGACAGTACGTTCTGAAAGATTGAGCCGGGCGGCGATTTCCTTGTTTGTCAGTCCGAGTGCGGCGAGTCCGACTAGTTGTTGTTCCCGGCGACTGAGCTCTTGAGGATGGAAGCCAGTGACTTCAGGGGTGGCTGCGAGTTGCTGTGAGGCACAGTCTAAGATCACCCGTGAAAAGCAGGAAGGACAAACCGCTTCGCCGGATCCAACCGCGCGGATCACATTGACAATCTCCAAAGCAGATGCGTCTTTGAGCACGTATCCCATCACGCCGGCGCGCACCGCACGGAAGAAGGTGGTCTCGTCGCGTTCCATTCCGATCATGACGGTTTCCGCATTCCGCAGAATTCGACGGATGCTCGCCACCAGACATGGACCATGAAAAGCGAGGCTGGGAGAGTCCAGTAGCACTACGTCCGCTTTGCTGGTTGCAATTTCATCCAGAACATTCGGTGCGAACGCGACTGCACCGACAACAGTCAAATCGACTCTCTTGGACAGGATGCGAACCAGAGCCTCGCGAAGCAGGCGATTTTCCGCCAACAGGAAGACATGCGTCGGACTGTGGGGAACGACTTGCGACATCCACGCCTGCTTCAACCACTGCACAACAGGAAGTGCAGAGTCTTGAGGAATTCCCTCGATCTTTCCTCCGATTTGCAACGTGCCCCGAACCGCGCCGGGGGCCGACTTCTACTCACCAGGCTATTCATGATGAGCGATGTTGCTGTGCGGAGGTAAACGGCACAACGGCGACTGGCTGCCGTTCGAATCCTCTCCTGCTTAGTACTCTCCTACTTATTTTGGGGTTTAGATTGCATTACCACCTGGCTCAGTCAGCACTTTTGACACCAACCTTCTCTTTCGACTAACTCGTTGGCTTCACAAGTTCTCGTCGATCTCTGCCAAAAAACGAAGGCTCCTTCTCGCCGACAATTTGGCAGAGCTGCCGACATTTCGTCCGAGAGTCACAAAAGCATGGTTGCGCCCATCCCGCCTGAAGGAATTGGAACTTGAGAGCAAGCCATGCACAATGGGCGACCGCGCTTTCGGCGCACTATTATAGTGCTCAGCGCAGCCCTGCCATGCACAGCACGGGCGGACAACACTACGGGGAAGACTCCTAACAAAAAAAGCTTCAGGAAAAACTTGAGATCAAAATCTCTTTCTTAGGCTCGCCGAATAATTTAGGTCAGTTATAGTTTGTTGTCAAGAAAAATAGAAAAATGTGTCGTTAGCACATGATATGTCCGGTTGATTTGGCAAGTGATACGTCCGCTTTGCAGGCGGTGAGGGTGGGAGACCATGCAGGGCATGGATTCTTACACGCAGGCCGCAGTGGAGCGGGCGATGAAGGTACAGGAAGTGATTTTGCGGGCCATGGCGAAGAAGATCACGTGGTAGCAAGCGGCCGAGATCATTGGCATCAGCGACCGGCAGATACGACGCTGGCGCGAGCGCTATGAGGAGTTCGGGTTCCGGGGCTTGTTTGACCGGCGGCGGGGGAAGCCATCGCCCAAGCTTTTGATGGGGTATGGCGGAACGACGAGAGGGGCTGTGGATGTCAGCAAAGGATCGGGAGCGGCTGAAGGTGTTGCACGAGGTGAGGAAGCGACAAATCACGCAAGTGCAAGCCGCCAAGGAACTAGGGGTGAGCTCTCGGTGTGTTTGGGGCGGAAATCGAAAGGACTTCAGGGAGGCAGTATACACGCTCTCAAATTCGCGCTTGAAGTGTTCGCGACAGAGTTGAGGGGTGAATTCACTGAGTCTTTTCTAGCATGTGGATCATTCGGTCAAGATCGTCCCGCATGACCGAGACTTCATTTCGCAGCGCTTGGGGAATCACGATCGGGTCATAGCGAGCGCTGGGTGCAGTCAGTCTGAGAGCGTTCTCCAGTTCGTCACGAGCCCCGACCAATTTGACGACTACCTGTTGCTTCGCTTGAGGAGCGAGCATAGGTGACTCCTTGAAGTACATAGTTGACGCCAGGGCAGCCACGGATTTAAGAGAAAATTCTCCCCGGAGCGTTTCGGGGCCTGGCGGCTCGCGGCGTTCGGCTATGTGAAACGGCATGGCTTCCGCCGTGCCTGTCCGGTGCTTAGAGTCGAAGCCAACGCCAGCGGAGGCAGACTCGGAAGCTCCGAATCCAGCTCCGTTCCGGTTGAATCGCGGTATGAGTTCCAGCCGTCGTCGTCGTTTCTCCAAAATGTGGCAAGCGTGTCCAAACGAGGATCGATAGAGGTCAGCACGAAGGTCTGACTCCCTCGCACTCATGAGAGCCCTGATGGCAGCGCGTTCACACACCTTCCGCAGTTGGCTAGGTGTTAGAGCGATGTTTTTCGTATCGAGCGTTTTCGCAACCGCGTCGACAATCGAATAGAAGTCCACAAGCATGACGAGAAGGTAAGCTCGCGTGTGAAATTCCCATATCTCAGACGCCAGTGCGTTGTCTGGGTCCATATCGAACAGGTTCGCCATATCGATAGCATTCGACGCGATTCGAGCTGCGAGTGATAACTGGGGGCAGCGCCCGAAGGGTTTTAGCTGGCGCACCCATGCGGTGAGAAGTGAAATGGCTTCAGTCCGCCGTGCGCAAGCCTGGTATCGCTCAGGAAGTTTGGTTCGCATTTTATCGGCCTCCCAACTGGGCGTTCATTCTCGCAGCCCAACTCCCGAGAGCGGGCCGTGGTTTACCCCAGTTCTTAAGACGCACAAACCGCCCGTCGCAAAGGCGCCCTATTCGCTTCCGAATTTTGCCCTTGCGCTTAAGCAGGTATTCGAGTAGTTCAGCACTCAATCGGGCGATGCTCGCCGTGCGACATCGCGTAGAGGACCAGTTCCACCCGGCTCGAAATCCCCACCTTATCGAAGATGCGCAGCAGATATTTCTTGATCGTGTGTTCGCTGAGCCCCAATTCGACGGCGACTCCGCGGTTCGTCAAGCCGTCG
>Ga0181539_1001210_pt1 | contig 29397 bp, 32 predicted proteins | sample PEATcosm2014_Bin_46_FD_119767 | JGI IMG/M metagenome (GOLD analysis project Ga0181539, IMG submission 119767) | Peatland microbial communities from MTU Mesocosm Facility, Houghton, MI, USA - PEATcosm2014_Bin23_60_metaG | ecosystem: Environmental > Terrestrial > Soil > Wetlands > Peat | place... | reverse complement strand
GATGTCCGAAAAAAAGACACTGCGAAAGGCCTCTGCTGGCACATTATGCTTACCGGCAGTCTCATCCGAAAAATGCAAGTCGCTAATTATGACCAACATCATTTTCCTCCTGCCTTTGGGCTACTGATTCATTCGAAAGTGGATGTGATATTAACTCACAAGATAGACCCAGTCAGAAACCTCGTGGATTATAATACCGCAAAATCTATATTAAAGCAGAAACAATTTAGCCTTTTTTCACTTCTCCCCATATCGCCAGCATCACAAAAATCTGTGACGCTACGCGGAGAGCCGTGCCGGGTTTGGGGCGGGAAATGGCCTGCCCTTTTGAGGAAGTAGAAAATTCTACTTCCTTTTTCAAATGATGGGAGCACTGTGAAGACTGCCGATTTGACAGAATTTCTCCTATTTGTTAGTATTACTTAGTGGTACGAAATTAATTTTTAAAAGGAGACCAATGTTGAGAAATACCAAACTGATCACCATTTCCATATTGCCCGAACTGCTTGACAAGCTTAATGATTTGGCGCGAGAAGAGTCCCGCACGAGAAGCGAACTGCTCCGGGAAGCGTTACGCCGGTACATAGGAGAGAAGGAGGGGGAGCGCCTACGGCGTTATGGACGCTCCAGGGCAAAGGCTTTAAACCTTAAGGAAAAGGATGTGGAACGTCTGGTGGACGAGTACCGCAGTGAACAATCTGGCGTAGAATCTTATGATTAAGGCGGTTCTGGACACCAACACCATCATCTCAGCCCTCAATTTCGCCGGTAAACCCGGAAAGGTTTTGGATTTGGCGGTGCAGGGCAGCATCATGAATGTGATTTCCCAACCCATTCTGGTGGAGGTCAGGAATGTGCTTACCTCCAAATTTTTGTGGGAGGCAGGTGAGGCAGAGGATGCTATCGACTGGTTAACCCTATTTTCCGATGTGGTGTATCCAACCGAGCGCCTCAAGGTAGTTGACTACGAACCGGACAACCGGATTCTGGAATGTGCGGAAGAAGGGGATGCAGACTTCATAATTTCCGGGGACCGAAAGCATTTGCTGAAACTGGGACAGTATAAGACGATCAAGATCGTAGATGCGGCTACATTTCTGGAAATGTATGCCAAGAATTTATTAACAACCTAATTTACGACTCTCTATACAATTGATTTCTTGCGAAAGTTCAATGCTTTACACACGCTTGGGACAGAAGGTTAGCGGTCAACAGTTTAATTAATCGGGTTATATTATATATACTATGAGATCATACATAGAGATTCAGCGTAAAAAGTTTCCCTGGGTTAAGGGTATTCTGGTTTGTGTCATTGTTTTAGTTGTCATCTCAATGATTATTCCATTGGTGATTCTTCATCATAAATCACTGGCTTGTGATTGGCTCACTGCATTTATGACCTTTTATCTTGCTATGACCACAGTTGCTCTAGCTATAACTACGGCATTGGTAATTATATGGCAGGGACAGCAATTAAAAAAGCAATTAGAGTTACAAGTCACAACGGATTTATATAGAGAATGGAATAGCGGTCCTATGTTCAAAAATAGACGTGAATTATGTTCGCTTTTATCTTCCGGCGGGACCGTCACTGATAAGAGTAATCCAGCATTAGATAAAGTAGAAGGCGTTATAGAATTTTTTGAAAGGATAGCATCCTACTATATGAACGGGGTCTTAACAAGAGGACTCATTTGGGATACATTCAGTTTTTATATTATGAGATATTATTTCTATACTCATGATGTTATTTCTAATATCGAACAAAGATGGGGTGATGACCGGACATTATACTCCGATCTCACAAATCTTTATAATGATTTAATAGAGGAAGAAAGCATCCGGCGGGGAATATCCAAAGACATAATCGAACAAGGTTTCAAAATACAAACAGAAAGGTTTAAGAAATCTGAATCGCTATGAATATTCCACAACTATTAATTGAAATAAAACCATCACGTATCGTTAAAGGTAGTGTAGGTGTATTTGCAGTTGTAGATATTAAAAAAGCAGAAAGAGTCGCAGAAGGTATCGCAATGGATGACTTTGATAAAATTGTCCCATGGGGAGAGTTTGAAATCTTCAGTAAAGAAATAAAGGACAAGGTCATGAGCTTTTGCGTTGGGACTCCGGAAGGATTTGTACCACCTGATGACCTGGATTTTAATAAGTTATCAATTGAATGGTATTTTAATCACTCGTGTGATGGCAACCTTGGATTCGATAAGAACGGCGACTTTGTCGCCATTAAAGATATTAAAAGGGGAGAGGAACTGTCATATGATTATGGTCTAGCAGAATCAAACCCCAAATTTAAAATGATATGTAAATGCAAGATTAATCATTGCAGAAAAGTAATTACCGGCAATGACTGGAAGATCTTGAAAAAGGACAAATCTAAGAGACAGTATATGCATCCTTTCCTACTTTCATCACCTCTCCCTATATCGCCAGCCCCACAAAAACCTGTGACGCTATTGTGACAAAGAGGTGATAAAAAGTGGCTTCAATTGACTACGTTTGACCAGAGGTGCGACAGTAACTTATGGCTCATCTGAGCGAAATTCCTTCATTTTAAGCCATTAACGGAAGATAATCAGTTCGGGTTCGACTCCCGTTACCCGCTCAGGTTTTGAGAAGAGAGCTTCGGCTCTCTTTTTGTTTTGTTTGAGCCAAAATTTGGTCTTCCCATGTCTCGATTATTTGGCTCATTTTGACCGGAAAAGCCGGGATTGTGACGCTATTGTGACAATAATTTCCAGATGGCCGGTTAATTCCGTTCAGGATGCCGACGGCTTCCCGAAGAATTGCCCTGTTGATGTGGGCGTATCGCATGGTTGTCCGGATATCAGAGTGTCCGAGCAGTCCCTGGACAGCCACTAAGTTGGCGCCGGCTTGCGCCAGGTGCGATGCGAAAGTATGCCTCAAGGCGTGCCACCCTATTTTCCGGAGGCCGGCTTTCTTGCATATCGCATGAAGCTTTTTAACGCAGACATGCTGTTTAAGCGGATTACCTTCATGATCTGAAAAAACAAGACCTTCCTTTTCTCTCATCCGGTGCAGTGTATCGCGGACAGAATCGGACATGGGAATATGCCGGATGCGGTTGCTTTTCGTGCTGCCGAGAACGCCCTTGGCGTATGCCTGCTTGATTGTGAACTCACCAGTCCTAAAATCGACATCCTCCCAGGTTAGGGCTATTAACTCTCCGAAGCGAAGACCTGTTCCCAGAGCGATAACGATCATGTCGTGCCAGACGCCGTCAGTTGCCACCAGGAGTCTCCGGCATTCCTCGTGATTCAAGAAGTTGTATTTTTGGGGTGGAGTTCTGAGCATTCTTATAATCGGGCAACTTTTCACTGCTCCCCATTCCAACGCGCATTGAAATGCTTTCTTCAGTACTGCCAGGTGATTATTGACGGACTTCGGGGATAGTTTTCCGGCTATTTTTTGGGCTTTGTACTTTTCTATATCGAGATTCTTTATTTCATAGAGCTTCAGACGTCCAAAGTAGGGCACCAGATGGACCCGGAGAATCATTTCCTTGCTTATGATTTCCGAATGTTTGTTGTTGTTCTTCACATAAGTTTCAAACCAGTCTCGGGCGAAATCTGTGAAGGTAATAGGTTTCTCTTTTTCCGGATCGAGTGGTTCGCCCCTGGCCAGCCTTTGCTTTAAAACCAACTCCCAGGCCAGTGCGCCGGCTTTGGAATTTTCCGGACTTGGCCGCCGGTAGCGGGTCCGGTTAAAGCAAAAATCCACCCACCATTTATTGTTTCGTTTTTTTACTCCCATAAATTAGCGTTTGATCGGCTCAACGCTTTCCGTTCCGGATTGCTTTTCGATATCCTGTATTTTGAATCTCAGAAGACCGCCGAATTTGAGAAACGGCAGTTCGCGCTTGTTCACGCGCCGGTAAACAGTTCTCTTGGAAACGGCGAAATAGTCCGCCAGTTCATCCGGGGTATAATATGCCTTGATTGAATTTTTTGCATTTGAACCGATGTTCATTTAATTTTTAAGGAGCGATACAGGGGTAAGGCTTTTTGGCTATACCTGTCTATACCACTCTACATCTTAGAAGGGTTGATTACAAGTGACCAACTTTATCATAGAGTGGTTTGAGGACTAGAAAAAGGAGGGGAATTTTGCTTCTGGAATCAAAAAACGCCGCACGATCTTATCAGATACGGCGTTTTTTGATTTGATCTCCGGGATTGCGTTTTTGGAAAGTCTTTTGAAATCGTTTGCTTTCGTCTTCCTCCTCTTTCCATTGTAGCCAATCGCCGCGCTCATTCTGTCAAGGTAGTTTCCCGCCAGGGCGGGAACTCCACCTTGACAGCGCGCGGATCGATTGGCTCTGGCCCTATCAGGAGGAAGACGAAAAGCTTCCGCCTTCCGGAAATCCCAAGTCCCGCTGGTCGAGGGACGGCAGGGTTTCCGGATTAATCATTAATCTTTAAAACCGATGACTAAGCTCAAAACGATGCGAGTGCTCGAAGATGAACTAGGGGAGGTTCAGAAATCAGCCATGAGCGGTGAATCTCTTTATTACTGTGCCGCTTGGGAAGAGATAGAGCGGCAGGCGGCTTGGCGGGCGAGGAAACATCACCTCTCTCCTCCAAACGATGTGCGAGCCGCTAACTACGCTCTCGATCTTCTCGGCATTCCGAACCACTACACGGAAGCCGACCAGGATAAACAAGGCGCCTGGATCGTCTACTGGCGTTAATCATTAATCATCATCTTTATGAAACTTCTTACCCCGCCGCTTCTGCGGCGCTTCGCCAAGATTGGCCGGCAGGAGGAGGTGAAAGACCCCATCGTGGTGGCCAAATTCTTTAACCCGACCGGGGCCGGCACCTGGTATGCCACCGAGTACGATCCGGAGAGCCGGTGCTTTTTCGGCTATGTCAGTCTCTTTGGCGACTGGAATGATGAATGGGGCTCCTTTAGTCTCGGCGAACTGGAGGATTTCCGGGGGCGCTTCGGCCTGGGGATCGAGCGGGACCGGTTCTTCCGAGAGCGGCCCATCAGTGAGATTCAGCCCAAAGTCGTATCTCAATAACAGAGCCAGCCGGATCTTAATGCCTCGATTACCAGAAAGGATGGAAAGATGAAAAAGGGAAGGGGTTGAGGCGCTCCTTCCCTTCGTTCTTGCTGTGTATGATTTGAAGAGTGGTCCCCATAGCCCAGGGGTTGCATTGTGCTCTCGCCGATGTAGCTGAACCGGAGGCCTTTGGCGCGGCCGCCCCTTAAGGTGGTCGCTCCGCAAAAACATATGATAAGGTATACGTCGCTTCGCTCGTGCTCCTCCTTGACACCCGCAAGGAATCCGCCTGCTCTTCTTACTTCGTGAAGGAAAGTCCTTCACCTAGAAAGGAGAGTGAGAAAGATGTTCGAGCTTCATTACTGGGAAAGGACCCGGTGTGACTGTTGCCGTGAATGGATTGAGCCTGGTTTCGGTGCAAGGGTAAATGATAAAGAGTTTGGCAAAGTTTATCACTGGAACTGCTACTGGGCGATCATCTGGCCGCAAAAAGCAAAAGCCTCCAGAACACTGAAGGCTCAAAGAAGATAGAAGGAAAGGACTTTCCTTCACTCATCCATTTTAGCAGGCACCTTACGGCTGTCAAGGAGCCACTATTAAGATGTTTTTGCTCCGCTCCGCTTGGTAACCCCCGTCCCCCGAAGGCGGCTCATTTTTGATGTCCTACGCTTCGCTCCGGACTGGATTAAGGAGGCCGCCTTCGAGGACTCGGCGGCCACTTTGTAAAGTGGGAAAGCAAAAGGGGAGGAAAGGAAAATCGAGAAAGGTCAGAGAGAAGGCAGAGAGAAAGCAGCGGCGAAAAGAGTTTGGGTAAAATTATAATGGTTAATGAGTCTGAAAGAGGGGTTTAATTTGAGCATAAGTCATTGAATGAACTTATAAAACTTGGTGAACTGGATTATTTGAATTTTTTCGGATTAACTGTGTTTTTTATTTGGTGCGCCCTGCCGGGCGCATTTAAAAAAGCCAATCCCATTGGGATCGGCTAGAACTTGGCGAAAGAACTTTATGGCAGAGAAATAAGGCGCAAACCTTCGACTCGCTCGAAATGTTTAAAATTATTGGTTAAGAGCGTCAGTTCGTAGTTGAGGGAGGTGGAGGCGATTAAAAGATCGAAGTCTCCGATAAGGTTGCCCTGCTTCCTCAAACGGCCCCTTTCCCGACCGAAGATTTGGCAAATCTCCTCGTTGATGTCCACCACGGAAACATTCTTGAGGAAATCATCAATCCCTTTTTGGGCCGCTTGAGGGTCTTTCGAGGAGTAGATTCCCTCGTATAGTTCGGCCAACGAGATAATGCTTACCGCCAACCCCTCTTTTTGCAACGCTTGCAGTTTTTCGACAATAGACTCCACTCCGGAGAGATAATGGATAATCCAATCAGTATCAACTAAGTAGCTAATGTTCATAGCTTTATCTCCGGCCTGGTGGCGACCAGCCGGTTGGCATAGATGTCACCGATAAGCCGCTCGGGATCAATAAGACCCTTCCAGGAACCAGCGCTCCTGGAAAAAGCATCCATGGAGGTTCTTTCTCCAGTGGACCTTCTCGCGGTGGCTCTTTTTCGCAAACGTTTAGCCAATCTTTCGAGAAGTTCGGCGTCCCTTTCGTCTAAATCTCGCATATCGATGATACGACCCATGACTTCGTCTCCTTCACGATGGGGGGCATTCCTTAAGCTCTTAAACATATTAATTAAATTGAACAGCTTACAGTAGTATTTTACCTTTTGCCTGGCCGGCTGTCAATGAGACCCAAGGCTCCTGGTAGCCTTGATTAATCTAAATACAGTTCAAGCGGACTGGTTATTCCAAAATGAAATGTGGCTGCCAGTTGGTTTTCCAAAGACAAACGGGAAGCTTCTAATCACTTACTCTTTAGCAAACTAAAATCCTTTCCGTCCTTCTCGATAGCTTCCAAAGACTGAATAAGTTGGACGGCGGCGTAGATACAGTCTTTGAGCTCTTTAATGCAATTGGTCGCCTCCTGGGGTGAGACTCTGCCATCAGCAAAAGCGTCAGAAATTGCCCTGGTCGCCTCGCCCGATTCTTTTATGAGTTGGGAAAATCCAAGGAAATTAAAATCATATTGGGGAGTTTGAATCAATTGGGCCACCCGTCCTAATCTAAGTTCAATCTCATCGAGCAAAGTAAAATCGTTGGTGGCCTCGATCAAATCGACTACTTTGCTTACGCAGAAAGCGTAAGAATCATTCTCATTTAACATCCTCACCATAGCCGGATAGTTAATATTCAATTTATCAGCCAGCTCTCGGATATTGTGTCTTTCCTTATACCCCGCCAAAACTTTTTTTATCGGCATAGTATATTTTCCCCTCCTCCCAATACGGTGCGCATTTCTGTCAAGGTTGGCCCTTAGATGGCCATGAAGTTAACCTGCCGCAGATAACCAGCAAAACTCCTGAAAGAGCAGTTTAACACAGAAAATGAAGCGGTAACAATAGCTTAGACACCGACCGGGCAGGTGGAATTCGGCCGGTTCATAATACTTTGTGACCTCCATGCGGCGTGGTTCAATCGCCCCACGTTAAACGGCAAGCACCACTGAACTAATCTAACCAACAAGGAGGTCAAAATGGCACACCACGAAGAAATCCAAGAAATTATGGAAACCCTGCGCATCGCCACCAAGCACCACATCGGCGAAATTATGGCGGCTCGCGGGCACTGGAAACCTGGAACTTCCGCAGTAAACAACTCCTACAAAGTTTTATGCGATCTGGTTGGACTGAGGCGGCTCGAAAAAGAAAACGGATTCTTCCGAGTGCCGGGATGCCGGAGCGAATTCAAAGAACACAGCCAGCTCCTTACGACGGCCCTCACCGAAATTATCAAGAATTATGACGCGAAGATTCATCGGGAAGTATGGGTAGATAAAATCGGGTTGCGCGTTGATGCCATCGGCCTGCTCATTTCCAAGGGCCACGGTTTCTGCTTCATTCTGGAAGCCATGAACCAGGAGACTGATAACGAGGTTATCTCTAAAAAGCGAGTTTGGGAACAATGGGAAGATGCCAGAGAATTTCTGTCACGCCTCTTCGGTTACGAGATCCCGGACTTCGAGTTCATAACGGTTAAGAAGGGAGAAAATCCATGCGGGAAATTGCCGTCTTTGCCCTCGTCATCGCCTGCGTCTTTCTCTTCGTGAAGGGAAAACCGGCCCAAACCAAGTACATCGAAAAACCGGTTTACGTGGAAAAACTGGTGGAAAAGGAGGTGCCCCGGACTGTTTATGTGGAAAAACCTGTCATTAAGGAAGTCCCCAAAATCGTGGAGAAGCCGGTCATCGTAGAGCGGGTAGTGGAAAAACCGGTCGTGAAAAGGGTGATCGTTTTAAAGCCCGTCATCCAAGTGGTTAGGAAGCCCATTGTCAAGAAAAGAATAATTACCGCGCCGGTGGGGCGAAGGATTTATATTCCTCGTCCTTCACCATGGCGCCGCTATTAGGAGGAATCGATGGAACCATACGTTGTCGCCGCCATTGTGGGAGCTTTCGCTTTCGGTTTTTTAGTCGGCAAAGCCTTGGGTAAGAAAGAAACCTTAGAGCGGTTAGCTTTCCAGAACGCCCAGGTGGAGATCCAAAAAGCTTGGGAAGCCAACATGAAACAATACGGACAGTGGAGGAAACAAGATGAACAAGACGATTAGAAAACCGGCACCGCCGCCCATGCCGCAAATATTTCAAGCGGCTGCTCCGCTCCAGCTTCCCGTAAAGAGAACGGGAATTCTGGGACGGATAGCCACCCGCTTGGAGCTTTTAGACGACCTCAACTATTACACAAAATCGACCGAGATTATCACCCAGCAGAATCTGGCTCTCAAACTTCTGAGCGACAACATGATGGAAGCGCTCACTTTCGGACCTCGTTTTCAGGACACCCTGGAGGAATACGCTCACCGGTCGAACATTCGCCAACTGAATGAACAATTCGCCTCGGAAGCTATTCAGGAAAAGCGGCTTCAGAATCAGATGCTGACTTTCCAGGTGAAGCAGGAAGATGTGGCCTACCGCATTAAGGAAAAGGAAGCTCAACGGCTCCTGGAGGACGGAGATGCTGCCGAGACTTAAACTGGGACTCAACGAAAAATATTTTCCCATCTACCTCAGCGAGGATGATCGTTTTACCCATGTCCTTTTGCTGGGAAAGAGCGGGGGCGGAAAAAGCGAGCTCCTGAAAGGCTGGTTCAAAGACGACCATCTTTACCGGAACGCCAAAATCCTCATTGAGCCTTCCGGTTTTTTGGCGCGGGAGTGCTTCGCAGTAGCGAAGGGCCAAGCCCTATATTGCTCTCTGGACACTCCCGTGTCCATCAACCCGATGCAGGTTCCTTACGATCCTAACACTGTGTCTGATTTAATCGCCGAAGCAATTAACCAGGTGGTCAGTTTAACCACCCCTAACCAGTCCTTTACCGTGAGAATGCGCTCGCTCTTGGACAGGGCCATCAAGTACTGCCTTCAGAATAACCGCAAGAGCTTGGTGAATGTCCGGGACTGGATAGTCAACCTCAATGAGAAGGGCACGAGCGAAACCAGGGATGGCATCATTGCCCGCTTGGATTTCCTTTTAAATGACGAGCGCATGCGCCCTATTCTTTGCGGAAACGACTCGGTGAAATGGGGAGAATTCATCGAAGGGCGAAAGACTTTCATTCTGGATTGCTTCGGCATGAGCCGGGAGAAAATGATTTTCACCGGTACCCTTATTTCACAGGGAATCAAAAATTACTTCCGCTATGAACGCCCCAAAGTATACCGGCCCGTTTCTTTCTATATCGATGAATGCCACAATTTTGTGAACTTTAACTTCATGGACATTCTCAAAGAGGGGAGGAAATACAAACTGTCTTGCACCCTGGCAACACAGGACTTTGCCTCAATTGACGACCGTTTAGCCCGTGTTATGCTGAATGTAGGAGCACTAATTGCTTTCCGCCTCGGACATCGCGAGGCTCAACTCTTGGCCAATGAAATGGGAAAAATTAAGGAAGATGAAGTCGAAGAGGTTTGGAGCGGAAACCGGTCTACCGAGAAGATAACCAAGTTCGACACCAAAGAGATACTTCAGAACCTTGAGAAATACCATTTGGCTTACATGACCCCCAGGGGAAAGGGGATCGGCAAAGCGCCGAGACCGCCTTTGATTAGGAAGATGGAGCCGAAAAAAGCAGAACCCAAAAAGAAAGAAGAAGGGGGATGGTTTAGGCTGGAAGCCTACGAGCTTCCAGATGTGCATCCCCATGGCCAGTTTTGAGATCTTTGTAGATAAACGCTTTTAATCCCGCCCCGCCATGAAGCGGGTGCACTCATGTGATAAAATGGAATTTCTGACTCCCCAAGAAGTTGCCAAGATTCTTAAAGTCAGCCAATGGTTCGTGTATCATAACCGCGAACTATTGGGAGGCATTAAGATTGGCAAATGCGTCCGCTTTGAAAAATCCCGATTAGAGAAGGTGATAAATGGCAGTCTGGAAGTTCCGCGACAAATGGAGAGCCGAGATTTGGGTGAAGGGCAAGAGGGTCTGGGCGGAGAGCGGCTTCCTGACAAAAATCGAAGCCGAAATAGCCGAAGCCGAGGCCAAAGAAAAACTGCCGACAAATACGGGTTTTATAGCCTTGTGCGAAAGCCGGGCCGAGGATCTGGAACTGAAAAGAAGTAAATCGCATTTCACCGAAAATAAATCGCTCTTTAAACTCTTAATCAATCGCTGGGGACAAAAGAAAAAAATTAACCGCGATGATGTGGAACTCTATCTCAACGAAGTAGCCAGAGTTTCCAAAGCCAAAGCCAACAAGCATTTAAGGATGATTAAGGCGCTTTTTAACCACGCTTTAAAGCGGGGCTGGATAAAATCCAATCCGGCGAGCGGCATTGACCGTTTTCCTGAAACCCCGAAAAAATCCTACATTCCGTCAGAGGAGGATATTAAACTGGTCTTGGAGCTGGCCAACCCCGAACAACGGAGATACCTTTTAGCGGTTATCCACAGCATGGGCCGGGTGCGCTCGGTTAACAACCTTAAATGGGAAGATGTCCATGAGGATTACGTTTCCCTTTACACCCGAAAGGCCAAAAACTCCGACCTGAAAGAAATCAGGGTTCCGATGAATGAGGTTTTGCGGGAAATTCTAGCCCGCACATCCCGGACATCTCCCTATGTTTTTCCCAACCCTAAAACCGGAAAATCTTTTGACTATCGGGATAAGTTTTTGCCGAACCTTTGCCGGGACGCTGGCGTTAAACCCTTTATGTACCATGCCCTACGGCATTATGGAGCTTCGAAACTGGACAATTTAGGAGTGGCTTTGAGCGATATTCAGGCTTTACTGGGACACGAACGGGCGACTACCACCGATTTATATCTCCAAAGCCTTCGCGGAAGCACCAAAGAGGCTGTTAAAAAATTGGAGACTTTGAGGTGATTCACGCACATTTTGCACGCACAAAGTTTGCAAAGTGGCGCGCCTGGGGCGACTCGAACGCTCGACCTACGGATTAGAAGTCCGTTGCTCTATCCAACTGAGCTACAGGCGCGCTATCCTCTTATTATTGATTTGTTGAGACGGTTGTCAATAAACTTTCACGGTTCAGTTTTCCCGGTTGGGTAACAGATGTCGGATATCAGAAGCCAGAGATTGGGAAGGATAGACTTCGTAACTGGAGGTGCTCGCCGGATAATCGATAAAAACGCCCCACCCGGCATCCCACACGCAAAATCCAACTCGGTGAACGGCGAGCGGCGAGCAGGACCGGCACGGAGACGCGGAGATATCACCTCACGAGTCACGGGCCTTGCGTCAAAAGCTTCCGGCTCTGGACCCTTGACCCCGGATTCATCAAGGCCGATAATGCGCTGTATTTGGCCTGTGTTTGCACGAAACTCTGCCGCCTGGTTACAGTTGCGAACAGGTGTGAGTGTATCTGCTGATGAGGCTCTTTTTTATTTTGCGTATTCAGCCAAAAATCGCTGCGTATCGTAAACTCTGCCCGGCCATTTCGAGTCTAATAAAGGAATGTGCCCGGCTATCCGGATTTTGGCGGCCTTAGGGAGTTTCCATCCGGAAAGGGTCCTTTTCCGCCCTGGGGCGGTGGGACCGCCTGCCGAGTTGGCCACTGCCTACGGCGGTGGCCGCAGAGGTTTGGCGGGCTCGATCACGGATCTCGACGCTCCGCGAGGCGGTACCGGCGTACGCCTCCGCGAAACCCCTCGATTTCCTTGCCGGGACGAAAAATGCCTCCTTTCCAAATCGGAAACCGCCAGTCTCTTATCCGGAGTTTCCAGATGGCGACTAGGGAGGTAAAATCATGAGTCGATCAATGCAATGGCTCAGCCTAATAGGAGGCATTCTCATCCTTGGATACGGGATATTCAGGTTGCTTGCTCAACCTCAACCAGATTGGATTCCCATGATATTGGGCCTTCTGATAGTGGCGTTTTCCGTTTCCAAGATGGTCAAGAGCAGGGCGGAAAAAGAGAAGAAATAACCCCTTTTGGTTCTATCGCTTCGCGACGAGCAGAAACCATAATTCCTTTTGGTTCTATCGCTTCGCGACGGTCAACAGCCCGCAAAGACAGGCAAAAAGATAACCCCCTTGACGCAGCGGGCTAAATCATTTAACGTCTTTTGCTCCCTGCCCGGGGAGAGCCAAACATTGGACAAATGACAGTGGAAATTGAATAGAGAAGCACTCCACGCTTCGCGGGGTGGTGGAGACGAGGGGCGGGGCGCAAAATCGGAAAAAACTTTACCGGACGGAAACCGGTTATTTTTGGAAGGCCTTCGGGTAATGGAAGATTTGAACATCATAGTTCGGGAGCGGCTGGAGAAGGCCGCTGAATTAGAACGGCAGAATATAGCGCTCTATCCCAACGCCTATCGCGTTCCCGAAAGGATAAAGGACCTGTTGGCCGCCGGCGGGAAGACGGCTGAAGAGCCCGAATCGGATCAAACGGCCTATACGATTGCAGGCCGGGTTCTTTCGATCCGCTCATTTGGCAAATCGACTTTCATGCATATCGCCGACGCGGACGCAAAAATTCAGATATACTTTCAGCAGAACCAGATCGGAGAAGAGAGCTACTCGCTGGCCAAAAAGCTGGACATCGGGGACATAATCCGTGTTTGCGGGCCGCTTTTCAGGACGAAAACGGATGAATTAACGCTTCTTGTAAAAGGGCTCGTGCTGCTTACAAAGAACCTGCGTCCGCTCCCCGAAAAATATCATGGCCTCAAAGACATCGAGCTTCGTTACCGGCAGCGATACGTGGATCTGATCGTAAACGAGGAGGTTAGGGAGACTTTCCGCAAAAGGGCGCAGATAATCTCAGCGATCAGGCGGTTTTTTACGGGGCGGGGGTTTCTTGAAGTCGAAACTCCCATGATGCAGGCCATTGCGGGAGGGGCTACAGCAAAGCCATTCAAAACACGTCACAATGCGCTGAACATGGATCTGTACCTTCGGGTAGCGCCCGAGCTCTACCTCAAAAGGCTCCTGGTCGGCGGGTTCGAGCGGGTTTTCGAGCTGAACCGCAATTTCCGCAATGAAGGGGTTTCAACTCAGCACAATCCGGAATTCACCATGCTCGAGTTCTACCAGGCCTACACAACTTATGAAGACCTGATGGGACTGACCGAAGAGCTTTTCGGCGAGATCGCCCTGGAGGTAAACGAGGGCGCAATGGGCCTCGAATACCAGGGCAGCTTTATCGACCTCTCGGTGCCCTGGGCGCGTTACAGCTTCCTCGAATCGCTCACCGGTATCGGAGACGTGCCTCAGGGGGTGGTGGACAACTTCGATGAAGCTGTGGTTTATGCAAAGTCTTTGGGCATCGGTATTGAACGTTTTGAAGGCCATGGGAAGCTGCTCACCAAGATCTTCGATCTGGTGGTCGAGCCAAGGCTGATCCAGCCGACCTTTATCTACCGCTATCCGCTCGAGGTATCGCCTCTTTCGAGAAAAACGGAGGCGGATCCGGAATTCGTCGACCGATTCGAACTGTTTATTGCGGCTCGCGAGATGGCCAATGCGTTCTCGGAGCTCAACGATCCCAGGGACCAGCGCGAGAGGTTCGATCGTCAGTTGGCTGCGTTTCGGGCGGGCGACGAGGAAGCCCACCAGATGGATGATGACTATATCAGGGCGCTCGAATACGGGATGCCTCCGGCAGCCGGGGAGGGGATCGGCATAGACAGGTTGGTTATGCTCTTTACAGATTCACCTTCTATCAGGGATGTTATTCTTTTTCCTCACATGAGACCGGAAAAGAAGAGCCAATAAAAGAGATCATGGGCTTTGAATTTTTCATAAGCATACGGTACCTGCTGGCCAAGCGAAGGCAGACGTTCGTGTCCCTGATCACTTTCATTTCGATTGCCGGGGTGGGGGTGGGGGTAACGGCCCTGATCGTTGTTTTGGCGGTAATGAACGGGTTTCATGAAGACCTTCGCGGCCGCATCCTGGGCATCACCTCTCATGTAAATATCACCAGCTATGGCGGTGCGATTGCCAATTACAGGGAACTGATGGACGAAATCGACAAAGAAAAGGGTGTTGTGGGGTCAACACCGTTCATATACGCGCCGGTCATGATGACTTCGGGCAGGAGCGCCGGGGCTGTTCTGCGGGGAATCGACCCGCTTTCCGCATCCAGGGTTATAAAACTCCAGGAAAACCTCATCCGGGGAAACCTTGCCGACCTGGCCCAGTCTTCACACGAAACCTCGGTGCGATCTTATCCCGGTATAATCCTGGGCGTTGAGCTGGCGAATAATCTCGGAATCAGGGTTGGGGAATATTTGACGGTCATCTCGCCGGCAGGCCGGTTAACTCCGATGGGGCAGACGCCGAAAAGCGGGCTTTTCGAGGTGGTTGGAATAATACAGTCCGGGATGTACGAGTACGATAATACGCTTGCCTATGTGGACCTGCCCGTCGCCCAGCAGTTCCTGGGTATCGGCGACTCTGTTACAGGCATTGAAGTCAGGGTCCATGACATCTACAAGGCGGGCGAAATTGCTGAAGCGTTGAAAAAACGCCTCGGGCCTCCTTTTTATGTTAGCGACTGGATCAAGATGAACAGCAACTTCTTTTCGGCCCTCAAGCTGGAAAAGGTGGTAATGTTTGTAATTCTTACGCTGATAATTCTGGTGGCGGCCTTCAACATAGTTAGTTCCCTGACCATGCTGGTCATGGAAAAAGGCCGCGACATCGCGATTCTCAAGGCCATGGGGGCCACCACGGCCAGTATAAGGAAAATTTTCGTCCTGGAGGGGTTCCTCATAGGCATTTGCGGGACGGGCCTGGGCATTCTGGGCGGCTACACTTTGTGTAGTCTGCTCAAGAGGTACAAATTCATCGAGCTGCCCAGGGACGTTTATCATATTTCCAACCTCCCGGTTAAAATGGAAGCTTTTGATTTGGTGGCTATTGCTTTTGCGGCAATGTGCATAAGCCTGGTAGCGACTCTTTACCCGTCGCGCAAGGCTGCCGGGCTCGATCCGGCGGAAGCCTTAAGATATGAATGATGTTGGGCGGAGCATAGAAGTCCACACCTTGGGACTTTCGATGATATTCGGAAGCGGAATCAATTCCATCGAGCTTTTCAAAGATCTCGATCTTGTGATCCGAAGGGGGGAGAGGATCGCCATAGTGGGGAGTTCTGGCGCCGGCAAATCCACCCTGCTCAATATACTTGGCACCTTGGAAAAACCGACCGGAGGAAAGGTCCTCTACGGTGGAGAGGATGTATTTCTGTGGGGCGAGCGGGAGTTGGCCAATTTCCGCAACCGCAACATCGGGTTTGTGTTTCAGTTTCATTACCTGCTGCCCGAGTTCAACGCGCTTGAGAATGTGATGATGCCAGGTTTGATCGCCGGTCTTCCGAGGGCGGAGGCCAAGTCCAGGGCCGAAGAACTGCTCGACAGGCTCGGTTTGTCTGCCAGGCTCAAGCACCGAGTGGGAGAGTTGTCCGGCGGAGAGCAGCAAAGAGTTGCAGTGGCCAGGGCGCTTTCGCTTCGCCCGAAATTATTTTTGGCCGATGAGCCGAGCGGAAATCTCGACAGCCGTACAGGGCGCACTCTTCATGAACTTTTGGTTTCGCTCAACGAAACGCTCGGTTTGACCATGGTAATCGTTACGCACAACCAGGAGCTTGCTTCCATGATGCACCGGGTCTTGCGCCTGAAGGACGCTCATCTGGAAGAGGAACGGGATCGATCTGAGGTATGTTCGACAGCTTCAATATGATTCTAAATTTATGTGGCGTGAAGCGGGGTTGCGAATATCAGAAAAAAATTGTGTTGGGCTTGTGTGGAGAAGGTGGTATTAGAGGGAGCACGAGACGGGCGGTTGCCTTAAACTTAAAACGGATTCAGGGGTGCGCGGCTTCGGGTTTTGGTTAGACGGGAACCTGCATTAGCGGAGGGGCTGTAGGTCATGGTGTGCAGGAAAAAAGCGGGGGGAGTTGCATGGTTTTTGGTTTTCTTTGTTCTGGCCCTTCATCCAGCGTCGTCTGAGGGCCAACAGCCCAAAGTCGCCGTCTTGCCTTTCGTTATGCACGGCCAGCAAGATGTCGTCAAAACACAGAAATCCATCGATGAGGTTTTCACCCGGCTCGGTGCTCGGGAAGGCATGAAACTGAGCGATCCCCAGGAGGTTCAAAGAACAGCGGGCGGTCCTGTCAGTTCCGAAGAACAGGCGCGGTCCATCGGGAGCAGACTGGGAGTTGCTTATGCGGTATTTGGCAGCTTCAACCAGATCGGCAATACGATCAGTATCGACGCCACGCTGGTGGATGTGTCCGGCAGCAAGAAGCCAGTCGTCCTTTTAGCCGAAGAAAAAGGGGCCGAAAACCTGGCTTTGGCCGTTGGTAAAATTGTGCAGCAGATGAGCGTCTATGTACTTTCGAAGGGATTGATCGCGGATGTGAAAATCAGAGGAAATGACCGTATCGAGGCTGAGGCGATAAAACGTGAAGTCAAGAGCAAGAAAGGTGAATTACTCAAGTCTGAACAGGTGAGTGAAGATATTCGGGCTATTTACAAGATGGGCTTTTTCGAAAAAGTGGACGCTGAAGTCGGCGATTCCCCTGCCGGAAAGATCCTTACGTTTGTCGTACAGGAAAACCCGATTGTCCAGGAAGTCAAACTGAGTGGCCAAAAGAAAATAAAGGAAAAGGACCTCCTGGCTGCAATTGTCACAAAACCGTATGCAATTCTGCAGCGTAACGTGGTCAGCGACGATGTTCAGAAGATACTCAAGCTCTATCAGCAAAAAGGCTATTACAACGCTGAAGTTACCTCTACAATCGATTTTCCTAAAGACCCACACAAGGCAGTGGTTAGTTTCAACATTCAGGAAAAAAATAAAGTTTACATAAAAGCGATAGATTTTGTAGGAAATAATAATATTAAAGCACGCAAACTGCGAGGAGTGATGCAAACAAAAGTCAAGAGCATCCTTTCGTATATAACTGACAGGGGGGTTCTCCAAAAAGACATTCTTGAAACGGATATTGAGCGGATAACTGCATATTACCATGACGAAGGGTATATGGATGCGAAGGTTAGCTCGCCTAATATCGTTCTTAAAGATGACGGATTTCACATAAGCATAACGGTTGATGAAGCCGAGAGATATAAAGTGACCGAAGTCAAGATGACTGGAGATCTTCTAGAAGGTTACGAAAACAAGATCACGAAAAAACTCGCTCTTAAACCCAAAGACTATTTCAGCCGTGAAAAAGTCCGCCACGACATGGACCTTATAAAGATGGCCTACATGAACGAGGGCTATGCACGGGTTGATGTCGACCCTCGAATCCAACGCGATGCTGCAGCACATGTGGCCACAATCACTTTTAATGTCACTATGAAGGAGAAGGTGCGGATTGGTCAGATTTTTATTACGGGTAATACGAAAACGAGGGACTACGTCATTCGGCGCCAGATAAAGGTGTTTGAAGGCGATATTTTCAGCGCGAAGAGAATAGAGGAGAGCGTGACCAGGCTCAAGAAGCTAGACTTCTTTGAAGCGGTCGACGTTATTCCGGTCGATACGCCGCAAAAGGATGTGATGGATCTGAATGTAAAAGTAAAAGAAAAGCAGACCGGTACGATAAGCTTTGGCGGCGGCTACTCTTCTGAGGACGGCGCTTTTGTGACAGGCCAGATACAGCAGAAAAACCTTTCTGGAACGGGCGATTCTGTATCCCTCAAGGCCTACCTGGGCCAAATGGCCTCACGTTACATACTGAGTTATGATAAGCCGTGGATTTTCGGAACTCCGCTGTCAGGCGGAATTGACATATACGACTGGATCCGGGGATATCAGGATTTTACAAAGGACTCCGCCGGCTTCAAGTTGCGTGTCGGATATCCTGTAGGTCTGTACAGCAATTTGACCGTGTTCTACGGGTGGGAAGCCGCAAAAATTGATAACTTGGATGCGGTGGCCGGGGTCGATCCCTTTTTCCTGAGGAATATTCACTACGAGGTGAAGAGCGGGTTTGGCGTTGCGTTTGAACGAAATACAACCGACCATCCTTTTGTGCCCACCAAAGGCACCTATTTGGGCGCCACTGTCGAGTACGACTCTAAAGTCTTGGGCGGCGACTACGACCTTCTTAAGCAAGAGTACCATGCGGGCCTTTATTATCCGCTTTTTTGGAAATTCGTCGGGCATGTGCGTGTTGAGGTAGGGTGGGAGAATTGCCCTGGAGGCATGAATGGCTTTCCTATCTTTGAGCGTTATTTCCTCGGAGGAATAAATTCACTTCGCGGCTGGCAGTTCGGTCAGGTTGGACCATTGGATCCTAACGGCCTGGTGTATGGTGGCGACAAGTACGCGGTCGCCAACTTCGAAGTCCTTTTCCCTTTAGTGGAAAAGTATGGCATACGGGGAGTGCTGTTCTTCGATGCCGGAAACGCATTCCCCGAGGGTCAGAGTATAGATCCTTCGAATTTCAGGTCAGACGTTGGCCCTGGTATCCGATGGAATTCGCCGTTCGGACCACTTCGAATCGAGATTGGGTACGTGCTTGACCAACGTGCGGGTGACCACCCTTATCAGTTTCAGTTTACTGCCGGAGCTTTTTTTTAAGGAGTCGAAAAAAAATGAAGAGATTTTTTCAATGTGTCCTGGTGGCGGCGGGCTTTACGCTGGCCTTTTCTGTGAACGCGGTTGCAGCCGGTGGTTCGCTGAAGATTGGTTATTTTGATCTCCAGACGGCGATAATGCAATCAGATACGGGTAAAAAGTTTCTCGAGGAGATGAAAAAAGAGGAGGACAATTTGAGCAGCGCGCTGGAGGCGAAGGGGCGCGCTTTTATGACCGCCAAGGATGAATACGAGAAGAAGAAAGACGTAATGGACGAGAAAGCCAGGAGCCGCAAGGAGAAAGAATTAACCGACATGTACACGGAGTTGCAGAAGATGCGCTCCGATTCGAGCGCTAAGCTCAATGAGCAGGCAAGTGCCGCCAGGGCGCCTATCCTCAAGAAAGTGCGTGAGGTGGCGGGCAAGATCGGCAGAGATGAGAAGTATGACTTTATTATTGAAAAGAGCGTCCTGTATTTCGAAGGCAATGAAAAAGAAGATCTGACCAAGCGGATCGCCGCCGAACTGGACAAATCGTCCTCTAAATGATTGAGCATTATCGAGGCCGATTTCCTGTATAGGGCGGGACCGGGTCCCGCCCTTTTAATGCCGGGTTGAGATGATTCCTTGCGGAGATAGTGCAGGGCTGGCCATGCCCGCGATTTATCGGTCATTTTTCCTCCAGGCGGTCTATTTTGCCATATGGAAACCGGTGCGAAGAATAATCTAAGGTACAGGGAATCCTTTTCGCTTGGCGAGCTTAGCTGTCTGCTGGATGCGGAGGTCAAGGGGGACCCGGATTTGCTTGTCACCGGCATAGGGGCGCTGGAAAGCGCAACCTCCGGGCAATTGAGCTTTCTGGTTGATTCCCGCTATCGTCATCTGCTCTCAGGATGCAGGGCATCGGCTCTGATTGTGTCTTCGGAATTTCGGGAACTGGAATGCAATCTTCTCATCACCAAAAATCCCTACCTGGCTCTGGCTAAAGCGGCCCAGTTGTTTCTGCCCGATTCGGCAGAGGCAGCCGGAATACATCCGACCGCTTTTATCGGCGAGGGCGTGTTGTTCGGGGAGGGAGTTTCGGCAGGCCCGTTTGCGCATGTTGGAAACTATTCGCAGATAGGCGCCGGGACAAAGATAGGTGCTGGCGCTTACCTGGACAAAGGGGTCCGAATCGGCGAGAGGTGTCTGATACACCCCAGGGTTTGCATCCTTGAGGGGTGCATTATCGGCAACCGAGTTATCATCCATGCGGGCGCTGTAATTGGCGCGGATGGATACGGCTACGCCCAGGACGAACAGGGCAGGCATGTAAAAATCCCCCAGACCGGCATAGTCCAGATCGACGATGACGTGGAAATCGGCGCTAATGCTACGGTTGATCGGGCAACTTTTGGCAGGACATGGATAAAGCGCGGCGCAAAAATCGATAATCTCGTCATGATCGCGCACAATGTCGTAGTGGGCGAGGATTGTCTTCTGGTTGCACAGGTGGGTATTTCGGGAAGCACCCGGCTTGGAAACCAGGTGGTCCTGGGCGGACAGGTCGGGGTAGTCGGCCACGTTCAGATTGGAGACGGAGTGAAAGTCGGCGCAAAAGCCGGCATTCATAATTCCATCAAGCCCAACCAAATTATTGTTGGCAGCCCTGGCGTCCCCCGTGATGAGTGGCTCAGAACTTACGGTAATATACAGCGCCTGCCCAGGCTCAGGGAAGCCTTGAAACGACTGGACGAGAGGGTGCACAGAATCGAGGAGGTACTGAAAAAGGATGATGGACATAATTCAGATTAGAGAATTGATTCCGCACCGCTATCCTTTCCTCTTCGTGGATAGAATCGTCGAATGTACCTCCGATTCGATAGTGGGGGTCAAGAACGTTTCAGCTAACGAGCCCTTTTTCCAGGGACATTTTCCAAACGATCCGATTATGCCCGGCGTCCTCATCTTGGAAGCCATGGCCCAGACCGGCGGCATTCTTGTTTTCACGGTATTTCCCAAGTATATGCACAAGCCTTTTTATTTTGCGGGTTTGGACAAGGTCCGTTTCCGCAAACCCGTTCGACCCGGAGACCGGCTTGTTATGAAAGTCAAACTTCAGAAACAACGCAGCGGGTTTTTCAAAATGCTGGCCGAAGCTTTTGTGGATGATGTGCTGGTGGCCGAGGCTGAAATGATGGCAAACGTCGATCTGAACTCAGGGGAGACTATAGGCGACTAGAAAGGGTTGCGCCCGGCCGAAGATCCTGTTTCAAAAACAGTGGAGAAAAGATGCCGATTCACCCGACTGCAATAATTTCCTCGAAAGCTGAACTTGCCGAAGACGTTACCGTAGGGGCATACAGCATTATCGGCCCGGATGTTAGCATTGGTTTGGGAACCGAGGTGGGACACCATATAGTAATAGAAGGCAAAACTACAATAGGCGAAAATAATCGCATTTTCCCCTTTGTTTCGTTAGGTCTTTCTCCGCAGGACATCACATACGCAGGTGAGGAAACAAGGGTAATTATTGGAAATAACAATATAATTCGCGAAAATGTGACGATTCACCGCGGCACTGCCAGAGGTGGGGGAATAACCCGGATCGGTAACGGGGTCTTTCTAATGGCCTATGTTCATGTTGCCCACGACTGCCAGATCGGAAACGGAGTTTTAATGGCAAATACTGCTACCCTGGGGGGGCATGTGGAAGTGGGCGAGTGTGCTGTAGTCGGCGGGATTGTGGCTGTTCATCAGTTCGTAAGAGTAGGGGAATACAGTTGTATCGGAGGGTTTTCAGCGGTGCGCATGGACATTGCTCCCTATATGCTCGCCACCGGCCCCGCAGGCGCCAAACTCTACGGCGCCAATCTCATCGGCCTCAAGCGCAACGGTTTTTCCGAAAAATCTATCCATGCGATCAAGAAATTTTACAGGATATTCTTTCGCTCAGGCCTGGCCTTGAAAGAGGCGGTTCAAAAAGTCCGCGAGGAGATTGAGCCTTTGCCGGAAGTAGAAAAACTTATCGAATTCGTCTCATTTAGTTCCCAACGAGGTTTAACCAGGTAATGTCTTTGGAAAATCCGCAGAGTTCGGAAGGCAGGATTAGAGAAGTGGGACTTATTGCGGGTAGCGGGCAATTTCCGCTTCTCTTTGCCAATGCGGCACGCCAGGCTTCGGTCCGGGTCCTTGCAGTCGGCTTCGAGGGCGAAACCGATCCGGCGCTTTCCAAATACGTCGACGAATTCCATTTGCTTAGACTCGGGCAATTGAACCGCCTTGTAAAGACTTTCAGGAGCGCCGGAATAACCCAAGCCGCCATGGCAGGAGGAATAAACAAGACCCGGCTGTATTCGAAAATCCGGCCGGACTGGAGGGCCGTGCGATTTCTGAGCAGGCTGAGAAACAGGAAGGACGACTCTCTTCTGAGGGCCCTCGCAGATGAACTGGAATCCGAGGGTATACTTATACAGCCTTCCACCATTTTTCTGCCCGAACTTCTCGCGCCCGAAGGCATACTCACGCGCCGAAAACCAAACCGCCGCGAAAAGGCTGACATAGCTTTCGGATGGACCCTGGCCAAGGCGATCGGCAGACTCGACATTGGGCAATGCCTCGTGGTGAAAGACCAGGCTGTGCTCGCCGTTGAAGGGATAGACGGCACCGACGCCACCATTATGCGCGGAGGGCGTCTTTGCGGGGAAGGCGCGGTAATCGTCAAGGTCAGCAAGCCCATGCAGGATTTGCGCTTCGATGTCCCCGCCGTTGGTTCGGACACCATTGAGGTTATGAAAAGAGTCAATGCACGGGTGCTTGTCCTCGAAGCGGGGAAAACGGTGATATTCGACCGGGACAAAATGATAGACGTCGCTGATTCTGCCGGGATTTCGATACTCATCCAAAATGAGGGATTTCGGCCCCAGGAAAACCAGGACAATGACGCGCTGGCGGTCTTGGAATCGAGTCTTTCGGATCAGAACGGATGGCGGCGTGCGGAGTATGCAGAAGAACAAACGGAACCCCCAAAAGCCATTTTAGTCCGCAGCCCTCGGCCTGACGCCGTGCGGACAGCCGTGATCGGAGTTGGATACCTCGGCCGCTTTCACGCTCAAAAATATGCCAGGCTGCCTGAGGCCAATCTCGTTTCTGTAGTCGATATAAACAGCCAACGCGGGTCTCAGGTGGCAAGAGAGGTCAATACCCAAGCCTTAACCGATTACAGGGATCTCATCGGCAAGGTCGATGCGGTCAGCATCGTTGCGCCCACGCCCCAGCACTTTGCTATCGCAAAGGAGTTCCTCTCGTCGGGGGTGCATGTTCTTCTCGAAAAACCGATGACAAAAAACCTGGAGGAAGCCGACGAACTTATCGCAACGGCAAAAAAGAGCGGTGCAATTCTACAGGTCGGCCACCTGGAGCGGTTCAACTCCGCATTTACGGCCATTCGCCCGCGCCTGCGCGATCCAATGTTCATCGAAGCCCATCGGCTCACTCTTTTTAATGAAAGAGGTCTGGAAGTAGACGTCGTACTTGATCTGATGATTCACGACATCGATATCGTCCTCAACATCATCAATGCCCCTCTCAAAAACGTTCATGCTTCCGGCGTTTCAGCCCTCAGTCATCTTCCGGACATCGCAAGCGTTCGAATGGAGTTTGACAATGGCGCCGTCGCTAATCTCACAGCAAGCAGGATCTCGATCAAAAGCATGAGGAAACTGCGCATCTTCCAGGAGAATTGCTATTTTTCGGCCGACTATGCCACGAAACGCGCCTACGCGGTCTACAAGGAAGCCGAGTCGGGTGAAGACGGCTTTCCCCAGCTTTCGATGGAAGAATTCGAAATAATCGAGAAGGATTCCCTTGAAGAAGAGATCGTCGCCTTTCTGAGGTCTGTCAGAACGGCTGCCCGGCCTGAAGTGGATGGCGAGCAGGGGCGCAGGGCTCTTGCCGTTGCACTTGAAATATCGAGCCGGATCGAGGAACAAATGCGCGCTAAACGCGTTTTTCCGGAGAGCGGGAATTGGAAATTTTCATAAGCGCCGGAGAAGCCTCGGGGGACCTGCACGGTTCCCATCTTGTCCGCGCAATATGGTCTATCGCCCCCCAAACGCGCCTCTCCTGCCTCGGGGGACCTCACATGCAAGCCGCAGGCGTTCCTCTCATCGTTGATAATCGAAACCTTTCGGTTGTGGGCGCAACGGAAATCGCCGGTCATATCCGGGCCATATATGGCGCCTGGCGAAAGATCAGGTCCCACCTTCTTGTAAGTCGTCCCGCACTGGTCGTCTTGATCGACTTTCCCGATTTCAATCTGTTTCTTGGAAAGTTTGCCAAAAAAATAGGCGCCAAAGTCTTCTACTATATCTGCCCCCAGCTTTGGGCCTGGCGGGGAGGCCGCATAAATAAAATCAGAAGGCTTGTTGACCGGATGGCTGTCATACTGCCGTTCGAAAAAGCCTTCTATGCCTCTCACGGCATGGAGGTCGATTATGTCGGCCACCCGCTGGTGGACATAATGGCCGATTTGCCTGACAAAACTCAATGCGACAGCCTCTATCACCTTTTCAACGGACCTCTTGTCGGACTGCTCCCCGGGAGCCGGCGGAGCGAGATTAGTCTCATGTTTGACATCTTGATGGATGCCGGCCGAATCATTTCGCGCTCGTTCCCGGCGGCCAGGTTCTTAATCCCCCTGGCACCTTCTCTGAAGGTACGCGATATGGAAAGCATGGCTGCCCGATGGTCACTGCCGGTGCAGGTCGTGCACAACGACACCTATAGCGCAATCAGGGCGTGCGACCTGATCTTGACCGCTTCCGGTACTGTGACCCTGGAAGCCGCAATTCTCGAAACTCCCATGATAGTGCTCTACAAAGTCTCCAGGCTGAGCTGGCAAATCGGTAACCTGCTCATTAGGGCCAAATTCGCCGCACTGCCCAATCTGATAGCGGGTAAGGCAATAGTCCCGGAATTCGTGCGGGAGGAGCCTACCGGACCACGCGTGGCTGAGTGCGCCATCAAGCTTTTGATGAATCCGGCTCTTCTTGACGAGCAACGGCTGGAGTTGAGGAACATCCGCAATCAGCTCGGCGCCCCCGGCATATCAGAACGGGTCGCGCGGCTCGCCCTGGATACGGCGAGGGGCGTGCTGTGAGGTTTTGCCGATAGGCCACATTAACGGCGTACGAGACGCGGCTTTGTGTTTTGGCCAGCCGGCGCTCCACTTATAAACATCCCTCACTGAGAAGGGTTACGATCTCATCGGCGATCTGGATCGACTGTTTTCCCTCTGTATCGATTTCGATGATCGCAACCTGAGCGTAGAGGGGTCTGCGCTCGGAAAGCACTTTTAAGATCTCCTCCTTTATCGGCAGCTCGGAGAGCGAGGGGCGTGTTTCAAGTGATCCAGGGTCTGAGCTTAATCGAGCGTAAATTGTTTGAGGCGTGGCCTTGAGCCAGACCGTTAAAAAGTGCTTGCGGAGCACTCTGCGGTTTTGTGGATCGAGGACAATTCCGCCTCCGGTGGCGACCACAAGTCCGTTTTGCTCGATGAGGATCCCAAGCAGGGCGGATTCTGATCTTCTGAATGAATCCCATCCGTCCTGTTTCACCCATGTTGCTATGTCGCGCCCGGCTTCCGAGGTCAGGCGCTGGTCCATATCAACGAACTGCCTGGCGAGTTTGCGGGCAAGAATTTCCCCGACGGTGCTCTTGCCCGTTGCACGAAATCCAATAAGTGCTATATTACGCAGTCTCATTTAGAGTCCGATAAGCGCCAAAACAGATGCAAAAAATTATGGATACCCAATCTTCAAATATACCAAATATACACGATAAATTGCAAAAACGCCGCAGTATCGCGAATTACATCCCATTTTTACCTCACCTTACAGCAGCGGCTCTTAGAGTTCTTCATTGGACCTGCCGGTTTGAGATCGTTGGGGAAGAAAATTACCTGGCGTCAATGAATGTCAGGGGGCCCAAGATCGCCGCCTTCTGGCATTTCTCCTATCCTTGCATCCTGTATTTTTTCCGCGATCGTGGCTACCTCACCATAATCAGCCGTAGCCGCGACGGAGAGCTTGCCGCGCGGATGGTGCAAAGGCTTGGGTATTTTCCTTTCAGAGGCTCCCCGGGAAAGGGCGGGGTCGCCGCGTTGAAAGGCATAATTTCTGCTTTTGGAAACGGTCCCGGAGGCGGGTTCGTGGCAGATGGGTCTCAGGGACCGGCGCAGGTGGCTCAAAGAGGACTGGTGCTTCTGGCCATGTACTCAGGCTGTCCCATATTTCCGGTCAGCATAGCCGCCGACAGGTGCTGGCGATTCCGAAGCTGGGACAAGACCTTGCTCCCGAAGCCTTTTGCCAGAGTGGCTATTTCTTTTGGCCCCAAGATAGAGGTCGAGCGGGGGGCTTCATCGGTTGAAATCGAAGAGTACCGGGTCCAACTCGAGCGAACCCTCAACGAAATCACCGGGCAAGCTGGGAAGGCCGCAGGAGCGTTTGCATAAAGTGGTAAATCTGCTAATATATTATAGCGAAGGGATTGCCCTCCGGAGAACTAGGAGTATGTCCGGAGTAGGGCAGATGATCGCCGGTTACATTTCATTTGTGGCTGGAGGAAAGTCCGGGCTCCACAGGGCAGGGTGCTGGGTAACTCCCAGTCTCGGTGACGAGGAGGAAAGCGCAACAGAAAGCAAACCGCCTCCCGCGCTCGCGCGAGGGGTAAGGGTGAAACGGTGAGGTAAGAGCTCACCGGTCCCGGTGGCGACATCGGGAGCCAGGCAAACCCCACCCGGAGCAAGACCGAATAGGAGAGCGTTTGAGGGCTGCCCGTCCGATGCTCTCGGGTTGGTCGCTTGATCCCGCCGGTAACGGCGGGGCCAGAGGAATGATCATGCCCTGTTTGTCTTAGGGCGTTCAGGGAACAGAACCCGGCTTATGCCCTGCTCCGGGGTCCCTTTAATTTTTTCTCGCTGGTTATTTGTTAACATGCGGAAGACATGCGTCATCGTGCCCGCTGCGGGAAGCGGGACCAGGATGGGGGGCGCCATACCCAAGCAGTTTATCCGGTTGGCCGGAAAGCCGTTACTGGCTCATACCTTGAGCGCGCTCGCAAACCTGTCCTTTATCTCCATCATTTTTCTGATCGTTGCTGAAGAGCATATTCCGGATGCCGGGGAGGTTGTATCCGCTTGGAGCGGGCAACGAACTTCGAGCGTGCCCGAGATTTCAATAATAAGGGGAGGCGCCGAGCGGAGGGACAGCGTCTATAACGGACTCAAGAAGCTTCCGGCCGAATGTGACTGGGTGATGATTCATGACGCTGTGCGCCCTTTCGCAAGTCCCGGCCTTATCAAAACGGTGTGGGAAGGCGCCCTGACGGCCGGCGCCTGTATAGCGGCCATCCCCGCAACGGACACCGTCAAACACGCCCGTGACGGCATAGTGCTGGAGACTTTGTCCCGAGATGAGATCTGGCTGGTGCAGACGCCCCAGGTTTTCCGGAAACAGATTGTCGTTGCCGCCTACGAAAAAGCGGTTGCGGGAGGTTGGACCGGGACCGATGACGCCTCTTTTGTCGAACGCATGGGAGTCTCCGTATCCATTGTGCCAGGTGAGCGCACAAACGTAAAGGTAACAACCCCGGAAGACCTCCAGTGGGCGGAATGGTTTCTATCCGTAAGAGCCGGAAAGGGGGGGATCTGATGCGGGTTGGATTCGGCTATGACGTGCACAGGCTCGTTCCGGGGCGCCCGCTGATCCTCGGTGGAATTGAAATTCCATTCGAACGCGGTCTTCTTGGCCACTCGGATGCTGATGTTTTGCTCCACGCCATTTGCGACGCCATGATCGGCGCGGCCGCCCTGGGGGACATAGGCGCTCATTTTCCGGATACCAGTCCCGAATTCAAAGACATATCCAGCCTGATACTGCTGCACAGGACGGCGGCTCTTCTAACGGGGCGAGGGTTGCGGCTGAGAAATATCGACTCCACAATTGTGGCCCAGAGGCCAAGGCTCTCTCCTTTCATACCTCGAATGGTTGAGAGAATTTCCGGCCAAATCGGGCTTGCCTCAAACCGTATCAATATCAAAGCCAAAACGACAGAGACCTTGGGGTTTGCTGGCCGCGAGGAGGGGATTGCGGCATATGCGGTCGCGCTCATCGAAGAACCTGCAGAGCAATAAGAGGGCGGTGGCTCGGACTCCCTTAAAGATTTAAATTAAATCCAGTAAATGATAAATAATTTCCTTCCGTTGTTCGGAGGATAGTTCAAAAGGCCTCCCGCTCCCGCCCCGCCTCGCGGGTGGGTAGGCGGGCTGTCGAGAATGCGCGGTCGGCCCCCGCGCTACGCGCTCACACGTCGCAAAGGGAGGCCGGCAAGCATGCTTCACCTTGTGAAGCAATGCGAAGCTCGCGAAGCGTGATCTATACACCGGAGGCACTTTACTTTTTGGAAGTGCCTCACATTTGGCTTGCCTCCAGCCGCACCACATTTAGTGTCTGCGCTGTCTGCATGGCTGCGCGGAAAGAGTCGATTCTTTTTTTTGAGCAGGGTATTATATAAGTCTATCATACGAGGGGATTGGCAGTTAATGGCTTTGCAGATCTATAACACCCTGACAGGGAAAAAGGAGGAATTCGTTCCTCTGGAACCGGGCAGGATAAGAATGTACGTGTGCGGGATCACCGTGTATGACTTATGCCACATTGGGCACGCCCGCTCCGCAATTGTCTTCGACGTTATCTACCGGTTTCTGTTGAGCCTCGGCTACCAGGTTACTTATGTTCGCAACTTTACAGACATCGACGATAAAATCATCCGGCGGGCGGCCGAGGAGGGGACCGATTACCGTACGATTGCCAACCGGTATATCCGGACCTTCTATGAGGATATGGACGGCCTGGGTCTTCTGCGCCCCACTTTCGAGCCTCTTGCAACCGAGCACATTCCTGAAATGATCGAGATCGTCCGCAAGCTGGTCGAAAAGGGCGTTGCGTATAAGGCTGGAACAGACGTCTATTTCAGGGTTGACCGGTTCCATGGCTACGGGAGGCTGTCCGGGCGCGATACGGAAGACATGATGGCGGGCGCCAGGGTCGAGGTTGACGAAAACAAGATAAATCCGCTCGATTTTGTGCTTTGGAAAGGAAGCAAGCCGGGAGAACCTGCCTGGGAAAGTCCTTGGGGGCCGGGGAGGCCGGGCTGGCATATCGAGTGTTCCGCTATGGCGACCAAGTATTT
>Ga0181539_1001209_pt1 | contig 29405 bp, 27 predicted proteins | sample PEATcosm2014_Bin_46_FD_119767 | JGI IMG/M metagenome (GOLD analysis project Ga0181539, IMG submission 119767) | Peatland microbial communities from MTU Mesocosm Facility, Houghton, MI, USA - PEATcosm2014_Bin23_60_metaG | ecosystem: Environmental > Terrestrial > Soil > Wetlands > Peat | place... | reverse complement strand
GGAGCCTTCGCGCGTGCTCACGTTGCTGCAGCGTCAGGTGCGGTGCCAAGGGAACCTCCCGGTCGAGTCAACTCACAGTCGTCGACTCGCCGAGCTGTTGCGCGGATCCCTTGAGGCCGCCGGTTCATTACAGGTAAATTTCTGCCTCACACCACCGCACCCTGGCGTGCATCAACGTGTAGGGAGTGAGCAATGACGTCGTCACAGAAGGATGCGCGTGTTTTCGTTGCAGGTCATGGCGGCCTGGTCGGATCTGCGGTGCTCCGGAAGCTCGAGGCCGAGGGCTACACAACTCTCCTCGTCGCTCGGCGCGACCAGCTCGACCTGCGTGACCAGGCGGCGGTCAACTACTGGTTCCGGGCCAACCGGCCCGAGTACGTGTACCTGGTGGCAGGCACGGTCGGTGGCATCATGGCCAACTCCACCCGGCCGGCGGAATTCCTCTACGACAACATGATGATCCATGCCACCGTGGTCCACGCGTCGTATCTCTACGGCGTGACGAAGCTGTTGTACCTCGGCAGCTCGTGCATCTACCCGCGCCAAGCCACCCAGCCGATCACCGAGGACCAGCTGCTCACGGGCCCGCTGGAGCCGACCAACGAGGCCTACGCCCTGGCGAAGATCGCTGGCATCAAGCTGTGCTCGTCCTACCGCGCACAGTACGGCAGCAACTTCATCTCGGCTATGCCGACCAACCTATACGGGCCGAATGACAACTTCGACCTCAACAGCAGCCACGTCCTGCCCGCGCTGATCCGCAAGTTCCACGACGCGAAGGCTAGTGCGGCGACCCAGGTCGAGATCTGGGGGACGGGCAGCGCCATGCGCGAGTTCCTGCACGTCTACGACCTCGCCGATGCGTGCCTGTTCCTCATGGAGCACTACGAAGAGGAGGGCCACATCAACGTCGGCACTGGCGAGGACTGCAGCATCCGGGCGTTGGCAGAGCTCGTCCGCGACATCGTGTACCCCGAGGCGGAGCTGGCATTTGACACGAGCAAGCCGGACGGCATGCCCCGCAAGCTGCTCGACGTCTCCAAGCTCCGCTCGCTCGGCTGGTCGCCCACGATCGGCCTGGAGGACGGCATCCGCTCCACGTACCAGTGGTTCCTCCGTGCCTTGCAGACCGACGAGGTGCGCGGACGAGAAGCGGTCCTCGCCGCGACGTGATCGCCTCCGTTGCCCGCAAAAAACGGTTCCTTCCTTGCAGAGCTGCTGCTGGCGAAGGGGCTTTTGGCTACGTGAGCAAAGTTAGTGACTATCAGTGAAGCCCTCGCGCAAGCCGGGCAACATGAGTGACGACATGCTCCGGCGGCAGCCGGTGGCCCACAGCCAACCTGGACCAGGCGGCGCCTCGATTCGCTATGCGAATGGCCTGGTCAAGCGGGCCTTCGACTTGACGGCCGGCGTGGCATTGAGCATCGTGACCGCGCCGATAATCGCGTTGCTTGCCGTCGGTTCGGCCGTGAGCTTCCGGGCCTGGCCCTTGTTTGTGCAGAAGCGCCTCGGTCGGGGTGGCCGTCTGTTCTGCTTTGTAAAGCTGCGCACGCTTCCGACGGACACCTCGGTCGACGCCGACAAGTACGCGATTGCCGCCACAACCACCACTCGGTGGGGCCGGTTCCTGCGCGCCTCGCACCTCGACGAGTTGCCCCAGTGCTGGCTGGTGGTCACGGGTCGCATGAGTCTGGTCGGACCCCGGCCCGAGATGCCCACCTTGGCGGCCACGTTCGACTCGGTGTTCATGGGGGAACGCCTGGCGGTGCGTCCCGGTATCACCGGCCCGTGGCAGGTGAGCACAGCGTGTTCGGGGTTGATCGGCGAAGCACCCGAGTTCGACCGTCTCTACCTTGCCCACGCCGGGCCGAGGCTCGACGCCTGGGTCTTGCTTCGCACTACCGGCGTGCTGGTCGGCCTGCGGCCATTACCCCTCAAGCGCTTCCCCTGGTGGGTCTGCAACGGTTCAGGCCCCGCTGGTGCGCCGATGCCGGATGTCGCCGTCGTCGCGCGAACGGCAGATAGCAAACGTCAGACGGGATCTTCGTCGTGAGCGACACCGCCGGCCTCTTCCCAGGCAGGAACGGCTCTACGCCCTCGTTCACCTGCTGCACGGTGCGCATCGACGCGCACACGCTAGAGTCGGCCGTCGCCGCGCTGCTGTCGCGGCCCGATCCGCACGAGGGCCGAGCCGTGCACCTGTGTAACGCCTACACCTTGTCGTTGGCCCGGCGCGACCCCGAGCTGCGGCACCGGCTCAACCAGGGCAACCTCAACCTGCCCGACGGCATGCCGCTGGTCTGGGTGGGCCGGCGGCTCGGCCTCGCCCACCTCGAGGGACGGGTCTACGGGCCCGACCTGATGCTCGCCGCCATGGACCGCGGGCGCGAGCTCGGTCTGCGCCACTACCTGCACGGCTCCACCGACGACGTGCTGACGGTGCTCGAGGCCGAACTGCGGCGGCGGCTACCCGGGGTTGACATCGTGGGGCGCGACGCGCCGCCCTTCCGCGAGCTCACCGCCGAGGAGGAGTTCGCGCTCGAGCAGCGCCTGATCGGCCTACGACCCGACATCGTGTGGGTGGGCCTGGGAACACCGAAGCAGGACGTGTTCGTCCACCACTTTCGTCACCGGGCCCCCTCGACTTTCGTGGCCGTGGGCGCGGCGTTCGACTTCATCTCCGGGGCGAAGCGTCAGGCGCCGGTGTGGATGCAGGAGCGGGGCCTTGAGTGGGCGTACCGACTGGCCCACGAGCCGCGGCGGCTGGGCAGGCGTTACCTCGTCGGCAACGCCCGCTTCGTGGCCGGCATGGTACGCGACCGCCCGAAGGTCGAGGGACCGTAGTGCCAATGGATGGTCACCGGTGAACTTAAGACAGCTGGTGAAGCGGAGCCGCCTCCCTCCTCTTGCGCCCTTCCCAGCTCGAGCGCGGACAGTGACGAGCTATGGGTGGCACCAGGCAAAACAATCCTGGGCGTGGCTTGTCGGCTCCCGCGAGTACACCAACTTCGCCTATGAGCTGGCCACCGAGAACGTCGCCGACTCACCACAGCGCCGCGTCATGGATCCTGAGCCGCGTTACGAGCGTCGAACCGCCGGGTACGCGATCGTTCCGGCCACGTGCCCACAGCAGGTCGTGGAGGCCGGCGTCAACAAGGGACTCGGCTCCTGTGTGTTTTCTGCCGCGCTACTCCGAAACGCGGACGAGGGTCACCATGGCCGCTTGACCGCGCTCGACATCAACCGGGATGCCGGCACGCTGATCGGCGGGAAGTGCGCATCGGTCATCGGTCTTCGCTATGGCGACTCGATCGCCATGCTGGCCGCGTCCGCCTCACCAGTCGACTTGTTCTTCCACGGCAGTGACCAGCACTACGACCACGAGTCCGCTGAGCACCGAGCGGTCGCGGGATCTCTCACTGAGAGCGCGCTCGTCCTGACTGACAACGGCGGTCCAGCGCTAAGCGACCTCGGCAAGTTCTGCGGTCGTCGTTGCCTGATGTTTCGAGAGGATCCAGCCGACCACTGGGCGCTCGGAGGCGTACTCGGCGTAGTCATGCGTGTGGCGCCGTAATGGTGGACGAGGAGACCCACGACGGGCCGGTCAGCGAGGTGCTGAGGGTGCTGGTGGTGCACAACCGCTACCGCGCCGCGCTCCCATCGGGCGAGAACATGGTCGTCGACAGGGAGATCGCCATGCTTCGCGACGCCGGCGTCGCGGTGGACACATACATCCGAGACAGCGACGAGATCGAGCACTTCGGGTTTGTCAAGAGGGCGGAACTGGCGGTGCGGCCAACCTACTCTCTGGAGGACGCTAAGGCGTTCAAAGCGCGGATCCGGTCGTTCGGCCCCAACGTTGTGCACCTGCACAATCCCTACCCATTGATCTCGCCGGCCGTCATCCGAGTGGCGAAGGCTGAGGGTGTAGCGGTGGTGCAGACCGTGCACAACTACCGCTTCGCCTGTGCGAACGGGTTGTACTTCCGCGACGGCCGTGTGTGCCAGGACTGCCTGGGCAAGCGGGTGCCCTGGCCGGCGGTGAGCCACAGCTGCTACCGGGGGTCGATGGCGCAGAGCGCCATCATGGCAAGCTCACTGGCCATCCATCGCGCCACCTGGCAGATGGTCGATCGTTTCCTGCCGGTGAGCGATTTTGTGGCAAAGCAACTCCTGGCAGCGGGAGTGCCGCCGGAGAAGATCACGGTGAAGCCCAATGCCACGCCCGACCCGGGCGAGCCGGCACCGATCGGCAAGGGGTTCCTCTTCGCTGGGCGACTCGAAGAAGACAAGGGCATCAAACTCCTGCTCGAGGCCTGGCGCCTGTCGGGCCTGGGTAAAGCGACGACGCTGACCATCGTCGGCGATGGCGCGGGACGCAGCGCGGTTCAGCAGGCAGCCCGCGTCGACCCGAGCATCCGCTATCTGGGATCGGTGCCCGCCGACCAGGTCGGTCAACTGCTCGACGACTGCGCCGTCCGCGTCGTCCCCTCGGTCTGGTTCGAGGCCCTACCTCTGGCAATCATCGAGTCATACGCGAGGGGCCGACCAGTCGTCTCGATGAGCATCGGCGCGAACGCCAGTGTCGTGAGTGACGAGGTGGGTTGGGTCTGTCCCACGACCAGCGTCGTCGGTCTGGCAGAAACGATCCGGCACGCGTTCGGAGACCACAGCGATGCACGCGTCCGGGGTATGGCGGCCCGATCGCTGTACGAGCGTTCGTATCTCCCTGGCGAGGTGACCCGATTGCAACTCGAGATCTACGACGGACTGGAGCGGACGACGGTTTCAAGCACTGCCAAAGCCTTTCCTGGGCAGCGATCGCCTTTACGGCGAGGACCTCGGCGATGAGGAGATCGCCAGGTAGGTCGCCGACGAGCGCGAGCCTTACGCTGACCTCGAGTCGGGAGAGCTGCCAGCCGAGTCGTATGGGCGAGGGCGCTTCAAACACTTCGACGGAATGAACCGCCTACCTGGCGACCGCTTCAAGAGCGTCCCCGGCCTCGGGAGCAGAAGGGGCGGCGAGTCCCTGGCGATCATCGACCGCATCGAAGAACTGACGAGCATCGGACCCTCACAGAAGCTGCGATCGCACCTGCTCGGTGGCCTGCAGTCCCGCTACGTCGACACGAGCCGGACGCGGCCCTCCAATTCCCCGACGCGTCGTTCGACCTGGTGTTCTGCATGAGCGTGCTGCACCACATCCCGAAGGTTTCGGCCCAGATTCGCGAACTGGCTCGAGTGCTGTCCTCCGGGGGGCACATGCTCGTTCACAAGCCGATCGGGTCCTTCGGCGATTGGACCGGTCCCCGCAAGGCGGGGATAACCAAGCACGAGCGCGGCATCCCTCTCTCGCTCCTTCGCTCCATGCTCACCGAGGAGGGTCTGGTGGTCGAGTACGAGGCGCTGTGTGACTTCCCGATCACGCGACGTCTGCCCGCGGCTACGACTCTGTCTGGTCGGTTCGCCTCGATCGGCTGTTGTCGAAGGCCACCGCCTGGAACTACCGCTACCACCCCACGTCCGCATTCCAGAAGATCCGCGCAACTGGCTCGTTTTTCGTGATGACCAAGCCAGGCTCGCCAGCGTCGGTCGCCGCACCATGAGGGTGCTCCTCGTGCTCGGTTACAGCTTCCCGACCCAGCAGGCGCTCTGGGAGGAGGTGTCGCGGCGAGGCGTCGATCTGCACGTCGCTTACACGCTCGATATCCCCCGAGGTGGAGAGGTCGGCCCACCCGACTTCGGGACAGCGCATGAGCTCGCCGGTATCCGCGTCCGCGGGGACCGCCAGACCTGGATGGCCTACCGGGGGCTCATTCCGCTTGTCAAAGACCTCCAACCCGATCTCGTTCATGTCCTCAACGAGCCGTGGTCACTGGTGGTCCTCCAAGCGGTCCACGCACGAGCTCGTCATGTGGTGACCCACGGAGCCGAGACCCTTTGGGACCAGGGCAGCCCTTTCGAAGCCATGGCTCGACGTCACGCCACGCGCCACAATCTCCGCCGCACGAGTGGCTTTGTCTCCTGGAACAGCGAGGGAGTCGCTTGGGCCCGGCGGCGGGGGCTACCGCCGGCCAGTCCGACGGTCGTCGTCAGCGCCGAACTACCTCATCTCGAGCGCTTCAGCCAGCCTGAACGGCGACGAGCGGCAGGTCGAGAACGATGGGGGTTCGACCAGGAGTTCGTCGTCGGATTTGTCGGGCGACTGGTCGCCGAGAAAGGACTCGACTGCCTGCTGGAATCGTGGAGAGCCGCCAGCCTTCCCGATCACGCTCGTCTGGTATTCGTCGGGCAAGGTCCAATGGAAACAGAAATCCGCGCTGCCGCGGCCGCCGACGCACGGGTCCGGCTCATCGGCCCTGTACCCTTCGAGCAAGTGCCCACGGTGATGGCCTCGCTCGACGCGCTCGTTCTGCCTTCGCTGACCACAAGAGACAACCGCGAGCAGTACGGCCGCGTGATCACCGAAGCCATGGCATCAGGGGTACCCGTGATTGCCAGCGATTCCGGCGCCATTCCTGAAGTCGTCGGAGACGCTGGGATCATCGTCAGCGAGGGATCGACGGCAGAGCTCGCCGCTACACTCCGACGAGTGGCCCTCGATCCGGCGGTTCACCGAATGCTAGCGGAGGCCGGCTTGGCACGGGCGCAGACGGCCTTCTCACCTGCCGTGCAGGCTGAGCGCCTGCGCGGTTTCTGGAGGGCGGTAGTGGGGTGCTCAGTACCGTGACGGACACTGCCGGCAACACTCGCTCGACATCGACCGACAAAGAGCAATGAGCGACGCGAATCCTTTCAACCTCCTGGCCATCGTGGGCACCACGAGAAGCGGCTCGACACTCCTCGACATGTTGCTCTGCGACACCCCGGCCGTGTTCTCGGGTGGTGAGCTGCGCTGGATCTGGGAACGCGGCTACCTCAAGGACCAGTCGTGCTCGTGTGGTGAGCCGATCCAGCGCTGTGAGTTGTGGTCGGAAGTGATGGCAGAGGCGTCCGGCTCGGCCGGTCAACCCGATCGCGCTCCTCACCAAGTTGCCGAGTGGCAACGCACCGCGCTACGGCAGCGCCACACTTGCCGGATCGCGCGCTCCGTTGCGACCGATCCAGATCTGGCTGATGACCCGACGTTACGGGACTACCGCCGGACCCTGTTACAGCTGTGTCAAACGATCGTGACGGTCAGCGGCAGACCATGGATCGTGCATTCATCCAAGCTCGGGTCGGACGTCGCACTGGTCGGCCCCGTCCCTGCCCTGCACACGCGAGTGATCCACCTGACTCGCGATCCGAGGGGCGTTGTCCACTCCGGGGGTCGAGGCCACGCCACGCCGTCGTTACCCTGGTTTGTCCTACTGTCGCGAGGCCCCCGCCAGAGCACGCTTGACTGCCTTCGCCTCAATGCCTCAGCTGAGATTGCCCTCCGGTCCTTCGACCGCGGCCGGGTCAGCCGTTTCCGCTACGACGACTTCGCCGCCGATCCCTTCGTCGAACTGGGTCGCCTTTCAACCGAGCTCGGGGTCCCGGTCAACAAGAACCAGATCGCCGATGAGTCCGTAACGTTGGCGCCGAAAAGTCTGGTCGGTGGGAGTCCGGTCCGATTCAGGCGGGAAGTGACCATCAGGCCCGACGACGAGTGGGTGTCGGCGATGCCCCGCTCGATGAAGCTGCTCATCGGGGCCGCAACGACCCCCTTGTTGTTCAAGTACGGCTACTCCCTCTCCGGCCCTCCAAGCAACGCTGGCCAATGAGTCGACGAGGGCGATCTCAGATAGCCAACCGGACAGATCCTGCCGCTCCGCTGAGGGTGCTACACGTGTTCTCGGAGCTCCGGCACTCGGGGGGTGAGGTCACGCTGCTCGTGGCATCGGACCTGTGGGCCGAGCGTGGTGTCGAGTGCGAGATCGTGGCGGTCGCTGATGTCATCGGCCCTTACGCCCGCACGCTCGAAGAAGCCGGGTACCGCATCCACCGGCTGTCGCCCTGGGCGCCTCGACTGCTCACGTCGTTTCCCAGATTGCTCCGTGCCGTCAAGCCCGAAGTCGTGCAGCTGCACGGCGAGTGGGCCAACTTCTGGCTCGCCCTCGAGGCCCTCGGTTGCGGGTCGCGCGTGGTGCAGATGGTGCACAGCTGCTTCCCGTTCAGTGGTGCCCTGCGGATGGAGCGCACGATTCAGCGCCGAGTACTAAGCAACCTCGGCGTGGACTACGTCGCAGTCGGACCGAGTGTCGGACTCAATGAGTGGCGCGTCTTCCACAACCCGACGGAGATCATTTGGAACTGGTGCGACCTCGAGATGTTCAGTCAGACCACTAACGCCGATCGCGATGTCGCTCGAGGGGCACTCGGCCTGCACGGCAACGACCACGTGCTCGTAAGCGTAGGCAACTGCGCGCCGGTCAAAAACCACGAGTCCATTCTCCGGGCCATAGCGACGCCACTGATGCCGTCGAACGTGGTCTATCTCCACGTCGGCGACGACAACGGCGAGGCCGGGGCCTCCGAGCGTAAGCTCGCGGCGAGCCTCGGCCTCGGCAACAGAGTCCGATTCCTGGGGACCGTAGAAGACGTGTGTCGGGTACTCCACGCCGCTGACCTGTTTGTCATGCCGTCGCACTACGAGGGAATGAGTATTTCGGCGGTAGAGGCCGTCGCCACCGGCACACCCACGCTCGTGACCAGGGTCCCAGGACTGCGCGACATTGCGGCGTTGAGCAGCGCTATCGACACGGTCGAAGCCGAGCCTGTGGCTCTCTCGGAGGCGATTGCGCGCTGCCTGGACCGCAAAGACCGCGACCAGCGATCACGGGACCTCCGTGCGACGGCTGAGCGGTGGTTCTCTCCGGTGCGGGGCGTGGCCCAGTACGCGGACCTGTACCGCTCATCTGCTCGCGCCAGCGCCGCCTCGTTCGCGTCGGTCGAGCCGGCGACGATCGCTGCCCTGCTCACGTGCCACAACCGCCGGGAGTACACGCTGGCGTGTCTGGAGAGTCTCCGTGCCGCCGCGGTTCCGGGAATCACGGTCGACGTCCACCTGGTCGACGACGGGAGCACCGACGGCACCGCGGAGGCAGTGGCTACGGCCTATCCCGAGGTCGAGATCAACCGCGGCTCGGGTGACTTGTTCTGGGGCCTGGGAATGCGCTTCGCCTTCACCCGAGCAGTCCCGACGCACCCCGACTACCTGCTGTGGCTCAACGACGATGTCGTGCTCGACCCAGACGCGCTCAAGCGGTTGCTCGCAACCTACGCTGCCTTGTGCGCCGGCCGGCAGCCGCTGTCGGTGGTCGTGGGCTCCACTCGCGACCCGCAGACGGGGGCCACGACCTACGGCGGAGTCCGAAGGACCAGCCGGTTGCGGCGGATGGCTTTTGCCCTAGTCACACCGACCGACACACCTCAGTCCTGCGACACCATGAACGGCAATGTTGTCCTCATCCCCAGATCGGTGTACTCGGTCGTGGGGAACATCGATGTTAGGTTCCCCCACGCCATGGGCGACACCGACTACGGGCTCAGGGCTCGATCGGCTGGTTGCCAGGTATTCCTTGCTCCGGGCCACGTCGGCACCTGCAGCGGTAACCCTCGCGCCGGCACCTCTCGAGACGAGACACTGAGCCGCCGCCAACGCCTCCGCAAAGTGGTCTCGCCCAATGAGCTCCCGGTCGCCGAGTGGGTGGCGATCTGTCGTCGCCACGGCGGGCCGCTCTGGCCCGTTCTGGTGCTCTCGCCCTACGTCCGGCTGATCGTGGGACGACGACGACGATGAAGGTCGCTATCGCCACTCCGATAAGTCTTCGGCAACTCGCCGCCCTACTCGACCAGCCCGTCAGAGTTCCCCCAGGGTTCGGCGGCATCCCGCCACTTCCCGAGGTCCGAGCCCTGATAGCGCGTCGTCACGACGTCTCTGTTGTCACGCTCGACCCAGATCTCACGAGCGAGGTCGTGTTACGCGGTGACCGGCTGACGGTTCACCTGGGACCCTTCCGGGAGCATCGCGTCGCCCGCGACGGATTCAGGATTGAGCGGCAGTTCGTGGCGCCGACACTTCTTCGGTGCCAACCGGACGTCGCCCAGGGCCACTGGACCTACGAAATCGCCCTCGGGGCACTAGCCACTGGCGCTAGGTGGACAGATCCCGCTCCGACGCACGAAACGACACGCCCGAGGTCCCTGCTGATGGGGCCGTCTGGTGGGCAGGTTGTAAGTGGATGTCGGCCTGCGCTGGTGCTCGCCTCGATGCCGAGGGCATGACCACCACTCAGGGAGGATCGCATGCGGCAACCGTGCACAGCGTTAAGTTCGTCGAGGCTTGGCTTACCGAAAGCAGTTACAGCCCGTATAGTGGGTGGACCAGCAAACAAGGATCGGTCAGCAATGCTCCCTACAAATCATGACCCGTGCTCCCCATGCAAACACGTGATACAAGCCGGTTAGAGTCTCGACATGCGCGACCCCGTACATTGGCTCGTTGACCGTCTGGCGGGCCGGATTGCGTATGAGGTGTGGAGACAGCCTTCGCGCCACTACGCGGCGATTGCGTCGTTGGCGCAGCGCTATGGATATGCGGCGCTATCCGCCGCCGAACTTAAAGTCTTTTCCCAGAACGGAGAGGATGGTGTTCTCGCTGAGATCTTCTCTCGGATCGAAACAACGAATCGATTCTTTGTGGAGTTTGGCGTGTATGACGGAATTGAGTGCAACACGCGCTTCTTGATGGAGGTGTTGGGCTGGTCAGGCGTTTACTTCGAGCCGATTCCCGAAGCCTTTACCCGTCTCTCGGAGCGTCTTGCAAGTCGAAAAGATGTCCTAGCAATCCAAGCGTTCTTGACACCAGAGAACGCTGGCGATCTGTTCGCTCAGGCCGGTGTTCCTCCCGAGCCTGATCTGCTTTCGATCGACATAGATGGCCAGGACTATTGGGTTTGGGAAGTGCTTGAGGCTTATCGACCGCGCGTAGTTGTGATTGAGTACAACGCGAAGCTTGTCGGGGCTCGACTCGTGGAGAGAAAAGGGACCGTTCACGGTCGCATTGTTTCGAGTTACTTCGGAGCCTCTCTTGAAGCATTGCGCGCGCTCGGCGATAGGAAGGGTTACACCCTCGTGCACGCAGAGCTTGCTGGCGTCAACCTTTTTTTCGTCCGCAAGGAGCTCGCCGGACCGTTTGAGGTGCCCCTCGCGCGTGGAGCGAACATTGAGCTCAGAGGCTATCAGCACAAGGCCGGGGACGGGGATTACGTCGAGGTTTGATTCAGGCTCATGGCCCTTGGCGGAGCCGAAAAGAGGGTTGTCTTGTGCCGAGCGGAAATCAAGGCTTTGCGCCGACCGTCGAACCCGCCCGTCGGTTGCGGGAGGGTTCCCTCGTTGCTGCCGGCCCTTTAGCGTCTTGGTGTATCTCTCTTCAAGCTGCTCGCTCGTTCCCCTCCGTCCCTCCCCCTCCGCCCGTGCGCGGCGGTTTCGTGCCCTGGTGGCTTCGGGTTCTCTACCCTCCGCCCGTGGCATGCCGAGTTCACTCACACTGAGGAGGGACACAGGGAAGCACAGGCGCGGCCGGGCCGGCCGAAACCGGGGCGGCCGGGTGGCACGGACCGCCACGACCAGGACCTGGAGGAAGGAAGAGGCCCGGACCAGCCGGAGCCACGGCGACCCGGACAGGGCCGACCGGGGGCGCCGGCGGGGCGGGAGGCCCAACAGAGAGCTGGGCCGCTGAGCGTGGCCTTGCCGATGGGATCACCTTCGTCGGTCCACTCCCTAACGATCGTGTGCTCGACTCCCTGGACACGACTGACATCCTCGTCCACCCTTCGCTCGAAGAGTCGTTCGGCATGACCATCGCCGAGGCGCAACTAGCCGGTGTGGCTGTGATCGGCGGCGCACATAGTGGCGCGGTCCCCTGGACACTCGACTACGACCGGGCCGGTCGACTCGTCGACGTGCGGAGCACTAGTAGCCTTGCGGAGGCGATGAGAGAGCTTGCGCTTGACTCTGCGACCAGGTCGAGACTGGCCCGTGCCGGTACCGACCTCACCCGACAACGCCACGATCCGGAACTTTTGATCACCGCGATCGGGGCCCTGCTTCATGCTGCGGCCCACGACCGCCGAGCCAAGACCGATCGGACCGGTTGAATGGCGGGCCTGACGCTCGAGTCGGCGCTCCTTGCCGCCATCGCTCTCGCTCTCGTTACGCTGCTTTCGGTGGGGTTCGCCAGCCGACCAGCGAGCGCGATCCCGCTGGTATTGCTGGTCGAGATGGCCAGCACCTCCTCCATCCCGCAAGCGGTCATGGTGGGCCGGTTCCACGTGTACCCCGGAGACATCATTACCGTGGCTCTGGCCGCGGCGACCCTGATCCGATGGCAACAACGCAGCGACGCCCTGCGCCCGACCCGGCCGCTGGTCGTCCTTCTGGCGATCCTGTTGCTTAGCATAGCGCGGGGCGCAGCGGCCTTCGGCCTTCAGCCGTCGGTGGTCGCCGCCCGCCCAATACTGGAGATGCTCGCTGCAGCCATCTTCTTCAGCACGGTTCGCGTCACGCCGCAACTCGTCCGGGCCGTGAGGAACTGGTTGCTGCTGGCCTCTGCCGTGCTCATACTCGTCGCAGTGAACTTCTGGTTCCAGCATGGCTTCGGTACCTATGCAGCAACAGGCGATCGCGCGCTCGATTCGTTGCAAGCGCTGTTCGTTCTCGAGACAACGATCATCATCGTCGTTTTTCCGCCCTTTCGTGACCCGGTTCTCCGTTGGGTCGTGCCGCTCGTTGGCTTCGTCGTCGTGGTGCTCTCGGTGCAACGGACGGTCTGGGCAGCTGGGCTCGTCGCAGCTGCCGTTCTCGTGGTCGCGCGCCCGAAGAGTCGTGGGTTGACGTCGATCGCGGGCCGCCGGCTCCTCGTGGCGGGAGCGGTGCTTGCCGTCGTTCTCCTCGTCGCCGCTGGTCCGCCTGGGGTGACGAGCAGTCTCACGGCGGGTTATCAGGAGACCACTACTCAGAACAGCACCTTCAGTTGGCGCCTCCAAGGGTGGTCCGCAATGATCAACCGTCAGATGGCCGGCCCGGTCGCGGATCTGGTCGTTGGTTCACCAAGCGGAACCGGAAACGAGAGCATCAACGAGGCTATCTTTATGCCCGCTTCCCACAGCCAGTACCTGTGGACCTTTGCCACGACCGGGATCATCGGACTTGCCCTGCTCGTGTGCGTGTACTTCACAGCCCTCAGGAAGAGCCGGCGGCGATTGCGCTCACCTTCCGCCTTCGTCGGCCAGGCGGCCCTGCTGTTAACCGCGTTACTGGCGCTCCAGCTCACCTTTTTCGTCGGCTACTCGTCAGGCGGCTTGGTCGGGCTCATGCTCGGCCTTGCATGCGGATTCGTCAACGACCGGTCGGTCGATCCATCGCAACACCTCATGCCAGCAACCACACAGAGGTCCTGATCGATGCACACCCCAGCTCCCACGAATGCAATCTCCGAGCAGTTCGGAGTCGGAGTTCCCGCGCTTCTCGCCGCTTTCGTTATAGTTGTCTCTGGTTCTCCGCCCGGCAGTCATTACCGGCTGATCGACGCGTTGCATCTAAGTCCTGAGAAATGCACGGCCGAACCACACGAAGGCCGCTCGATGCAATGGGGTGTCTCAGGTCAAAGTAACTAACGTCAGCTCTAGTGAGACGAACGACAGTGGCATTTGGAGACGGATAGATGTCACCAACATGCGACTCAGTGGGAGTGTCGAGAATATGCAAACCCAAATATCTCAGAGCCGCTGGGAGCAGGCGCAGCAATGGGAGCTTGCCCTTTGGACGCGCGGAAACCGGGGACTACGGGCCTGGCTACGCCGGATCCGCGGCCGAGGTGGTGATGACTGGAACCATTGGTGGGCAGCGCAATTTGATTGCTATCGCTTCATACCACAGGAGCTTGACGATGTGATCGAACTCGGCTGCGGACCTTACACTAATGTTCGTCTAATCCTTCAAGGTAGATCAGTGCGACATCTGGTTTGCAGTGATCCCCTAGTCCTTCGCTACTGCGCTCTGCCGGGAACCTGGATTCGACAAGCAGTGAGGTCGGCCCACGTGTCGCTCGACGACCACGCGATCGAAAACACCCCTTTCAAAGAAAAGTACTTCGATCTAGTAATCATGATCAACGTGCTCGATCATGTGCAAGACGCCTTTCGATGTTTAGCCGTAGCGACTTCGCTGGTGAAGCCAGGTGGGCTACTCCTCCTCGGCCAGGATCTGACCGCTGAGGAGGACGATATCGAAGACGTCGGCCATCCCATTCGGCTTCATCTGACGGACATCTTGCCCCACCTGACCGACTTTGAACCCGTCCTCCAAAAGACTCTTCCCCAGACAGAGGGGCGTAACCCCTCCGTCCATTATGCGACCCTTGTCTTCGCTGGACGCCGGCCTGAGATGGCCCTGGTTGATGACTAATCCCAAGAATCGGATATGCTGGCTCTCGCAGGACGCACAGTTGGGAATGTCAAGGCGCAGGTCTGCCCCCAACGGCCGAGCCTTCTCCATCCCACAAGGTTTCTTTCCCCGCGAGGCAATCCCCGGAAAGCCACCAATCACTCAGGGGATCACTGTGACAGTTCGAGGCACCGGCGAGGATCCGCGGCGGCATGCAGGCATCTAGCGTGGGGTGACTGGCATGGTAAGGGAATACGATAGGTTCGCATTCAGACTGCCGCTGAGGTACTGGCCGAGCAGCCGAACATTGTACGACTCGATCCAGGCGTTCACGCGAGGTGGGCCAGTGTCGACGGAGACGCAGCGAACGCATCGCTCAGTTTGCGTACTGACTCATTCCTTGCCCGCTGGTTCGGCATGAACCCACTTCGCAGCCCCCGATTAGCGCCGGCCAGAGCAGCCATTCGAGCCCGGCAACGCTGGCTGCTGGACCTTCGGTACCTTCCCCACCACCTCGCTGGGATCCGTCGGCAAGCTCCGATTCAGCGGGATCCCGCCCGCCTTCGCTTGTTCAATATCGATCTACACATAGGCCCCATCAACGACTTCCGGGCAATCACGAGACCCATGGGTGTCGACCTCACCGACTGGACCCTCTCGGATCATGCCGACGTGATCGGCCGCCACCGAGAGCCCGTTCTCGGGTGCAACGCGTTCAACTGGTCTCGGCTATCGCCGAAGGTGGTCGATAGGTTCCTTCATCGATATGGACGTTACCTCGACCGGTTCGATGGATTCGTCACGTGTTACACGCCAGCGTTCGCGACGCTCTTCTTACGTCTCCAGAAGCCGCTCATTGTCCTTTGCGCTACTAGGTATGAGATACCATTCACCGACAAGCCAGACCTGTGGCACTGGCTGGACGACCAACTCCGCAACGGGGTCGCTGACGGTCAGCTGCACGTCGTCGCAAACAACCTGGGCGACCAGGGTTACCTTCGGCACTTCACGGGAATCGCGAGCACATACATCCCGAGCCTCTGCAGCTACACAGGTGCGCCCTACACCCCGCACGACCGGCATTTCGCCATCGCATCGAGATCGGCAGCATGCACGCAGAGAATTCGGGAGGACCCCCGTAACCTTGCCCGACCAGTCGGTGAGCTGCTACCAGGCCGGGCGACTTGGCAAGAACGGCACTCGGTGCGAGGTTGGATACACATCCCTTACAACATCAGTCAGATGGCGATCTTCGAGCAATATTGGGAGAACGTGCCTATCTACATCCCTGACGACACGCTCCTTCTCCACCTGAGGCAGCGAGACCCAGGCGGGGTCTTGAGCCAGCTTTCGGTGTACCAGGTACTTGGCCTCTCTACCGATCACCTGCCCGCGGGCGACCCGAACCGGGTGGATGACCCGGCCGTGATTCGTTGGTGGCTCGAAAGATCCGACTACGGGCCCCGAGGGGAACTCTCCGAGATTGTTCGATTCTCCTCGTTCGAGCACTTATCGGAGCTCCTCGCGACTCAGGACGACGAGGCGCTATCCGAAAGGATGCGACAGTCCAACATCGTGCGCAGAGATGCTGTCGTCGCAACGTGGGAACAGGTGATCGAGTCGGTATGGCCGCGATCATGACACTCTCCGATAGCCCAGCACGTGATGGCCGTGAACGGGCGGCACAGCACCAAGCCGCCGGGCCAGGTGCCATCAATGCAGCCGCACGCGAGGGCTTCGAACATAGCTTTCTCTCCGTGCCCTTCGAGGTACAGCTACTCGAATGCGAGACGAACGCCATCGCCCCGTATCCGAGAGAGCACTTTCGCCTGGACGGTCTGATTCTCGACGCCGGGGTCGGGTTCGGGTCGATGGGTCGAGTGGCTGCACCAAGACGGGCGTCAGGGGATCGGGCTCGACAGGAGTCCCCGACTCTCTGCTGTCGGGGCAAGCCACAGCAAGGGGGGGGTACTTTCTCGCTGCCGACATACGCGCCATTCCTCTCTGCAACGAATCGGTGGCCGGCGTCGTTTCCCCTGGGGCGATCGAACACTCGGTCGAAGGACCCGCGTCGGATCTTGCCGAGTACTTCCGTGTGCTTCGCCCGGGCGGAATCGCGGTGATCACTGAGCCGAACTTCAGCGCCTTCCGCCGGTGGGTTTCCGTGCCACGCGCACCGGAACGATGGTTGAGAGCTTCTCCAACCCTCCGCCGGTTCGTCGGAAGGCTGGTCGGCAGACAAAGTCTCAGTGCGGCCAAAGCCAGAACCCCCCGCCCGTGGCATGCCGAGTTCACCCACACTGAGGAGGGTGGAGCTTCTACGAGTACCGGATGAGCCAGGAGCAACTCGAACAGGTTGTCGCTGCTGCCGGCTTTGAAGTGGTGAAACCATTCGGCATCGATAGCGACGAGGGGTTGTGGCACGCAATCGGGTTCAACCTCACCGGCCGATGGGTGGGGGAGCCCCCGACGCTCCGGCTAAACGCCTTCGACCGAACGCTCCGGCGCATGCTTCCCTGTGGGCAAACTTGTCACATGGTCGGCTGCCTAGCGGTGCGCCCCACCGACAATCACCGTCCGGTCCTCGGTGCTTCGATCGTCGAGGCCACTCAGGTGCCGGGCCAAGTTGCTGCTCGCCCGCCGCTCGCCGAAGCGACGAGCGAGCCAGAGTTGGCCGGGCTTGGCCTTGTAGACTGAAAAACATGCAGACCCGAGCCGGAGGTTCTGGTGACCGGTAATTCTGCCTTTGAAGAAGTCCCGATCGACAAGGTCAGGCTGTATTGGGACAATCGGCCATGTAACATTCGCCACTCAGCCCTTCCGGTCGGCAGTCGCGAGTACTTTGACGAGGTCGAAGCTCGCAAGTACTTCGTTGAACCCCACATTCCAGGATTCGCCGAGTTCGACCGCTGGAAGGGCAAACGAGTGTTAGAGATCGGTTGCGGCATAGGCACCGACACCGTCAACTTTGCCCGAGCGGGTGCCGAGGTCGTGGCGTGCGACCTCTCAGTGGAGTCGATCAAGATCGCTCGCCAGCGCGCGGAAGTCTTCGGCCTCTCCAGCCTTATCACTTTCGTCAACACGAACACCGAACTGATGGAAGAGGTGCCTGCTGACCGACCGTTCGATCTTGTTTACAGCTTCGGTGTCGTCCATCACACCCCGAAACCGCAATTGCTTCTCAAGAGCGCCCGCCAGCAGATGAGTGCCGGGGGCAAGCTAAAGGTGATGGTGTACAACCGCCATTCTTGGAAGGCCGCTGGGATCGTGCTCGGGCACGGTAAGGGGCGGTTTTGGCTGGCAGACGAACTGATTGCCGAGCAGTCCGAAGCACAGACCGGCTGTCCGGTGACCTTCACGTATACCAAGGACACTGTGCGTGATCTCATCGAAACGGCTGGCTTCAGGGTGGACGACATCGGCATCGACCACATTTTTTCCTACCGCGTGAAGGACTACGTCGAGTACCGCTACGAGAAGCGCTTCCCGTTCTGGGTGATGCCCGCTTCCATAATGAGGAAACTTGAGACGAGTGTCGGCTGGCATCTCATGGTCGATGCCACGGCCGTCTGAAAACTGTCCGCTAGACGCCGAGCAGGAGGGACGACGATGCAGCTTGCCGTGATCGGTCTTGGAAAACTTGGTTGTCCCATGGCTGCCCTGCTAGCCGCGGCGGGCCATGATGTCGTTGGAGCGGACTTAAGCGAGGTAGTCGTGGCCGTGGTGAACGAAGGTCGTGCTCCCGTGGACGAGACCGGCCTTGCCGACCTCATGACGCAGGCTTCGTCCCGGCTACGGGCGACGATGAGCGTGGAGGAGGCGGCCGAGGATGCCGAGGTCGCCTTCTGTATCGTTCCGACCCCGAGCTTGGCAGATGATTCCTTCGACACGAGCGGGGTCGAGTCTGCCTTCACGGCCATTGGCCGTGGATTCGCCCGCAAGGACCGCGGTAGGCGGGTAGCAGTGCTGACCAGCACGGTGCTTCCGGGCGCCACGGAGTTACGCGTCAAGCCGGCGCTGGAACATGGCAGTGGCATGACTGTCGGCGCCGACCTCGGCTTGTGCTACTCGCCAGAGTTCATCGCCCTGGGCAGCGTTCTCGAAAACATGCGCCACCCAGACGTGGTCCTAATGGGGTCGTCCCAGTCATGGGCAGCAGAGAAGGCAGCCCATGTCATCAAGACAGTTGCCGACGAAAACGTTCCGGTGGCTTTCATGTCCATCGTCGAGGCGGAGATGACGAAGATTTCCGTGAACGGATTCATTACCACGAAGATCTCGTACGCCAACATGATCGCGGAGATATGTGAACGTCTTCCCGGCGCTGATGCGGCCGTAGTGACAGCAGCGGTCGGCCTCGATTCCCGGATCGGGCAGAAGTACCTGCGTCCGGGTGCTCCATATGGCGGTCCATGCTTCCCCAGAGACAACGCGGCGTTCAGGGCCCTGGCCAATTCTCTCGGAGTGGAAGCAGACCTCGCGATCGCGACCGATCGCATCAATCGTCGCCAGACGCGCTCGCTCGTCGAGAGGATCATCGACCAAGTCGGCAAGAACGCAACCGTCGCCATCCTCGGCCTCACTTACAAGGCGTTCACGCCCGTCGTAGAGGAAGCCTTCGGACTCTTGCTGGCTCGGGAGCTCCTGTCGGAGGGCATATCGGTATCCACGTACGACCCGAGCGCGATCGACGAACTGGCTGGGGTGGATCGGACGGAGTCGGCCGGAGCTGCTATCGCGAAGGCCGACGTCGTGGTGGTGGCGACACCCTGGCCGGAGTTCGCCCAAATCGAGCACATCGACTCGGGACTCGTGTTCGACTACTGGCGCATTATCCCGGAGTCCGCCCTGTCGCCGAGGACCCGGGTCGTCTATCCGGGTGTGGGCTCTTTGCCCGCAGATGACCTGCTCTCCTCGTTATGAGCAACGCCATGAGCGAACGGTTGCAGGGCTTTTGGCCATTCGCGGACTTCCGAGAGGATGGAGGTTAGCGTGCCGATCGAGCTGGACAAAGACGCGTGCGTAGTTGTCGCCGGCGCAGGCGGATTCATAGGTGGTCACCTTGTTAGCCGCCTACTCGAGAATGACTACCGGAAAATCCGAGCCGTTGACAACAAGCCCATCGGACAGTGGTACCAGCGACCGGCCGGCGTGGACTACGTGCAGACTGACTTGCGCATTCTCGACTCGTGCCGTGAGGTACTCGATGGAGCACGATACATCTTCGACTTTGCTGCTGACATGGGTGGTATGGGTTTCATCGCGTACCACAAGGTAGATTGTATGCTTTCCGTTCTGATCGCGACTCACATGCTTGTTGCCGCGCGCGAAGGAGGCACCGTCGAACGTCTGTTCTTCTCGTCCTCGGCTTGCGTCTACAACGCCGACAAGCAACGCGACCCGAAGGTCACCGCCCTGAATGAGGACGATGCCTATCCTGCCCTCCCCGAGGACGGTTATGGCTGGGAGAAGCTGTTCACCGAGCGCATGTGCCGACACTTTGACGAGGAGTTCGGAATCACTGCGCGTATCGCCAGATTCCACAACGTTTACGGTCCGAAGGGCACTTGGAACGGGGTGAGGGCAAAGGCCCCCGCGGCGATCTGCCGGAAGGTCGCCGAGGCGAAGATGGCCGGTACCCATGACATCGAGATTTGGGGTGACGGCGAGCAGACACGAAGCTTCATGTACATCGACGACTGCGTCGAGGGAGTCATGAGGATCACGACGGGCGATTATGGCGATCCCCTCAATCTCGGCAGCACGGAGCTCGTCTCCATCAACGAGCTTGTCGACATCGTCGAGGCCATCGCCGGCCTAAAGCTTCGGCGGAACTACAATTTGGCCGCGCCTCAAGGCGTCAGGGGGCGCAACAGCGACAACACCCGGCTTGTCCGCGAGATCGGCTGGGAACCACAGATCACCCTCCAAGACGGCCTGGAGCGTACGTACCGCTGGATCTACGACGAGCTGTCGCAAGGTCGCCGGGACGTGTCCGAGGCATCGTGAATCTCGCTGGTCGCCTCAGGAGTCGGCCGGTGGTGGCCCCGACGCCGGGTTGGAATTTCGGACAACCGCGCCGCGCGAGTGCGGCCCACCTTGCACGTCGGGCGGCCTGGAAAGTCGCGCGGGACCGGCAGTGCCGGCGCAGAGTGGTTGTGCCGTGGCTGTACGGCACAAGGCAGAGCTCGTCGACGTGGTCGCCTCTAACTCCACCCACCAGAACGGGCGATCGTCTCCGGCTTCGACGAGAAGACCCACGTTCAGGCCCCGATCGCGCCCAGCCGTCCCCGCCCATGAAGCCGGGTCGAACAGGGACCATGACCCGAGGTTACAAGCGCCATGACAGGACGGACCTGATCGCGGCGATGAACCTAACCACCGGCGAGGTCCTCTACGGCACGAGGCGCTCGCACAAGACCACCAACGTGCTCGCCTTCTTCAAGCGGATCGACGTCTACGTGCCACGGCACCTCGAGGTCGACGTCGTGCTCGACAACCTCTCCGTCCACAAGGCCGAGCCGATCGCGCCATGGTTCGCGCATCGAAGACGCACCTGGTGGCAGCTGCACTTCACGCCAACTTTTCTGGGGTGGCTGAACCTTGTCGAAGGGCGCTTCTCGCTCGTCACCGAACGCCGGCTCACACATGGTCTCTCCAGCTCGGTCGACCACCTTGTCATCGCCATCGAGACATGGCCAGAGCATTGGAACGATGAGCCCAAATCCTTCGTCTGGATGAAGCCGGCCAACGATATCGTCTCAAGCGCGAAGTGGGGACGCTTAGCATCGGCCGCAGTCACATCAGCGAAGCAAGACTAGCCAAGACCTCATCGGAGGGAAAGATCGCATGGCGACAGATTCTCGACTCGGCCACTTTCCCGGCCGACACCGGACAAAACGCGAAAAACGCACAACGACGAGGAATATTGCTGGAATACTCGCGACGCTGAAAGCGCTGGGTGTCTCGTCTCTTAATCGCCAACTGGGCTGGCTTGCGACCTGTTCGTTCCTCTCAGGCTTGGCACAGGCCAGCCTGTTGGTGGTCGTGAGCGAGTTTGCTGTGAACAGCGCTCAAGGAAAGAATCACCTTGAAGTACATGGCTACTCTCTCTCCATTTCTGACGCTATGTTGCTGTCCGCGATACTGTTGGTCATATATTCAGGAGCCAGCATTGCGGCTGCGCGGTGCAGCAGTTCTATCTCAAGCAAGGCCTTAGCGTCGGCCCGAAACGAGATGATTGACGCCTTCTTCCGTGCGAGTTGGACGGTGCAGTCGCAGGAGCGACTTGGTCATACCCAACAACTCCTCACAGTCAACTGTGAAACCGTAGGCCAGATTGTGCTATCGATGGCGGCGGGGCTCCAAGCGCTCCTCACGGTGGTGGCACTTCTTGTTGCTGCCTTTCTAGTGAATCCGCTTGCTGCAACGATAGTATTGATATTTGGTATCTCATTACAGTTAGCATTGCGTCCTTTCAATACGTGGGGCCGGAAGACCTCACTTCACTTGTCGGAAGACAGCCACACTATGGCGACGCTTGTCACTGAGTATACGAGGCTCACACGGGAGTTTCGCCTTTTTGGTGTTGAGCGAGAAGCGATCGCAGAGCTTCACCGAAGTAATGAGACGGCTGCGAGGACCTTGCGGAAATTGCGGCTCTTGTCGCAAGTTAGCGGCGTAACTTATCAAACGCTGGCGCTTGCTTTTGTTGTCTGTGCCCTCGCGGTGGTGTCCGGCCATACGGGAAGGAATTTGGGTTCACTAGCTGCCGTACTGATATTGATGTTACGGTCGATGACCTATGGAGCCACAGTTCAGGGGACAAGTCAGCAGCTGGGTTCCTATAGTGGATTTCTAGACAAGATCAAGCAGGAGTCGGACCGCTTTTCGGAGAATCGGTACGAGTCAGAAGCCGGAGAGCTCCCGACGAACTTCGATATCAACTTGCGGAACGTATCGTTTGCTTACGACGAAAGAGGACCCGTTCTGAGAGAAGTGTCGTGCTTTGTACCGGGTGGGCAAATTCTGGGAATTGTCGGCCGGTCCGGCAGTGGAAAGACCACGCTTAGTGAGATTGTTCTGGGAATGCGACAGCCCGCGGAGGGCGTCGCACTGCTGGGAGACGTGCCGGTCGCAAGGATTGCAAAGGGAGGAGGGGTGAGTCCCGTAGCGCTTGTCGCACAAGACGCGGTGTTGCTCCAGGGATCTATTGCGTTCAATATTTCATTCTTTAGACGTTTGCCTCCAGGGAAGATTGAGGCTGCGTCGCAGGCGGCTCATCTTCACGAGGATGTGATGACGATGCCCGATCTCTACGAGACGGGAGTCGGGGAGGGTGGCACCGCCTTGTCGGGGGGCCAGCGACAACGACTGGCCATCGCCCGGGCCCTCGCTGGTGCTCCACGTGTGCTCGTGCTGGACGAGCCTACGAGTGCCCTCGATGGTCGATCGGAGAGTCTGATTCGACAGACCCTCACTGAGCTTCGTGGAAGAGTGACGATCATCGTGATCTCGCATCGGCTTGGCCTCGTCGAAGACTGTGACCTCCTGCTCGTGCTTGACAAGGGTCGAGTAGCGGATTTCGGGCCTCGTAGGGAGGTCCTGACAGGCGACGCATTTCGGGAGGTGGCTGAAGCGGCGACCGGCGGGGTGATGGGCGAGCCGCTCCGAGAAGGGTGACTGGCCCGCAGTCCGCATGTGCACAACTGGAGATCATGGGCCTCGACTGTCACTGATGCGACGCTCTGCAACAAGCATGAAACTGCCGTAGACCCTTAATGGGAACCTCACCCCACCGCTCGAGAGACGCGGCCGGTTCCCTCGACTGGAACGACTCGGAATCCGCGGTGGTTCAGGTCAGGAGCTGTCAACGCAACGGGACAGTGGACGCTGACGTCGACCCCGCCCGGAACCGACCCTCCCCGCCACGTCAGGGACGCGTGAGGAGGTTTCGTGGTGGTGGTGATCTAATTCCGCCTCATGCTTCCCCCGTGCGCGGTTGTGTCGTCCTGCGATGCCTGGGCAACACCGGCCCCGCGCCAATGGGTTGGGCGCCGTCGCCGGCCGCTCCGGTGGATGCGTACTTGCCGTCGCCGTTGGTGGCCGCCCCGGTGGGTGCGTACTCGCCGTACCCGTAGCGCTTGCCGTATCCGTACCCGTACCCGGTCGCCTTGGTGACCTCGTTCAGCACCACCCCGATGGTCGTGGCATGCACGAGGGACAACGCCTCGATCGCCCGCCGCAGGTCCCTGCCCCGGGTCTTCCCGGCGGCCACCACGAGCAAGGTGCTGTCGACCGCCTGGGCCAGGATCACCGCGTCGGTGACCGGCAGCAACGGTGGGCTGTCGACGAGCACCAGATCGAACGTTTTGCGTAGCTGGCCGAGCACCCCGGCCAACTGGTAGCTACCCAACACACCAGTCGGGTCCGATGGCCGCTCCCCGGTCGCCAGGATCGTGAGCCCGTTGATCCCCGGCACTGGCCGGAGTGCCTCCTCGAGTGTGCAGCGGCCGAGCAGCACGGTGGTCAGGCCTACCTGTTCGTCCAGCCCGAAGAACTGAGCGAGGCGGGGTCGGCGCAGGTCGCACGAGATGACGGCCACCCGCTCCCCGGCTGTGGCCAGCACCACGCCCAGGTTGGCCACGGTCGCACTCTTTCCCTCACCCTCGCTCGCACTGGTGACCAGGATCACCCGGGCGAGGCCGTCCAGAGTGGCGAACTGCAGCGAGGTCCGCAGCGAGCGGTAGGCCTCCCCGGCCACCGAATTCGGCTTCGTCGCAGTGATCACGAACGCCTGGCCCTTGTTCTTCCACGTGTCCACCATCGGGACGAGGCCCAAGACCCGCGAGCCGGGGGTGAGCCGCTCCACCTCGTCTTTCAGGTAGACGGTGTCGTCGAGGTGCGCTACCACGAAGGCCAACCCGATCCCGAGCAGCAGCCCGAGGACGAGGCCGAGAATGGCGTCACGTGCTGGTTTGGGTGAGCTCGGCGCGCTCGGCGCCGTGGCGGGGGTGACCAGCTGGACCGCGTCGGTGGCCACGGCCCCGTTCACCTGGAGCTGGGCCAGCTGTTCTTTCAGAGCGCTCTCCGTGCCGAGCAGCGCGCTCACCTGGGCGGCCGCCGCCGGGTTCGACTGGAGCGACTTGGCCTGGGCGGCGGTCGAGGCGATCTGCCGGCTGAGCTGCGTCTCGGCCGCAGCCAGGTTGCTGATGGTGACCGATCGCTGGTAGGTGATGAAGGCAGTCGCATAGGCGTTGGCGATCAACGCCGCCCTTGCCGGGCTGGCCGCGGTGGCGGTCACCGAAATGACATTCGTTTGGCCCACCTCGGCCGCGCTGACCTTGGGAGCGCTGCCCAGCTGCCTGCTGACCGCCGCCTTGACCGGGGCGGTGGTCACCAGCTGCAGTTCGGTGAGTACGTCGGTCGAGGTGATCGGTTGCGGGCTCCCGGCCGTGGTGACCTCGGTTTCGGCTTGGACGAGGAGCTGGGCGGAGGCCGAATAAGCTTTGGGCTCGGTCAGCGAATATCCGAGCGAGGCCACCAGGCCGAGCACGGTGATCGCGATCACCCACCACTTGCGCCGCCGCAGGACCGCGAGATACGAGCCGAGGGTGGGCTCAGGAGCTTCGTAAGGGTCAGTCATCCACGCATGATTTGTTCGGTTTTCGTCGTTCCACACGCCCCAGGCGGCAGGGCCCTACTGGTCGGAAATCCGGCGCCGTCTTGTCTCTCCGAGACGATACAACACTACGTTGACACCGATCAGCCCGCTGGAAAGCGATTGGTCAGCGATCGTCCAGGTCGGGACGACTTTCGCGACCTGAGCCACCCGGCACGACCCGGAGCTCACGACGCCCGCGGCAGTGCCTGTCGCCCGAGATCGAAGGAGGGCTCTGCCACGCGTCAAGCTGCGCGAGCACCGCAGGCTCAACAAGCGAACGAGCCCATTGGCTTGCTTCACCGTCGGTGCAGTGGGTGGGCCTAATGGATCACCTTGACCGAAGTCGACACCTGGTCGGGGAAGAGCAGCGGCTGTTGGTACATGCCGAGGTGATAGCGCTGCCGGGAATTCCAGCTTCCGACGAGGTGGAGCACGATCGTCGCCGTGCCCCCTGCCGGCACGGTCACGAACGCCGAGTAGACGAGACGGCCGAGCTCCTGTTGGTAGGTCATAACCAACGGCACCCCGTTCAAGCTCGAGCCGTCCGCCTCCCATGGCGAGTAGATGGAGAGGTAGAGCTCGCTCTCGCCTGGAGTCAGGGTTACCCCCGCCTCTGGGTCGATGACGAGCGGGGGAAGGCCGGAGGTGGGGCTCAAGTTGTGCAGCTTCAGCGTCAGCACCGCCGTGATCTGGTCAGTTGTCTGGTTGAGAACTGCCCGGTAGTCGATCGAGCGCCGCAGGTACCAGTCGATCTTGTTGCCCTCCGCGTTCTGCGTGACGACGCCGAGGAAGTCGCTGTCGACCGAGGGCATGGAGCCGGCCACGTGGACGGCCTCGAAGAAGCGTTCTGCCTGCGGAGTCTCGCTGTACAACAAGAGGTGGCCGCCGCGAAGTGCCGGCAGAAGGTCGTTTGCCAGCGTGGGGAGCGATGGGAGCTTCCGGGTGACGAGATCGTGCCAGAGCGACTTGATGAGCGCCTGCACGAACTCGATCCGGAGCGTGTTGTCGGCACTAAAGTGGACGAACTCGTCATGGGCGAGGATCACGACGGCATTGTCCGCGTCGACCGGGACTGGCCATTCGGGCACGGTGATCGGCCCCGTAGCTGAGAGGAAGTCCGCCATGGCAACCGGGTCCAGACTGATGACCCCGTTCACCTTCGTACCGCCGGACTCGGGATAGAGATTGGCCGCCACCTCGCCCACCGACGGGAAGTCCGGTGACATCGGCACGTTCTCCCAATAGTCCTCCGGTTCGAACTGGCTGTAGCGAGCCAGGTAGTCCTCTGGCCCGATGAGGTGCTTGCCGGCTGGACTGCCACTCAAATCGAGCTGACCGACGGAGCCGACCTTCACGAGGCTGAGTGTCCCCTCGACGGCGGTGACCTCGGCGTAGTCCCCGACGACGCCGCCGCTCGCCCGCGACTCGGCCGGGTTCTCGAACAGAACGAGGTACCGGCGCGGACCATCTGCGCCGAGCAGGCCGGGTACTGCCCGGGTGGCGCGGAGGGCAGTCCTGGCGTCGTGCTCGCCCCGAACCAGCTTTTGCACCTCACTGTCGAGCTTGGTCTTGAGCGGGCTCATGAGCCATGGCGAGTGGAACGGCACGGTCTGTCGCAACGAGGACCGCAGCGAGGCGACGTCGCTCGCGAACACCGGCTCGAGATGCTCGAGCGTCTGGACGGGGAAGGTGCCGTCGGTGATCCGCAGAGCGTCGACGTTGCCGTTCTCGGCGGTCACCAATGCCGTGCGGGCGAGGTCGACTCCGATGGCCGCCGCCACTCGCAGAGCGCGCACCTGCTGCGCGACCCCGGGTACGAGCTCGCCGCCACGAGCCCACGTGAGGTCGTGTGAAGCGGCAGCGAAGTCGTTGCCTGCCGTGGCGAAGTGTGCCCGCGCGACACGCTGATCACCACGTTCGGCCGCGTGGAGGCCGGTCTCGGTCGCCTGGAGGCCAGCCTGCATAGGGCTCTTCGCCCGGAGCACCGACGCTCCGGAGATGGCCGTCAGGGCGACTGCTGCCAGGAGCACGGCGGCACATGCCGAGACCACCCACCGGCGGAACCGCCGGGGTGCGCCCAGCACGCCCGGCACGAATACGAGCAGCGCCGCTCCCGCTGCAAGGAGTGATGGCACGAGGGAGATGTGCGGCCAAGCGAACCGGAGCGCCACCTGAGCGATCACAGCGCCGACGGCCGCCTTTGCCGGCCATAGCACCGCTCGCGGCGCCATCCGGGGACGAGACGCTGCCAAGACAGCTGGCTCGTGCTTACCGAGGACCGAGAGCGAGCCTCCGAGCAAGACCCCGAGAGCGATGACGGCGGGAATGACCGTCGGCTGTCCGAGCGAGCCCAGCACCGCCACGATCGATGCCGCTAGCAGCCATGGCCATGCGGCCGATACCGCCGCCAGTGTCAGAGTTGCCCCGAAAGCTGCCTTCAATGCCACGTCGAAAGGCGAGATCCCAGTTGGCGAGCTACGGGCGAGGCCAGCGGCGATGGCGCTCGCCAGCGCCACGACGAAGACGAGGACGACCGCGCTCTGCCGCCCACGTCGTGTGCTGGTGGCGGCCGAAGCTGAGGCCCGCAAGTGCCTCGGTCGGTGGATCTCGGTGATGCTCGCCGACCCGTCGGTTACGTTCACTGGTTCCATGATGGTTGCTCACGGCTCAACGGCGGTGCTCCGTCGCCTAGGTGACGCTCGGAGGGGGCAGTACAGACGTCGAGCCGAAGTTGGCGCTTGGGGACAGGAGCTGCACAGAGACTCGACAGTATGTCCTGTGGCCATTACGCTGCCATTTTGTAGAGGTATAAACGGAGGGTGAAATGGCCTCACTGCGACGAGCTGTCCGAGTACTTGTCGTGCCCATCCTGCTCGCAAGCTTGGTGCTCATGGGGTCGGGGGTGATGGCGATCGGTGCCGCATCGGCCTCTCCCTCATCGTGCTACCCGCCGGGCTCCACGAGCTGCCCGGGAAAGCTGACCGCGGTTCCGAGCACGGTCCTTCGTGGAGGGACGGTGACGGTTAGCGGCACAGGGTTCAATGCTGGCGCAAAGGTCAGCATCAACGTTTGCAAGGTCGGGACGGTCACCACGATCGCTAGCGATGTGGGAATCACGGGGCAGATAACCGTCCTGGTCACGATGCCCGTCAAGGCACCGCTCGGTTCCTGCAAATTGACCGCGACGGGCTTCGGTGCGAACGGCCAGACCCTGACGCTCACCGTGACGGTGACCGTCATACAACTCGGCTCCAAGACGGCGCTCAAGTTGTCCAAGTCCAAGGTCAGCTACGGAGACGAGCAGGTCGAGCTCCTGTCGGTGACCGTTTCGCCGCTTTCCTCACGCGCGACGCCGACCGGGCAGGTCACGGTCGGCGAGTTCAAGCTGCCGGTACATCGCATTCACGGCAAGCTTCCCCGTCCCTCAACGCTGTGTGTGATCACGCTGAAGAAGGGCAAGGGATCGTGCAGGATGTCGGCCAAGAACCTCGGCACGGGCACCTACGACCTTGTCGCCAGCTATGGCGGCAATCCGGTGTTCTCCCCCTCGACTTCTTCCATGGAGACCCTCACCGTCAAGTCATGAGCTGGTGCGGGGACAGCAGGAGTGCTCCCGGCGCGATGGTCTCTCCTGCTGCCCTCCGGCCTCTGCCGGGGGTCCGGCGGTGCGTGACCAGCCGGATGCGGGCGTTCCCAGAAGGCTGAAAATGTTCGGCTACTTCTCGGTGGTTCGCATCTCGGGATACAGTCGAGCCACGTAGAAGTACCAATGGAGGGTGAAATGGCCTCAGTGCGACTTACTGTCCGGGTACTTGTCGTGCCCATCCTGCTTGCAAGCTTGGTGCTGATGGGATCAGGGGTGATGGCGAGCGGTGCCGCATCGGGCTCTCCCTCATCCTGCTACCCGCCGGGTGCCGCGAGCTGCACGGGAAAGCTGACCGCTTCTCCGAGCACGGTCTCTCCTGGAGGGACGCTGACGATCAGCGGCAAAGGGTTCAATGCTGGCGCAAAGGTCAGCATCAACGTTTGCAACGTCGGGACGGTCACCGTGACCGCTAGCCATGTGGGAATCATCAGCGTCGGGGTCACGATGCCCGTCAAGACACCGCTCGGTTCCTGCAAATTGACTGCGACGGGCCTCGGTACGAACGGGCAGATCCTGACGCTCACCGCGACGGTGACCGTCAAGCGTGCCACCAAGACCGTGCTCAAGCTCTCCTGCACAGGCCCCCGCCTTACCGCACTTTGCCCGACGGGCAAGGTGACCTACGGAAACGAGCAGGTCGAACAGATGTTGGTCACCGTGTCCCCCGAGTTCGCAGGCTCGACG